>Ga0315286_10004500_pt1 | contig 13365 bp, 6 predicted proteins | sample YL17G10_0_MG_FD_205038 | JGI IMG/M metagenome (GOLD analysis project Ga0315286, IMG submission 205038) | Sediment microbial communities from Yellowstone Lake, YNP, Wyoming, USA - YL17G10_0 | ecosystem: Environmental > Aquatic > Freshwater > Lake > Sediment | place: USA: Wyoming | collected... | reverse complement strand
CGGCGGGCCTGCCTCGCGGGTCGATCACCGGAGCTCTTCCTCGATCGTATCGCGAAGCGACCGGGTGGTCGAATCATCCGGAGCGATTTCGAGCGCGCGTGTGATTTCCTTGAGCGCCGCTTCATAGTCTTCCCGTTGGGCGTACGCGAGGGCGAGGTTGTAGTGGAGAGCCGCTGAATCGCGGGACCGTGCGGCACCCCGGCGCCACACCGCCACCGCGGAATCTACCTGGGCCCGTGCCTGGTACAGAAGCCCCAACTTGTTATAGGCTAAAGCGTTATCCGGAGAGAGATCCATCGAGCGGCGGTAGGCGTTGATCGCCTGATCCGCCTCACCGCTTTTCTCCAGAGCCTCGCCTAGATCCGCCCATACGCCCCCATCCTCCGGGACCACCGTGAGAGCCGCTTTGAGAGCGGCCGCCGCATCAGCGGGGCAACCAAATCGCGACAAGGTGTTCGCCATGTTGACGAGCAGGCGAACCGTTGTGCATCCCAGAGCAAGACTCTCGCGGAAATACGCCGCCGCCTCTTCTTTTTCCCCCTCCCTCGCGTACGCGTCACCCAGGTGATACGCGAACTCTCCGAGGTACGCGGGGGGATGGGGCTTCTTCTTCCCCTCTTCGATCGCTTGCTTAAGCGCTTCGCGTCCCTCGTCGACACGCCCGGCCGCGACGAGGATGACACCGTGCCGCGCCCTCTCCTGGACGGTGTCGCGCGCGCGGATGTCGAAGAGGTTATTGTTCGCGATGAGAAGCGAGAGCATCAGCGCGACGAGAGGCGCGCCGCGAAGGAGCGCTCTGCCCGCGGCGAGCCCGTAAGCGGCGAGGAGGATCACGGGCGGCACGAGCCCCACGCGAAACCGGGAGCAGATGAAAAACGGAATGAGCGATAGACCGTAAAAAACCAGCGCACCCGCGAGAAAACCGATCATCCGCCGGTTCTTCCAACGCCGGACACCCACCACGGCTCCCGCGGCGGCGAGCGGGAAAACGATCCCCCACGGAAAAGAAAACCACCCCGCGTTCCACATGAGAACGTTCAACGGAAACGGACGTTCGAAGTAGAGATCGCGTTCGTTGGGGAGCTCGTAGCTCGCGACCAGAAACCATGCCTTCTTGACCGTGAGAGCAAGCGCGTCGAAGGGAGACGAGCGGATCCATCCCCACGCTTTTCCCGACCAGTACGCGGATACCTCGCGCGAGTTGAGCCTCCGGCCGTGATCGCGCTCCGCCACCCGGCGAGACGCCTCGACAAAGTCGCCCCACGAACCGCGTGTCTCCTTGAGCTCGTCCACGGCGAGCGTTCTCCCCGTGGCCGCGGGGTTATTGCCCGCGTAGAAGTTCACGCCCCCCTGGCTCGCGATGAAAACGAACGTCCTTTCCGCTTTCGCGTTGAAAGCCGTGACGAACGCGGCGGGGAGGAGCGCGGTGGTCACCATCGCGGCGAGGAAGCGCCGGCGGTGGCGCGGGTGCGCGGAAGTCCGGGACCAAGCGAACCAGAGGAAAACGGGGAGAAGCGCAAGCGCGTTCGGCCGCGCGATGGCGGCGAGCCCCAAAAGAAAAAACGCGAGCAAACGGGAGCGCTCGGACGCGGGGGCAAGAAGGAAAAAGAACGCCCAGCTCACGAGCGCGAGGAGCAAGTTCGAGATGAGGAGCTCCCCGTCGAAAAATATCAAGGGTCCGTAGAGAGACGCGATGAGACCCGCCCAGAGAGCGGCCGGTTTGCCGCGGATCCGCCACCCGCAACCGGCAAGCGCCGCCGCCGTCGCGGATCCGAGAACGGCCTGGACGATCCGCGCGGCGAGGAGGTCGTGGCCGAACACTCGGTAGATGAGGGAGAGCCAAAAGGGATAGAGCGGCGCGCGGAAAAACGCCTCTCCGCCCATCGACCACGTGCCGTTCGCCCAACCCCACGCCCACGCATCGTGCCACTGGGCGTCCACGATCGGGATGGCGAAATAGGGGGATTCGCGGAACGAAGCGATGTAGACAAGACGGACGACGAGGGCGAAGATGAACACGAGCCCCATGACGGCGCCCGGAGAATCCGTGATCGCGATTCCTCCGCTCGGTCGATCAGCAGCTCTCGATGAACCGGTGGACGGAGCTATGTGTTTGTCCCTGTTTTCAACCATGAGAGTGGGGTTCGGGGATGTTCGGGGTCACTTTACGATGCCCACCGGGGAGTGTCAACGTGGCGGGGGAGACCCCATGTAACAATCGTTTTTGCGGCTGGTTGCCGCGTTTTTTCGGGGCAGGGGAAAACGGGTCCCCGCGGCCCCCAACCCGGTCGGTGGCGCCAGCGGAACTGTATATTTATCAATAGGATACAGAGACGGATTTCTCCAAAAATACCAAAAAAAACGTTTAACATGATGATGGAAGGCTGTATCTTTAATAGACATGAGCCAGAGAAGATTCGCGCGGGTCGGTGACATCCTCCCCACCGTCCTCAAATCCATCGGACTCGGTCAAAGACTGAAAGAACAAGAGGTCCTCGGGATCTGGGCTCAGGTCGTTGGGGAGGAGATCGCAGCCAGGACTCAGCCTCTCAGAGTCGATCGGGGTGTTCTCCACGTGCGTGTCGACCACAGCGCGTGGCTCCACGAACTTCATTTCATGGAGAAGGAGATTCTTAAGAAGCTCAAGGAAAAGGCGCCGGACATCGAGCTCAACCGCATCCGGTTCGGCACGAGTAAGTAAACCGCGGAACATCGAAGGGTCAGGAATGGGTGAAGAATACACTGCACAAAAGATAACGGTCCTTAAGGGTCTCGACGCCGTTCGCAAGCGGCCGGCGATGTACATCGGGAGCACGGACATCCATGGCCTCCACCACTTGATCTACGAGGTCGTCGACAACAGCATCGACGAAGCGATGGTGGGGTACTGCACCGAGATCGACATCGTGATCCACGAAGACGGAAGCGTGAGCGTCACGGACAACGGCCGCGGTATCCCCGTCGACATCCACCCGACGCAACACCGGCCGGCGGTCGAGGTCGTCATGACCACGCTCCACGCGGGCGGTAAGTTCGACGACAAGTCGTACCGGTACTCCGGGGGGCTCCACGGCGTGGGCGTGTCGGTGGTGAACGCTCTCTCCGAATATCTCGACGTGGAGATCCGCCGCGACGGAAAGTTGTACTTCCAACGGTACAAGCGGGGCGTCCCGGCCGGCGATCTCGAGAACCGGGGCCCCAAAGAGGGCGTCGGGACGAAGGTCACGTTCCTCCCGGACGCCACGATCTTTGGAGAAATCAAGTACAGCTTCGAAACCCTTACCCAGAGGCTTCGCGAGCTTGCGTTTCTCAACCGCGGTCTTCGGATCACGCTCGTCGACCAGCGAGCCTCAAAAGAGAAGAAGCACGTCTTCCAGTACGAAGGCGGGATCGTCTCGTTCGTCAAGTATCTCAACGAAAACAAGAAAAACATCAATCCGGAACCGATCTACATTCACTCCGAGAAAGACGGCGTCGACGTCGAGGTCGCGATCCAGTACAACGACGGTTATGCGGACAACGTCTTCGCCTTCGCGAACAACATCAACACCATAGACGGCGGTACCCACCTCTCGGGGTTCCGGTCGGCGCTCACCCGGACCTTTAACAACTACGCGCAAAACGCGGGGGTTTTCAAAAAGGAAAAGTTCACGCTCTCCGGTGAAGACGTTCGTGAAGGCCTCACGGCGGTGGTTAGCGTCAAGCTCAAGGAGCCCCAGTTCGAGGGGCAGACGAAAACGAAGCTCGGCAATAGCGAGGTCAAGGGGATCGTCGATGCCGTCGTGAGCGACGGTCTCAAGGAGTTCCTCGAGGAGAGCCCGGCGGTCGCCAAGCTCACCGTCGAAAAGTGCTTTGCCGCGTTCAGGGCGCGCGAGGCGGCGCGGAAGGCGCGAGACCTCGCCAGGCGCAAGTCGGCGCTCGAGTTCTCGTCCTTGCCGGGCAAGCTCGCCGATTGTTCCAACGCGGACCCCGATGCGTGCGAGCTCTACCTCGTCGAGGGGGATTCGGCGGGCGGTTCGGCCAAACAGGCGAGGAACCGCGAGTTCCAGGCGATCCTCCCGCTTCGGGGAAAGATACTCAACGTTGAGAAAGCCAGGATCGACAAAGTCCTCTCCAGTGAAGAGATCAGGATGATCATCACCGCCATCGGGACGGGTGTACGCGGAGAGGACTTCGATCTGTCGAAAATCCGTTACAAAAAAGTCGTCATCATGACCGACGCCGACGTCGACGGCGCGCACATCCGCACCCTCCTTCTCACCCTCTTCTACCGTTACATGTCGGAGCTCGTCAAGGCGGGGTTCATCTACATCGCCCAACCGCCGCTCTACCGGTTGAAGAAGGGGAAGCGCGAAGTCTACGCGTACAACGATGAGGACAAGGAACGGGTTCTGAAGGACTGGGGCGGTGTGGACGGGGTCTACATCCAGCGTTACAAGGGTCTCGGCGAGATGAACCCCGAGCAGCTCTGGGAAACGACGATGGACCCCGAGACGCGAACCGTGCTCAAGGTGATGATCGAAGACGCCGTCGAGGCCGACCGGATGTTCAACATCCTCATGGGAGATGAGGTCGAGCCGAGGAGGGCGTTTATACAGGAGAACGCGCTGAACGTCAGAAACCTCGACGTTTAGCGCCCCCAAAAAGCAGCTGAGGAGACACAATGGCCGTTGACCGCGAAAGAATCGTTCCAGTCGCCATCGAAGACGAGATGAAGACCTCGTACCTCGACTACTCGATGAGCGTCATCATCTCTCGCGCGCTTCCCGACGTCCGCGACGGTTTGAAGCCGGTACACCGGCGCGTGCTCACCGCGATGAACGACTTGAGTCTCACCCACACGCGTCCTTACCGGAAATCAGCCAAGATCACCGGCGACGTCAACGGCAACTATCACCCCCACGGGACCGCGGCGATCTACGAGACCATTGTCCGCATGGCCCAGAATTTTTCGCTGAGGTATCCGCTCGTCGACGGGCAGGGGAACTTCGGCTCCGTGGACGGCGACCCGGCGGCGGCGGAGAGGTACACCGAAGTTCGTATGACGGCGTTTGCCGAGGAGATGCTCGCCGACCTCGAAAAAGAGACGGTGGAGTTCGGACCAAACTACGATAGTTCGAGGATGATGCCGCTGGTGCTCCCGTCGAAGGTGCCGAACCTTCTTGTCAACGGGGCCTCGGGGATCGCCGTGGGGATGGCGACCAACGTCCCGCCCCACAACCTCCGCGAGATTGTCGATGGGTGCGTCGCAGTCGTCGACGATCCGGATGTTCCCAACGCGGAGCTATTCCGCTATGTCCACGGCCCCGATTTTCCCACCCACGGTGTCGTGCTCGGGAGGCTCGGGATCGAGGAAGCGTACCGAACGGGAAAGGGCCGGATCATCATCCGCGCGAGGTCGTCGCTCGAGGAGATGAAGAACGACCGCGAAGCGATCATCGTCACGGAGCTCCCCTACCAGGTCAACAAGGCGGCCCTCATCGAACGGATCGCCGAGCTGGTCAAGGCGGGGACGATCGGCGGGATTGCGGACATCCGCGACGAGTCGGACCGCGAGGGGATGCGGATCGTCATCATTCTCAAACGCGACGCCGACGCGCGCGTCGTCGAGAACCAGCTTTTCAAACACACGCCGATGCAGGTGACCTTCGGGATCATTATGCTCGCGCTCGTCGACAACCGCCCGCAGATTCTCACGCTCAAACAGCTCATCGAGTATTTTCTCGCGCACCGGGAGGAAGTCGTCGTCCGGAGGACGCGGTACGATCTGCGCAAGGCGGAGGAACGGGCGCACATCCTCGAAGGGTTCCGGATCGCCCTCGACCACATCGACGAGATCGTGGCCCTGATCAAGGCTTCCGACACCCCCGACACCGCGAGACAGGGGCTCATGGACACCTTCGGGCTCTCCGATCTCCAGGCCCAGGCGATCCTCGATATGAGGCTCCAGCGCCTCACCGGTCTCGAGCGCCAGAAGATCGAGGACGAGTACCAGGAGCTTTTGAAAAAGATCACCGAGTACGAGGCGATCCTCGCCGACCGCAAGCTTGTGCTCCAGATCATCAAGAACGAGCTTCTCGAGATCAAAGAGAAGTACGGGGACGAGCGCCGCACCGAGATCGTCGACCAGGGCGCGGCCGATTTCGAGGATGAGGACCTCATCGCCGAAGAGGACATGGCGATCACCATCAGCCACTTCGGATACATCAAGCGTCTAGCGCTCGATTCCTACCGGGCGCAGCGGCGCGGCGGCCGGGGCGCGACCGGGATCAAGGTGCGGGACGAGGATTTCGTCGAGCATCTTTTCGTCGCCTCCACACACAGCTACATCCTCTTTTTTACCGACAAGGGACGTTGTCACTGGGTCAAGGTCCACCAGATACCGGTGGCCGGGCGGCAGGCGAGGGGGAAGGCGATCGTGAACCTCCTCGGTCTCGCGAGCGGCGAGCGGATCACGGGGCGCGTTCCCGTGACCGATTTCGATGAAAACAAGTTTCTCCTCACGGCGACGCGCAAAGGTATCATCAAAAAAACCCAACTGAGCCAGTACAGCAGACCGCGCCGCGGGGGGATATGGGCGATGAACCTGCGCGAAGACGACGAGCTCATCGCCGCGTCGATCCTCACGCGCGACCAGGATGTCATTCTCGCCAAGCGCGATGGACGGACGATTCGTTTCTACGAGAGCGACGTCCGTTGCATGGGCCGGACGGCCGGGGGGGTCCGCGGCGTCCGTCTCGACCCGGGCGACGAGGTCGTCGGGATGGCCGTCGTGGAGAAGGACGCGACGCTTCTCACCGTGACCGAGAACGGATACGGCAAGAGATCGGCGCTCGAGGACTACGCGACGAAGCACCGCGGCGGGAAAGGCGTCATCAACATTCGGACCTCGGAGCGAAACGGCAAGGTGGTGGCGATCAAGGAAGTCCGGGATCAGGATGACATCATGATCATCACGCGAAAAGGCGTCGTCATTCGGTGCGCGATTTCCCAGCTGATCGTCAGGGGCCGCGCCACTCAGGGGGTCAAGCTCATCGCCCTCGACGAAGGCGATGTTGTGATGGACGTGGCCCAGCTGGTCAAAGAAGAAGAGTGACCTCGTGTCACCCAGCCGAAAGGGGAACGGTCTTGAAAAACCCGCTCGATGAAGAAAGACGCCCCGGTGAGATCCCGGTTCTCCCGGATGATCGTGAAGTCGCCGTTGAGACGGACAGCGCGCTCGCGGAACGCGTGTCCGAATTCACGGTCAGACGAATGTCCACGTACTACCGGATCCTGCTCAACCTCGAACGGCACGGGGTCGACACCGTTTCCTCGGCCCGTCTTGCGGAGCTCTGCGCGGTGACTTCCGCGCAGGTGCGCAAGGACCTCTCGTACTTCGGGAGCTTCGGGACGAGGGGACTGGGGTACCAGGTGTCCGATCTCAAGGGGGCCATCGTCGGTATCCTCGGTCTCAACCGCCGGTGGACGATGGCGCTTTTCGGAGCGGGCAGTCTGGGCCACGCCCTGTACTTCTACCAGGGGTTCCGGGACGACGGCTTCCATTTCACTCATATCTTCGATGCGGATCCCGCGAGGGCGGGCGAAAAGTGGAACGACGTCGAGATCTTGCCCGCCGCGGACGCCAGAAAGACGCTTCAAACCAACCGCGTGGACATCGGTGTCGTCGCCACGCCCGAAGAGGCGGCGCAGGAGATCGCCGATCTCCTCGTCGATCTTGGGGTCAAGGGAATCCTCAATTTCGCGCCGAAGCAGCTCGCGGTGCCGGCAAACGTTCGTTTGAGGAACGTCAACCTCGCCGTCGCTTTGGAGAGCCTGAGCTTCATGTTGTCGAAATGATTTCGGGGCGGCCGGTCGGCCGGCGCGTTCCAAAGGCGGTATCGGGAAGTGGACGAATCATCCAACCATACAATTCGATCTTCAAGTCTTCGCTCGCGTCTTAGCCCGGGTAACCGCGGGGAGAACGTGAAGGTCCTGGCCTCGCGGTTTGTCGCCGTGTTTTCCCTTGCGGCGATTATCGGAGCGGCCGGCGCGGTGCTCCTCGGAGCGCCCGCTTCGGGCGAGCCACAGGACGAGCAAGTGGTCGGCCCCGGCAGGGTGCATCTCACATTTACCCGGGACGGCCGCTGGCTCGACTTCACACCGGCGTGGAACGACGGTCAGGTGCTTTTTTCCACCGGCGGGTTGTTCGTTTTCGCGAAAGGCAGCGACGGGCGCCTCACCGAAATCCTGAACACAACGACGGATCAGATACGAGTGAGCGAGAACGCGAGCAAAATCCGCACGTGTCACGAAGGCGCGGAGGGCGGATCTCGCGCTCCTTCTGAGCATCCGGACGACGATCGCGACGGACGGATGGATGAGGATCAACTCGACGGGGTCGACAACGACGGGGACGGAAGGGTGGACGAGGACTTCGCCGCCATCGGCGACGAGATGACGGCGACCTGCTATTTCTCCCCGGCGATCGAAGGATCGAGGGCGCATCTTGCCGTTCGGCAGGAGTCCTACGCCTGGGCGCTCCCCCACATCGATGGGACCGTCATGATGGGTCTCTGGATCAAGAACGTGGGGTCGGAGGCTCTCGAAGATGTCCACATCGGCGCGCTCTTCGAGAAAGAAGGACCGTTCTATTTCTCGAATTGGGTCGTGTCCCTTCCGGGGGAGCGGGAAGCCGAGCACGCGAGCGTAACCGTCTGCGAAGACCTCCAGGGGACGACGGCGGGTCTTGTGATTTTCCCGGAGAATGGGATCGACGGCGGGTCGTGGGCGGGCGGCGTGATCGAAGATCCACGGGACGCCGGCGCCTCGATCCTCGGCCGGCTGAGCAATGCTCCGCGCGGCGGCTTTCCCGGCGAGGTGGATTCGCCGTTTACCGCTTCGCCCTCCGATGCGTCCGTCTTCAAGTCGAAGGAGACCCGGCTCGACGGGCGGGTTCTCGTTTATCGCGCCTCGCCGAACCTGGGAGTGCTACGGCCCGGCGACGAGATAAACGTCGACCTCGCGTTTTTCGCGGTCCGTGAAAAGACCGAAGTCGAAACCGCCGCGATCAACGCGTTCAAGACCTTTGCCGGAGACCGGACTGTTCACTATCTTCCCCCTCCGGTTTCGATGACGCCGCGGGTTCTGTGGGGATCCTACCGCCCGGTCGAGAACGACGCCGCGGGCACCCCCCGTGTGGCCGTGGAGTTCGACGCGGCGGGGACCGACGCGGTGACGGCCGGCGAGATCTCGTATTTCAGCGGGGTCGCCCCGGAGGACGTCGAAAGGGAAGATGTTGAACCCGGTGTCCAGCGCCTCGTTCTGCGCGGAGACTTTCTGCAGAAAGCGCTCCGCAAAGGCGAACGGATCATTCTCAAGGGCCGTCTCGAAAACGGCGAGTTCTTCGAGGCGATTCTACGACCGATGGAAGGCGCCTTGAGTTCGATGGCCGGCCCCGACGGCGCGGCCTTCTTCTGGCAAACGGAAGGGCGGCTCGAGTACGATCTGTTAAGCAGCTCGCCGAATCCTTTCCGCGAACTGACGACGATCTCCTACGAAATCCCGTCGCTCCTCGAAGAGCCGGACGGCACGCGGATCGAGACGAAAGAATCCCTCGAGATCAGCGTCAAGGTCTACAACGTCATGGGGCGCCTGGTGAGCGTTCTCGTCGATGAGATTCTCCCGCCGGGGATCCACACGACGGGGTGGCGCGCCGTGGACGACCAGGGGAACGCGGTGGCGAGCGGGGTCTACTACGTCCGGCTCCAGATCGGAAAGAAGTTTCTCACGCAGCGGTTGATCCTGTTGAAGTAATTAGCGGATGATCGGGGGTCCGGCGGGGTGCGTATCGTCTAACGGCTCCCCCACTGGTCATCACGCCGCGGTCGCGCGGCCGGACTGCGCCGCCGTAGCGCGAGCTTGGCGCTGCAACAGACTTCGCTTTTCCCCGCGACAACGTCTTCCGCACACGCGCCGGGATCAGACCATATAGAAGCGGCTGGACCCTCCATTCGACGTGGATCAGCCGTTGACACCAGCCGTTTCCATATCACTTCAAAAGAACCATTTTCCTCGTCAGCACCGCGTCGTCCGTCCGGAGTCGGTAAAAGTACACGCCGGATCCCACCGAGCGGCCGTTCGAATCGCGGCCGTCCCACATTTCATCGTGACGCCCCTCGGCGCGGAGACCGTCGAGGAGCGTTTTCACGCGCGCGCCCGTCACGTCGTACACCGCGAGCGTCACATGCTGCGAGCGTCCCTCGGGGACGACAAACTCGATTCGCGTCGTCGGGTTGAACGGGTTGGGGTGGTTCTGGAAAAGCTGGGCCCGGGTCATGTCCACGCGGGGCGGTTCGGGATCATCGATTGCAGTCGTCACGACGAAACCGTAGAGACCGTTTCGATGGCTGTTCGCCTGATAGGTCGGCCACGGCGCGAGATCGCGGTTGTACGCGCCGGCGAGGTCGAACGCGTAGATGTTCTGGTCCCAGCTGTGGACGATCATGTCGATATCCCCGTCGAGATCGACGTCGGTAAGGAAAGGCGTCGACCGGACGGCATCCTCCGCCTGGACCGGGAACCCGGGAATGAGCGCCCCCGTGATGCTCCACGCGTAGATGTACCGCGACTCGTCGCCCAAAACGATATCCAGGCTCCCGTCCCCGTTGACGTCCGCCACGGTGAGCGACGACGTGTCCGTGAACTTTGTCCCTGTCGTCTTCGGCCACCCCGGGTAGTTCGTCCCCAGATAGGTGAAAATGGCGATTTTCGCGGTTATCCCGTCCCAGGTGTACATGACGGCCTCGAGCTTCCCGTCGTTGTTGAAGTCCCCGAGCGCCGGGGAAGGCGTAAAGAAGATGCTGCTGATCTTCGCGTTCACCGGCCACCCGGCGGAGATGGTCCCGTCGTGGTTGATGAGATAGGCTCTCCCCACGAGCCCCTTGGTCTGAGCGAGGAGCTCGAGGTACCCGTCACCGTCCACGTCCCCCGCGCAGATGCTCCCCGCGAGGTCGTTGTTGAGCTTGACCGGGAAACCCGGGACGCGGGTCTTGTTCCCGTTGAACGCCCAGACGCTGTCCGAAGCGGTACCCACGATGATCTCATCTTTGTTGTCGTTGTCGAGATCGCAGATCGTCGGCGCCTGGAAGTGGAAGGTCACCGCGGGTGTCGTCCGATAGAAGACGCCCTGGGTCGCGGGATTGTTGTCCCCGTCGATCCACTCGGTGCCGTCGGCTTTCCACGCGTAGATGATCCCCTTCGAGTCGACGGCGATCACTTCATAGTCGCCGTCGCCGTCGAGATCGCCCGCGGTCGGGGCCGCCCGAAAATCGTTCTCCGCCTGGCGCGGCCAGCCGGGAAGCGCGTCGCCCTTATAGTCGACACAGTAGACTTTCTTGGTATAAAGATCGGCGGCGATGATGTCGAGCCCGGGTTGATCGTCCAGACGGGCGAGAGCCACCGGCGCCGTATACTCGTCTCCCACCGTGGTGAGAACACCCCACGACTGCGGGTCGCCGTCGCCGTCCTTGAGCTCGAGCCCGTCATGGTGCCAGGCATAGATCCATTTGTTCCCGACGACGATTTCCAGATCGCCGTCCCCATCGATATCGCCCACCGCCGGCGAACTTGTCGTCTGAGTCTCCAAACGGATCGGGAACCCCGGCATCTGCGGCGGGTTCGTGCTCGCCGACCCTTGCACCGATCGGGCGCTCTCGTTCCCCGACACGTCGATCGCGGTCACCACGTAGTAGAAAATCGTGCTCGACGTAAGCCCCGTATCCAGATACACCGCGTGATCGATCGGATCCACGCTCACTTGCGTGTACGGCCCCCCCGTGGTGAGCGAGTGGTACACGTTGTACCTCACCACGTCGGGTGACGTGCTGTGCGTCCACGAGATCTCCAGACGGTCCGGCCCCAGACTCGCGTCGAATACGAGCGCGGTCGGAGGAAGCGGGACCCGTAGCTCGATCGTGTCCCGGTACGCCCGGGTAAACAGGTCCGTCACCGTCACCTCTAGACGGTGCTCCGCGCTCACGTTCGTCTCCGCGATGTGGAACCCGTCCAGGTTCTCCCCCTCCACAAACGACCCCAGGTTCGCGTACGTATCCGTCGAGTCGTAGAAGACGAACATGTTGTCCAGGTCCTTCAAGGTCGCCGTGAGCCCGCTCGCCAACCCCGTTCCGTAGTTCTTGAGCCCGTAGTACAATCGGAACTGCTCGCCCGCCTCGTTCACCCCGTTCCCGTTCCCCAGCGGCGCCCCATCGAAGATCCGAAGCGTCGTCAGCTCCAACTGCGGCGCGTGAACCTCCTTGCGGAACCGGTCGTTCCACTTCACCACCGCCGCCTCCTTGATCACCAGCCGGAATTCCACCGCCGTCTCGTCCACTATGTTCTTGTTCAACACCACACGCACCGGATCCGTCGCCGCCTTCGTCACCCCCACCCCGATCGTCCCCACGTTCGCCGTCGAGTCCGGTATCGTCACCCCCGCCGAGCTGCTCCGAAGAACCAGCGACACCGTCCCCGTCGACGCCCCACCCGTGTTCTTTAATGAAATCGTGAAGTCGATCGTCTCCCCCGCGTCGACCACCCCGTCCGCGTTCCCAAAAGAGCCCCCGCTCGTGTTGTCGTCCACCGTCAGGCTCGCATAGTTCACGTACGCTCCCGCCGCAGCGTTCACCGTGATCGAACCCTCGTGGCGTGCCAGGTTCAACCCCGTCACCACCACCTTGATCGTCCCCGCCGTCTCCGCCGTAAACTCGAACGTCGCGTTCCCCAGAGCGTTCGTCGCCCCGTACTCGTAGTCGTCCCCACCCTTCGAGAGACACACATAGGCCGAGTCCACCGGTTGGCCCCCAGAGGTCACGTTCACCAGTATGTTCGTCGTCCCCAGCCCCACGCTCGGCACGTGAACCACGTTCACCGTCCCCACGGAGCCCGTGTAGAGCGGCATCTCCGGGTCGGCAAGAAGCGTGTAGATGTAGTGCGTCCACAAATCGACGTTGTCCCCCGCCTCGGCAACCGGCGTACGGGGGAGCCGCGACCGGGCAAACGTCTCACCGATATGAACCACGTCCCGGTCAAACATAAGATCATAATACTCGTTCATGTAGTTGCCCGAGGCGTTGGGGAACGCGCTCTCATTCGCGCCGACCACGGTGACGGCTCCGCCGTTCGCGCAGGTCAGGAAGTGCTCGGCGAGAGAGTAGAAATTGAACGCCGCCGCGGTGCAGTTGAGCATATAGAGATTGAATAGCTTGCAACCGTTCGTCAGCGCGTCCGCGTCGCCCACCTGGATGCTCGCGTCCGCTACCGACAGATTGAAACGGAACCCGTGGCCCACGTGGTTGATATGATTCAAACCCGCCTCCATCGAGTCAA
>Ga0315286_10004499_pt1 | contig 13367 bp, 10 predicted proteins | sample YL17G10_0_MG_FD_205038 | JGI IMG/M metagenome (GOLD analysis project Ga0315286, IMG submission 205038) | Sediment microbial communities from Yellowstone Lake, YNP, Wyoming, USA - YL17G10_0 | ecosystem: Environmental > Aquatic > Freshwater > Lake > Sediment | place: USA: Wyoming | collected... | reverse complement strand
TATTATAGGGGCTGTCAAAGAACATTTTGTGAGTCCGTGGCGCCGGTTCAACCATATTTTCAAATCGGCGATTGAAAATATGCTCTACACTGTCAGAATCGCCGTGTGACTTTTTACGGGGCCGTCATATTATGCATAGCAAAGTTGGAGATCTCAAGGCGGCTTTCATTATTTGTTTCGCTTTCTTTGGTTACACTTTTGTCCTCAACAAACGGCTCGCGCCCGTCCGACAGCAGATCATCAATTACACGGAAAACGTTATCGACCGTTATTGGCTTGTCTCAGACCCAAAAGTGACCCAGGAGCATTTCATCTGCTTGACTGAAACGCCCGTAATTGCACTCGCAGTAAAACTGGATAATTCAATCATTATTCTCCCGTGGCTCGACGGACCAAAGGAATTTTACAGGCACCTTGGAGACAACTTCACAGATAAAGACCCAATCGCATTTCAGGGGCGTTTCTATTATTGGCCTCGGAGTCTCGAAATGAAATTGGATTTTATGAGGACACATAACGAGTCGGTGCAGCCAATCGCCGATAAATCAGGCTTTGGCTGACCTCTTTGTTCGAGTCGAAATTGTCAGTTCTGATGAATGGCCATCTTTTGCCCTGTCTTTATTATGTAAGAAAAATATGCTGTTTTTCCTTACAAAATTTGATATGGATATATCATGCAAAGCATTGATTCAAAAATACTAAACCGTATATATGGACGTCGAAGGGGTTGCGTCGTTACCCCAGGTGACTTTCTAGACCTGGGAAGCCGTCAGGCGGTGGACTTGACACTGCACCGTCTGGCGAAAAAAAGGACGCTGCGCCGCTTGGCCCGCGGATTGTACGATTACCCGCGTGTTGACCCGGGCCTTGGCCCTCTTTCACCCACGACCGACGCGGTTGTGAAAGCGTTGAAGGGACGTGACAACATTCTTCTGCAACCTTCCGGCGGCTACGCCGCCAACCTGCTGGGGCTTTCCGACCAGGTGCCGATGAAGATCGTTTTCCTCACGGACGGACCGGCGCGCCGCGTGCAGCTTGGCAAGCAGGTCATCATGCTCAAACACACCACCCCCCGCGCCATGGCAACCGCCGGGCGTGTAAGCGGCTTGGTCATTCAGGCCCTGCGCCATATCGGTCAGCGGCATGTGGACGATTCGACCGCGGCGCATCTGCGAAAGCGGCTTTCCGGCGACGACCGGAAGCAACTGCTCCGGGATATCCGTTATGCACCGGCCTGGATAGCCGCCATCCTGCGGCGTGTTGCCGGCCCGGAGGGAAAGTGACCGCATGGACGCATTCCTGCGACTGCCCGCTGAACGCCGTCGCCTTCTCTGCGAAGAGGGACAACAACGGCTGGGTTTGACTCCGGCGAGTATCGAGAAGGATTTCTGGGTCTGCTGGGTCCTGAGGGAACTTTTTAACCTGTCCCGGTGGGGCGAATACTTGACCTTTAAGGGCGGCACCTCCCTTTCCAAATGTTGGCGGTTGCTCTCCCGGTTTTCGGAAGACATCGACGTGGTCATCGACCGGGAGCACCTCGGTTTCGGTGGCGATACCCTCAGCAGAAAACAGCAGAAGAGGCTGGTCAAGGAATGCTGCAGGCAGATCCGGGAGGAACTGTGGCCTCCACTGGAACAACGATTCCGTGAAGCTCTCCCTCCAGGCTTGGTCTGGGAGTTAACGCCTGCGCATGAAGAGGAAGATCCGGATCAGCAGACGCTGCTGTTTCACTATCCGACAGTTTTCCCGGGAGCCATTGCCTATGTGCGGCCGGTCGTCAAAATCGAACTGGGCGCCCGCTCGGAAACGGAGCCGGTCGAAATGCCCCTTATTCAGCCCTATCTGGCGATGGCATTTCCCGATCTGCTGCGCGACAGCGCCTTTTCCATAAAGACATTGGCTGCTGAGCGGACTTTCTGGGAGAAGGCGATGCTTCTGCACGAGGAAACCTTCCGTCCTGCCGAAAAGCCGCGCCGGGCGAGATTGTCCCGCCACTATTATGACCTCTGGTGCTTGATTAAAAAAGGGATAGCGGCGCGGGCGGTTGCCGACTTGGGACTGTTTGATCGAGTTGCCCGGCACCGGGAGATTTTCTTCAAGGCAAGCTGGGTCAAATACGATACGTTGCGCAAAGGAACTCTTCATCTGTTGCCGCCTTCGGAGCAGTTGAGCGACTGGCGGCGGGATTATGAAGCGATGCGTGAAGGGATGTTTTTCGAAGAACCGCCGTCTTTTGACGAAGTGCTGACTGTCATCCGACAGTTTGAGGAGGGATTCAATCGGGTATAAGTTTTTTTACTCTGGTCGAAGAGATGCTTTCCCTCCACCGGCGGCTCGCCGTCGCCCGGACGGACCACGAACAGACGAACCTCAAGCGCCAGATCGACGCCACCGACAGCCGGATCGACCGGCTGGTCTACGACCTCTACGATCTCACGGAGCAGGAAATCCGGATCATCGAGAAGGATTGACAAAAACGGCTCAATAGTGGATGATCGAACCGTTCAGAATACTGAAGAATCTTCTTGAGGTGCTCCGGAAAGGAGGTGTTCATCATGCCCCGAAGTGCATCCCCGCGGACCGGCCGGGCCATCAGATCAGCGCCGCGGAGCGGGAGAAGCTCCTCGGCCTCCTCAAGGCCCTCCGCTTCAACATCCGCGGGACGCTTCCGATGACCGCGGCGATCGTTACGGCGGGCGGGGTCGCGCTTGCGGAGATCGATCCCCGGACGATGGCCTCCCGCCTCGTTTCCGGCCTTTTCTTCTGCGGGGAGGTGATGGACATCGACGCCGACACGGGCGGCTACAACCTTCAGGCGGCCTTCTCCACCGGTTTTGTCGCGGGCGAGGAGGCCGCAAAGCTTCTCCCGTCCTGAAAGAGAAGAATGGTGTGCAAGTTATTTTTCTCTGCTGCTTCCTGAAATGAGAAATCAGGCGGAGTGAGCTAAAGTTGATACTTTAAAAGCAATACTTTATCAAAAAAATATCAAATCAAATATTAAACCATCACCAGGAGGAAAAGCATGAAAAAAATCCTGATCATCGCATTGGCCGTCATCGTGCTAATCGCGGCCGGGGCATACCTGTACCTGCGCGCGGGGCTGCCTGAGTACACCACAAACCTCACGGCGGCCGGGCTCACGGCGCCGGTCAGTATCGAACGGAACCGCTTTGCCGTGCCCACCGTAACGGCGAAGAACAGGGAGGACCTCTACTTCGCCTGGGGTTACGTGAATGCCCAGGACCGCATGTTCCAGATGGAGTTCACCCGCCGCGTGGGGCAGGGGAGGATAGCGGAGTTTGCCGGCGAGGAGGCCCTGTCCAAGGACATATTCCTGCGCGCCGTGCGTTTCTATGACCGGGCGAATGACTACGCGAAGGCGATGGATCCGCAAATACGCGTGTACTACCAGCGCTATATCGACGGTGTCAACCATTACCTCGACACGAAGGGGCCCAATCTCTATATGAAGCTCATGGGCATGAAGAAGGAGAAATGGGAGATCGCCGATTCGGTGCTCGTGGGGGTCATGCTCAACTGGAGTCTGGCGTACAACATGAAGCATGAGCTGCTCTATCACCGCATCCTGAAAAAGCTGGGGAAGGAGAAGGGGATGCAGTTCCTCAATTTCTCACCGCCCGGCACGCCCACCATAATCGACGACCGCGTGGCTTCGATCATGACTATGATGAATGAAGAGAAGCTGGCCGCTCTCGTGGGCGAGCTCGACTGGCTCCTGGGCTGCCGCTCGGCGTCCAACAACTGGGTCATAGGGCCGAAGAAGGCGGCCCACGGCGGCGCCATCCTCTGCACCGACATGCAGGTACACCAGTCGAAGCTTCCCAACGATTTCTACTACATCCGCGTGAAGGCCGGTGATTTCGAGGCGACGGGCGCGCAGGTGGCGGGCGTTCCCTTCATCGTTTCGGGCTACAACAAACACTTAGCCTGGGGCCTCACCAACCAGGGGGCCGATATGGTGGATCTGTTCGTGGAAAAGATCAACTGGGACAAAAAGACCTATCGCCACAGGGGGAAGGACATCGCCCTCACCGCGAAGGAGCACGTTTTTCAGATAAAGAAGAAGGGGCCGGTCACGAAGACCATCTATTACGCGGGCGCCAAGCCGGTGCTCTCCGAGGTCTTCAAAGACCTGGGCTTCGATGTGAGTCTCGACTGGACTGGTTTCGATTACTTCAACAGCGACGGATTTTTCATGATTAACGCTGCGAAGAACTACAACGAGTTCATGAAGGGGGCGAAGAAGATCCGCATGTCGCCGCAGAATCTGGTCTATGCCGATGATAAGGGCAACATCGCCTTCCGCGTGATCGGCTCTCTGCCCCTGCGCGAAAAGGGCACGGGCAACATCATCCAGGACGGCGAGCGCACGGCACGGAACTGGAAGGGCAACATTCCCGACGACAAATATCCGCTGGTGAAGAACCCGCCGCGCGGATTCATCGCCACTGCCAACAATAAGAACGTGAAGGACTATCCCTTCGAGTTCAATCCCACCTACGCGCCCAGCTACCGCTACGAGAACATCGCACGGATGCTGCGCGATAAAAACGGCATCGACGTTGACTACGCCAAGAAGATGCAGACCGATACGCACACGGTACTCTCGCGTAGGATCATCGCCATCGTGAAGAAACACGTAAAGGTGGACGCGAAGGACGCCATGAAGAAAAAGGCGTACGATATGCTGCTCGCCTGGGACGGCAATTCGGCCATCGATTCCACCGCGTCATCCGTGTACAACACCTTCTACGTGCGCTTCGCCTGGCAGGCCCTTGCCGACGAACTGGGACCAGAGCTGGCGGCGGAGTATATCACCGAACGCTATATCAGCATGGAGCGCTTTCTGGAAATGGCCGATACGGGAAGCCCCTTCTTCGACGATATAAGCACCCCCGCGAAGGAGACGGTGTCCGATATCGCGACGCGCGCATTCACCGAGACCTGCGCAATGCTGGAGAAGCAGTTCGGGAGCAAAGACCCGTCATTATGGAAGTGGGGAGAGATACACAAAATACGGTTCGACCACGTGCTGGGAAAATCGGCGCTGTTGCGCCCCTTCGTGAACTACGGGCCGCTCTCCTTCGAGGGCGACGGCGAGACCAACAACCGCGCGCGCTTCAACGAGGTCGCGCCACCCTACATCACCGACCTGGCTTCCGCGCCGCGTATGATCATCCGCTTCGATCCGAAGCCGAAGGCGTACATGATGCTCATCACCGGGCAAAACGAGTATTTCATGAGCAGACACAACACCGACATGACCGATGCATGGCTGCGGCATGAGTATTTCTGCATGGAGGATGAAAAGGCGCAGTATAGTATGATGATGAGTCCGGCGGTGATAGGGGGGAAGTAGGGGTGTTTGTGTTTTAGGTCCTTAGGCCCCCAGGCGAATAAAGGGGTCAAATCTTTACTCTTGACAATTGAGGGTAAAAAGCAAGTTAAGGGCGAAAAAAATCGGGTATCGAAATATCGCTACTTATCTAAGTTTCGTCATTCCTGATAATGCGGCGATTGAGGTATTATTCTTCAATGGGTATGGGTTCGTTGCCGCAAGCTGCTCTTTGAAAGCGGGCAACTTCAGGGCTTGGTCCGTTCCAGCGCGATGACGCCGGTTCGCGAAAAGTCTTCCATGCCCAGCGCCTCCAGGCGGGTCAGAATCTCTTCGAGATCCTCCTTGTCCCCGGTAAATTCCAGGACGGCAAACCCGGGTTCAAGGCTGACCGTTTTCCCGCCGCGGGTGTCGATGAGTTCCCGGATCGCGGCCTGCCGCTCCTTCGTCAGTGGGACCCGCGCAAGGATCATCTCCCTGCAGACCGCATGGGGCCGACGGAGTCTCCTTGCCTCCAGCACATCGACCAGGCGGTTCAACTGTTTGATGACCTGGGTGATCGTCTCCGGCGTGGTCAGCGTGGTAATGATGATCTTGGTAACGGCCGGGTTCCGGGTGATATTCGCGGAGATGCTTTCAATATTGAACCCCCGGGCGCTGAAGGTGCCGGCGATGCGGGCCAGCACGTCGGGCCGGTTGTTGACGATTACGGATATCGCTCGTTCTTTGAACTGGACTGGCATGGTTGTTCCCTTTCCTTATCGATCCTTCATGCAACCGCACGGACATTGCCGAAGGCCATCTCCGTGAGCGGCGTTCCCGGTTTCACCATCGGAAAAACATTCTCCTCCGGCTCCACATGGAAGTCCATCACCACCGGGCCGGGCGTCTCCAGACCCTCCCGAAGAACGCGTTTCACCTCCTCGGGCTTTGTTGCCCGCAGCCCTTTGATCCCATAGGCCTCGGCCAGTTTCACGAAGTCGGGCGCCTGGTTCATGTCGGACTGGGAGTAGCGGCGGCCGTAGAAGAGCTCCTGCCACTGGCGGATCATGCCGAGGTAAAGATTGTTCAGGATCACCACTTTGACGGGCAGGCCGTAATGGGCGATGGTGCCCAGCTCCTGGATGTTCATCTGGATGCTGCCGTCTCCCGCCACATCGACCACGGTCCGGTCCGGGCAGGCCACCTGGGCGCCGATCGCGGCGGGCAACCCGAACCCCATCGTTCCCAACCCCCCCGAGGTGATTAAGGCATTCGGCTCGTCGAACCGGTAAAACTGGGCCGCCCACATCTGGTGCTGGCCTACCTCGGTCGCAATGATCGCCCGGCCCTGCGTGAGCTGATGGAGTTTTTCAATCACGTACTGGGGTTTGATGTTCTGGTTGCGGCAGTAGCCGAGCGGCATTTCCGCTTTCCATTGACAAAGCTGGTTGCGCCAGGCGCGGATTTGCCGCTCGGGCAGCCTCAGCCCCTGTTCGTCGCTGAGACGATGGAGGGTCTTGAGCGCCGGGGTGCAGTGGCTGACGATGGCCAGATCGGTCCGGACGATCCGGTCGATGGAGACGGGATCGATATCGATGTGGATGATCCGCGCATGGGGGGCAAAGGCCGAGACCTTGGACGTAGCGCGATCATCGAACCGGACGCCGACCGCCATCAGAAGATCGCATTGGCTGACGGCCATGTTGGCGCTGTAGGCGCCGTGCATGCCCAACATGCCGGTCCAGAGCGGATCGCTCGCGGGGAAGGCGCCCAACCCCATCAGGGTCGAGACGACCGGGATCCGGAATTTCCTCACGAAGGCGCGGAAAAGCTCGGAGGCTTTTCCGAGAATCACCCCTCCCCCGACGATGATCAGCGGTTTTTTCGCCTGGAGAAGCATTTTCAGGGCTTCATCGCAGAGTCCCTCCAGATCCGGAGAGCGATTCTCCACGGGAGGAACGGCGGTTCGGGGGAGTTCCGCTTCCGTGACCGACTGAATCACATCTTTCGGGAGATCGACGAGGACCGGTCCCGGCCGCCCGGAACGGGCAATCTGAAAGGCCTCCCGGACCGTTCGGTGCAAATCGCCGATGTTCCGGACCAGAAAGTTGTGTTTCGTGCAGGTTCGGGTGATGCCGGTGATGTCCACTTCCTGGAAGCCGTCGCTGCCGATCATGGCCGTGGGAACCTGTCCCGTGAGGACGACGACGGGAATGGAATCCATATAGGCGTTGGCAATCCCGGTGACCGTGTTGGTGGCGCCGGGTCCCGACGTGACCAGGCAGACGCCGACCCGACCCGAGGCCCTGGCGTAACCGTCGGCGGCATGGATGGCCCCCTGTTCGTGCCGCACCAGGATGTGCCGGATATCCTGCCGGAACATCTCGTCATAGATATCCATGACGCATCCTCCCGGATAACCGAAGAGGGTATCGACGTTTTCTTCCTTCAGGGCCGTAAAAAGGATCTGCGATCCGGTTTGTTGCATGGCTTTTCTCCTCCGTTTGTTTTTCCCCAAAAAAAACCGTTACCAAGAGATGGTAACGGTTTGCAGTTCAAGCTTTTTTAAGAACAGACCATCACCCAGTCCCTATGTGGCAGGGAATAATGATTCCGATAATAATCGCAATCCGTACGGGGTTGACGATGGTCTTGACTCTGTCCATAACGATCCTTCCCAAAAAGTGGCCTACCCATAACAATCCGTTTTTATCTTGTCAAGCAGATTTTGTAAGAACATATTCAGGCATAACGCTTTGAGAATTCGAAGAATCGAGGAATTTACCCCTGCACGTCCAGCCCGCGCATCTGTGCGAACAGACTTGGCTCCTGATCCTTGAAGGTTTCCCTGATCGAGAGGATCTCTTTTTCAACAGAGAAAAAGGCGTCCACGACCTCCGGGTCGAAATGACCACCTCTGCCTTCCCGGATGATCGCGAAGGATTTATCAAGGGAAAATGCTTCTTTGTAAGGTCGTTTGGAGGTCAAGGCGTCAAACACATCGGCGATAGCCGCGATGCGTCCCGCCAGAGGAATGGCTGTCCCCCGGAGACCATTGGGATAGCCGCTGCCGTCCCATTTTTCATGGTGGGTAAGAGCGATAACCTCTGCCAATTTGATAAATCCCGAATCAGAGCCGCTCAGGATGCTTCCCCCGATGGTGGTGTGTTGTTTCATGATTTCCCATTCTTCCGGATCGAGTTTTCCCGGTTTCAGGAGAATCTTGTCGGGAATGCCGATTTTCCCTGCGTCATGCATGGGGGCGGCATAGAGTATGGTATCCACGTCATCTTTGCTGAGCCCCCTTTGACGGGCCACAGCGGCCGAATAGTTGCTCATCCTCTTGATATGGGCGCCCGTATCCTCGTCTTTATACTCGGAGGCGCGGGAGAGACGATAGATGGTATCCAGAGACGCTGTTTTAATTGTTTCGAAGGCTTTCCGTAATTCTTCCGTCCTTTTCGAAACTTCCGCTTCCAGTTCTTTCTGATAATCCCGCATGTGGTCGTTATATGCCTTCACCTGCACCAGGGAATGAACCCTTGCCTGCAATTCGGTCTTGTCCACGGGCTTGCTCAAAAAATCGTCAGCCCCGGCTTCAAGAGCCCTGATCCGGGTTTCTAAATCTTGCAGCGCCGTAACCATGACAATCGGAATGATCCTGGTTTCCTCATTTTCTTTCAGCTTTCTGGCGACGTCAAAGCCATTTATTCTCGGCATCATGACATCAAGGAGTATGACATCCGGGGGCGTTTCCTGAACTTTCCGGAGCGCCTCTTCTCCATCGACGGCAAGAATGACCTCATACCCTAACGGAACCAGCAATGCTTCCATCAACCGGCGATTCCGGTCTTCATCGTCAACCACAAGAATTTTTTGTTTCATGGTTACTCCAAATCAAAGACGTTGATTGGTAAACTTATTCCTTTCAAGGGTATCTTTCCGATTGACCTGGAGGTATCAATAATGCCTCAAGAAGTCTGAGATTTCTCGGTTCGTCGTCAACAATGAGGATCTTCTGTCTATGACTCATAATTGCCTAATGATTGCCTATCTGTCCTTAATATATTTCTCAATGGTTAAAAGGAATTCCGTAAGATTAATAGGTTTTGAAATGTAGCCATCACAACCCGCCGCCATCATTCTTTTCATGTCTCCAGACATCGCCAAAGCGGTTAAGGCTATGATCGGCGTTTTCTCAAGTGATTCATCAGATTTAATACGCTGTGTAGCATCAAAGCCGTCCATCACGGGAAGCTGCATATCCATGAGTATAAGGTCAGGCTTATGCTCTTTTGCAAGGTCTATCGCATGGCTGCCATCTACTGCTTCAAGGATTGAATATCCATGAAACTGAAGAATATCCCTAAAAAGCTTGAGGTTCTTTTCATCGTCCTCAACGATCAATATGACTTTACCCATTGAGTCCTCCCTATTCAGCTATGGGTATAACGAACACAAACCTGCTGCCTTTTCCTTCCCCCTCACTTTCAACCCAAACGCGACCTCCGTGCAGCTCTACATACTCTTTTGTCAGGGTGAGGCCGAGTCCCGTACCCGGCGTCTTGTCTGTCGTTCCCCCCTTGACCTGCACAAAGGGTTCGAAGACCCGTTCCCGGTCTTCCGCCCTGATCCCGATACCCGTATCGCTCACACAGATCTCTACGAAGGTTCCTTCATCTGTTCCGGCTTTCCCATTAGTGCCTTGCGCCCCCACAAGGCGTGCACTTACCTCGATGCGGCCGCCTTCCGGTGTAAACTTCGCGGCGTTGGAAAGGAAGTTGAACATGATCTGTTTGAGTTTTCTCTCATCTCCATTCATCTCCATCCCTTCCAGCGAGGCAGGGATGTTCAGCTCCACGGTGATTCCATGGCGCAGAGCCTTCTCCTGGATCATGAGCAGTGAGCTTTTCAGTAAAGCCGTGATATCCACACGGGAAAGCTCCAACTGCATTTTCCCCGCCTCGACCTTGGAAAGGTCGAGGATGTCGTTGATCAACGACAGCAGATGGTTGCCGCTGTCCAGGACATCCTTAATGTATTCAAGCTGTTTTTCGTTGAGGTCCCCGTAATACTTGGCCTGCAGAACCTGGGAAAAACCGATGATGGCGTTCATCGGCGTCCGCAACTCGTGGGACATGCTCGCCAGGAAATCGCTCTTGGCGCGGTTTGCCGCCTCGGCGACATGCACGGCAATCTCCAGTTCCCGAGCCTTTTCTTTGATTTTCTCAGCCTCTTTTTCCTGGGTTACATCCTGATTTACGACAAAGGCCCCGCGAATGTTCTGCTGGGCGTCTCTTAAGGGGATGCCCGAGTTCAGGATCATTTTATGGCTGCCGTCAAAACATTCAATCTCGATCAGTTCATTGAGGGAGGTCTCTCCTTTGGTAATGGCCCGGGCCATGGCCCATTCTTCCGGTTCGATCGTCTTGCCCGTATCGGCCCACCACCCTTTATACACTCCGTACTGTTTTATTCCCACATACTCGGCCCCGGTCCAAATTTTCATGCCGGCTTGGTTCCCATATTGAAGGACCCCTTTTTCATCGCTTATCCAAACCCCCACCGGCAGGGTATCCAGGACCGTGCGGAGCAGTGATTCACTTTTGCGCAAAGCATCTTCAGACTGCCTCCGCGCGATGATCGCAGCAATGGTATTGGCAACCATGGATAAAAATTCTTCTTCGCGTGGGTCCCTCTTGTGCCCTTCCTTGAGATGAACATTCAGGACCCCGATAGCCTGCTCCTGAAATAGTATGGGAATACAGTAATCGCCATGGGGGACCATTCCTTCATACCGAATTTCATGTCCTTCATCTACGCAATCGGAAAATTCTATTTTTTTTGTTAACATCGCTTGCCCGCAATGACATTTTCCCACCGGGATTCTTCCGCAAGATTCTCGAGCCTGATCAGAAAAATTATTGTAGGCTTTCAGAACAAGGATATCGGGATCATCCTCAATAAGAAAGATGGCGCCTTTCTCTTCAAAAGAAAACCACGGAATAGCAAGGATCTTCTTGAGTATCGTTGACAAAATCTCTTCGAAGGATATGTTTTTCAGAGATGTCTGGAGAATCGCGCTTAATGTACTCTGAACATCATAGTTCCGGTTAATTTCTTCAACTGCTTGTTTTCTATTCTGGTCTGATCTATATGCCTCAATGATGTTCGCACAGGAAACGAAAAACGACTGAAAATAATTCACTAAATTCTCATCATAACCGCCTGGACGGTTGGCAATTCCAATAGCCCCTACCAGCTTTTTGGCCCGATATAAAGGCATGCCCAGGAAAGTATCGAGGGGTGGATGACCTTCCGGAAGTCCGCCGCGTCGAGGATCATGCGCAGGGTCGTTGGAAATAACCGGTTGGCCGCTTGTCAAGATTGGTCCAAAGAGCGAGTTTAAATTATGGAACTCCATACCCTCTGATGCATATGTTTCATAATATTTTCTTGTTTCTTCATTCCAGGCGATATTGGATATGGCGTGAGTTTTCAGATAGGGGGCGTCTTTTTCATCAAGAAATACTTCGCCCATAAAACCGTACTGGCTTTCTGTGAGGGCAAGGATACTTTGCAAGATTCCATCGAACAGGATTTTGGGGTCAGTTTCTGAGATGAACATGGATTGAGCGGTGCTAAGGGCATCGAGTAACTTATTGGCCTCGGCAAGATCCGTTGTTCTCTCTTTGACGCGCAGTTCCAATTCTTCGTAAGATCGCTGCGCTATGGCCTCAATCTTTTTTCGTTCCGTGAGATCGCGGAGATAGACAAAGAAACGTCCGCCATTAACAGGTACGAAGTTGCAACTGATTTCAACATCAATTGGTCTGCCGTCCTTGGATCTATGGCGCGTTTCAAAACGGTCGTAACCGGATTCTATAATTTTTTGGATGTGCCAGGCGATGACCTCCGGTGTCTCAATAGCCTCAATATCGGCGACACTCATGTTCATCAGTTCATCGCGTGTATAACCAATTAAACTGCAGTATGCATCATTCGCGTCGAGAAAATGTCCCTGTGCATCCGTTATCCAGAAACTATCCATCGAGGTCCGGAGCATTGTCTTATACTGTTCCTCAGCCTGCTTTTTTTCCGTCACATCCCTCGCCATGCTTACCAACAACCGCCTGCCGTCAGACAATGTTCCCAGGGGTGCGGAGGCCAAATCCCATATGAGCTTGCTCCCGTCCTTGGCCGTAACGATATATTCGCCTTGATCCTTTCTCCCATCCAGGCTGAATATTGTATCAATATAAGCCTTGGTGACAGCTTTGCTTTGACCGTATGCCTTCGTCATCCAATCGGAAATGGTAGGAATATCAGCCTGGGCATAACCCGTTATTTCCTCCCATGCATTGTTGATCTGCACCACCTCTCCATCTTCTGCCTGGATCATCATGGGGAAAGCCGCATCCATCACGGCACGGCGGAAACGCTCCTCACTGCCTGTGAGCGCCGCTTCTTTCTCGCGTAATGCCTGTGTGGCACGTCTCACAAAGAAATAAAGAACCACCGAGAAAAAGAAGATGAAAGACAGGGCAGCAATGACCGTTCTGAACATTGGCGCCAGGATAACAGTGGGAGAAACCTCTGATACAATCACCAGGTATTTTTCCTTTATGTGAGGAAATTCGACCCGGCTGAATAAAACAAACCGGTAAGAATCGAAAGAAAATGCCATCCCATTATCGTTATTCATTATTTTCCCGAACAAATCGGGCTGGTAGGCCTTCAGATTCTTACCTGTGTTTAAATCATAAGCAGAGCCCCACTCCCTGTCGGGGTCGCTGTTGTGGTGCAGGAAATAACCATCCTGGTCAACAATGTAAATCTCCTCGTTTTTTTGAGATTTTAGTAATGTGGGGGAATGGAGAAGAAATTGGATGGCCACACTGGCTATAATAATGCCGCGGGGTTGGCCGCTTTCATTAAATATCGGCGCGGCAATGCGCTGTGTTGGCTGGTAAGGAACTGCTATATTCCCCCGATCCTGATTCAGGTCAATATTGGAGAAATAGCTCTG
>Ga0315286_10004498_pt1 | contig 13368 bp, 7 predicted proteins | sample YL17G10_0_MG_FD_205038 | JGI IMG/M metagenome (GOLD analysis project Ga0315286, IMG submission 205038) | Sediment microbial communities from Yellowstone Lake, YNP, Wyoming, USA - YL17G10_0 | ecosystem: Environmental > Aquatic > Freshwater > Lake > Sediment | place: USA: Wyoming | collected... | reverse complement strand
CCCGTGGACCCCTCACTGCCCGTCGTGGCGATCGTGGGGAGGCCGAACGTAGGGAAATCCACGCTCTTCAACCGGCTCGTGGGGGCTCGAAAGGCCCTCGTCCAGGACAGGCCGGGCGTCACGCGGGATCGGATCCTCGGGAAGGTGGAATGGTCAGGCCGATCTTTCCTTCTGGTGGATACCGGAGGGCTCGAATGCGACGTCCCCGCCGGGCGCCTTTCCGGGAAAATCCGCGTGCAGATCGAAAAGGCCATCGAGGAAGCAGACCTGCTGGTCTTCGTCGCGGATGGCCGGGTACCCGTTCATCCGCAGGACGAGCAGATCGCGCGGTTTCTGCGAAAGACCGAAAAACCCGTCATCTGCGTGGTCAACAAGATCGACACAGCAGCCCATACGGATGCCCACTATGCCTACTACCGCCTTGGGATGGAGCCTCTCGTGCCTTTGAGCGCCGAACATGGTCTCGGCGTGGACCAGCTTCTCGATGGGATCCTGGCGACCCTTCCGGCTTCAGAGGAGTCCGCTCCAGAGGCAGAAGAGATCCGGCCGATCCAGGTGGCTGTGATGGGCCGTCCCAACGTGGGGAAATCGACCTTGGTGAATGCCCTGCTGGGTGAGGACCGGCAACTGGTGGATGAACAGCCGGGCACGACCCGCGATGCGGTTGACACGCCCTTTGTGTGGAGAGGTCGTCGATTCGTGCTGATCGACACGGCCGGGATCCGCAGGAGGGGAAGGGTGACGGTGACTGTCGAGAAATTCGCGGTGATCAAGGCCCTACAGAGTCTGGAGCGATGCGACGTGGCGCTTCTCATGATCGACGCGCAAGACGGGGTCACGGAACAGGATGCGCACATCGGAGGCTACATCCTGGAGAAGGGCAGAGCCGTGGTTGTCCTCGTGAACAAGTGGGACATCGTGAAGGGAAGCTACCGAAACCCCAAGCGGTACCTGGATCGGGTTCGAGAACAACTCGCGCATTTGCAGTTTGCCCCGATCGTCCCCGTCTCCGCGCGAACGGGCTTCGATCTGGAAAGAGTCCTGCCCTCGGTCGTCCGGGTCGAGAAGGCCTATCGCATGCACGTACCGACGGGGCCCCTCAACCGGTTTCTGGCCGAGGCGGTTGGCTCGCACCCTCCGCCGTCGGAGGGGAGCCGGGTGAGACGCCTCAACTACATCACTCAGATCCAGGAAGGGCCGCCCACCTTCCTCTTTTTTTCGAATCTGTCCGGAGAGGTGCACTTCTCCTACCAGAGGTATTTGATCAACCGGCTTCGGGAACGTTTCGGTTTTGAAGGCTCTCCGATTCGACTGGTGTTCCGGAAGAAGACGTGAAGGCCACCGGCTGGCCGGGAGAGCGACATGGCGAGACGGAAGAAGATCTGGGGACTGATCGGGGACATCTGGCGGGGCTACTGGCGGGACGAATGTCTCATCCTTTCGGCAGCCATTTCCTACTACGCGATCTTCTCCATCATCCCCTTTCTCTTTCTCCTGTTCGTGATCTGGGGATTCCTCGTGGGCTCCTCGGAGATGCTCTACGGAGAGATCGTCCAATTCGCCAATGCGCTCTTTCCGGAAATCCGTCCGGAGATCCTGGAGGATATTCGGTCGGTGGTAGAGCATCGGAGTGCGCTGGGGTGGGTCGGGGTCGGGTTTCTTGTCTGGATTTTTGACGTGGTCTTCTACTCGATCGCGCATGCCTTTGACCGGATCTTCGGAAGCGGGGGGAGACGCAAGTACTATCAGATGAAGCTCTTCTCTTTTGCCGTCCTGCTTCTGGCCGGGTTGACGGTGTATACATCCATCCATCTTGCCTTTCTGGCCACGGCGATTCGGAACACAGGCGTCACGATCCTCGGCATTCACTTGTCCGAATACCTCGCGAAGAGCTTTTCCTTCCGTACCGGAATCTTCGTAGTCCTCGTGGGGGTGTTCACGGCCATGTTCCGGATCGTGCCCCGCGTTCCGGTCCGGCTCTCCGATGCATTTCTGGGGGGTCTCCTGTGCGCCGTGCTCTGGACCCTGGCCCGGTATGCCTTTCACTGGTATGTGGAGAACATCGCCGTGTTCAATATTGTCTATGGAACGCTCGGCACCCTCGTTGTGTTGGTCTTATGGATCTTCTACTCGGCCAACATCGTGCTGATCTGCGCGGAGTTCGTCTCTGCCTTGAACAGAGGTGGTGAAGAAAGCCCGCCGGAAGGGAAAAGGCTGCAGGTCTAGTCCCTCATACCATCCGTTCTACTTCTGCCCGCCCAGGAGACTCTCCAAGACCCCGATGTGCTTGTCGACCATGAACAGGATGAGGAGTGCCACCGCCACCGGCGTGAAGTACCGGATGAGGACGCGCCAGACGCGGTAGAATCTCTGAGAGCCCGCAAGGTCGAGGAGCTGCCTCTTCACGGTGTCCTTGAGGAACCACCCTGCGAAGAGTGCGATGAAGAGCCCGCCAACGGGCAGCATGTAATTGGTGGCCACGAGATCGATCGAGTCCAGGATCGCCATTCCTTGCCCCTCCTTGTCTCGAAGGAGGGTGACGCCGTGGAGAAGATTGTAGGAGAACGCTGAAGGTAGACCGAGCACCCAGATCACCGCGCCCATCATCAGCGTTGCGGTTCTCCTGGCCCACTTCCGGTCATCGATGAAATGGGCCACGACCACCTCGAGGAGGCTGATGGAAGAGGTGAGGGCGGCAAAGAAGAGCAGCGCGAAAAAGCCGGTCCCGATGAACCGGCCTCCGGGCATCTGGGAGAAGGCCAAGGGCAACACTTGGAAAGCGAGTCCAGGCCCGCCTGCCGTCGGGTCCAGGTTGTACTGGAAGAGGATGGGAAAGATCGCAACCGCGGCGAGCAGGGCGACCAGCGTGTCGAAAACGGCAACCTGGATCGCACTGGCCGAGATGCTCTCGCGGTCGCCCAGGTAGGACCCGTAGGTCAACATCGCCCCCATTCCCAGGCTCAGGCTGAAGAAGGCCTGACCCATCGCTTCCAGCATCGGCCTTGGCGTGTAAGCCCCGGAGGCGTTCGTCACGAGCTTTTCCCAGTGGGGAACGAAGAGGTATCGCAGGCCGGCCCGGGCGTCCCCTGCCACGAGTGCGTAGGCCACGAGCAGGACCAGGATCACGACCAGTAGAGGCATCAAAACAGCGATCCAGCGCTCGAGGCCCTCCTTGACTCCGAGCATCACGATTCCGATGGTCGCGGCCATGAAAATCGTGTGCCAGACCACCTGGTCCCAGGGGTTTGCCATCATCTCCGAAAACAGTGCGTTGATTCTGTCCGGACTGGCTCCGATGTAGGTCCCCCAGGCGCTCTTGGAGAAGTAGTCCAGTGTCCAGCCTGCCACCACCGAGTAGTAGGACAGAATAACGAATCCGGATGCAACGCCCAGGAAGCCGATGGAGGTCCAGAACTTGCTGCCCCGTCCGAGAATCCTGAAAGCGCCAACCGGATTCCTGCGTGCCTCCCTGCCGATCAGGATCTCCGCAGCGAGCAGCGGGATGCCGATCAAGACGACACAGCCCAGGTACAGGAGCACGAAGGCGCCGCCTCCGTATTTTGCGGCCAGGTAGGGGAACTTCCAGATGTTGCCGAGTCCGACTGCGGAACCGGCTGCTGCGAGAGTGAACATGAAGCCACTGGACCACAGGCCCCGCTGTTCCAGGGGCGAGTTCGAATCGCGGTTGGCCATTCTCCTGACCTCTCCTTCTGTTGTTCGGACAAAGGCTTAGGGGATTGCAGCGCGAGGCGCGTCGGCCAAGGTGCCCTGGATCGGCAGGATCCCTTTGACTCGACTGCACGACTCCTTCTTGCTATACTTCGAACAAATTTGGCCCCTCCCTGTTTCACGATTGCGTCGCCGTACCTATAGTAGCCAACAAGGAGAGAAATCCTCAATCGCCCGGCGCCTGATCTGCCCCGTTTTCCGGGACCCGTCTCCAAGCGAAAGCCCGGGGGCCTCGAAGTGCGGCGCCGGGTTTAAGCGGACCCATGGAGGTACTGGAAGGATGGAAGCCAGCAACATCCCGGTGGCATTGACATTCGATGACGTTCTCCTGGTTCCGCAGGAGGCTGCGATTCTTCCCCAGGACACGGAAGTGCGGACGAGGCTGACCCGAGAGATCTTCATGAACATTCCGCTGGTGAGTGCCGCAATGGATACCGTTACCGAGGCCCGCACGGCGATCACGATGGCGCAGGAGGGCGGGATCGGGGTCATTCATCGCAATCTCCCGGTCCTGCGGCAGGTGCAGGAGGTGGAGAAGGTCAAAAAATACGAGAGCGGCATGATCGTCAACCCGGTCACCATGCATCCGGACCAGCCCATTGCCGAGGCGGTCGAGGTGATGCAGAAGTGGAATATCTCGGGTCTTCCCATCGTGGAAGACGACCGGTTGGTGGGGATCCTCACCCACAGGGATCTTCGCTTCGAGAAGCGTCTCCACCTGAAGATCCGGGAGGTCATGACCAAGGATCGTCTCGTGACGGTTCCAGACGGGACCACCTTGGAGCAGGCGATCGAGATTCTCCATGCCCACCGGATCGAGAAACTGCCCGTCGTGGACCCGCAGGGCCATCTCAAAGGGCTGATCACGATCAAGGACATCGAAAAGGCGCGGAAGTTTCCCAACGCATCCAAGGATGCCATGGGGAGGCTGCGTGTGGCTGCTGCGGTGGGTGTCACGGGCGGTTGGGAGGAAAGGGTGGCCGGGCTGCTTCAGGCCGGGGTTGACTTGGTGGTCGTCGATACCGCTCATGGTCATTCCCGGAGAGTGAAGGAGACCGTGGAGGAAATCAAGAAGAACGACCCGAAGTCGATTGTCATCGCAGGGAACGTTGCGACAGCGGAGGCCACGGAATACCTGATCCGAGCCGGGGCCGATGGCGTCAAGGTTGGGGTCGGACCGGGTTCGATCTGCACGACCCGGATCGTGGCCGGAGTCGGGGTGCCCCAGTTGAGTGCCATTCTGGACTGTGCTGCCGTGGCCAGATCGCACGACGTGCCTATCATTTCGGACGGCGGCATCAAGTATTCCGGCGACGTCGTGAAAGCCCTGGCAGCGGGCGCGGAAACCGTCATGATCGGCGGGCTCTTTGCCGGGACCGACGAAAGCCCCGGCGACCTTATCCTCTACCAGGGGAGGAGCTACAAGGCGTACCGAGGCATGGGGTCCCTGGAAGCGATGAAGGAAGGAAGCCGGGACCGGTATTGCCAGGAAGAGGTCCGAGACGAAACCAAGCTTGTCCCCGAGGGCATCGTAGGGCGCGTGCCGAACAAGGGCCCCCTCTCGGAGAGTGTCTTTCAGCTCGTCGGAGGGGTGCGATCCGGCATGGGCTATCTGGGGTGCCGCACCATCCTCGAGTTGCAGGAGAAGGCCCGTTTCCTCCGGATCACGTCCGCCGGTCTCAAGGAGAGTCACGTCCATGACGTGATCATTACGAAGGAGGCGCCGAACTACCGGATGGAGTGATTCCTGGGCGGGTCCAGGAGGGAGTAACGCACAGGTGACGAACCGGGGAAAACTCGAAGGATCCATCCTCGTTTTGGACTACGGGTCCCAGTACACCCAGCTCATCGCCAGAAGGGTTCGCGAACATCACGTGTATTGCGAGATCCACCCCTTCAGCCTGAGCGCGGAGCGGGTCGGTGAGATGAACCCCTCTGGGATCATGCTGTCCGGGGGACCGGCAAGCATCTACCGGAAGGGTGCTCCCTCGGGAGATCCTGCTGTTTTGGACGGGAGATGGCCTGTGCTGGGGATCTGCTACGGGATGCAGTGGACTGCCCAGCAGTTGGGCGGCAAGGTGCTGCGTGGCGACGACCGGGAGTACGGACCCGCCGAGATTTCCTTTGAAGCGGCGAACGATCTGTTTCACGGCATGGACGGCAAGGAGGGCCGGCTCAAGGTCTGGATGAGCCACGCGGACCGCATCGAAGCCCTCCCACCGGGATTCCGCTCGATTGCCACGAGCAAAGGCGCACCCATCGCAGCCTTCTGGAATTCGCAGAAACGGATCTATGGAGTCCAGTTTCACCCCGAGGTCCATCACACTCCAGAAGGAGGGGAGATCCTCGGGAACTTCCTGTTCCGGGTTTGCGGCTGTTCACCAACCTGGACCATGCATTCCTTCATCGAGAACTCGATCCAGTGCCTGCGGTCATCGGTGAAAGACGGAAGGGTCGTCTGTGCCTTGAGCGGTGGGGTCGACTCCTCGGTCGTCGCAGTCCTCCTGCACCGTGCGATCGGCGACCGGCTGGACTGCATCTTCGTCGACAACGGGCTCTTGCGCGAGGGCGAGGGGGAGAGGGTCCGGGAGATCATCGGGCAGCACTTCAACATCCACTTGATTTATGTGAGCGCTTCAGAGCGGTTCTTGAAAAAGCTTCGAGGGATCGAGAATCCGGAGACGAAACGCCGGATCATCGGCAGGGAGTTCATCCGGGTCTTCGAGGAGCAGGCTCGGAAGTGCAGGGGCGCCCGGTTCCTCGGCCAGGGGACCCTGTATCCGGATGTCATCGAAAGCGTATCCCTGAAGGGGCCTTCTGCCGTGATCAAGAGCCATCACAATGTGGGAGGCCTGCCGGAACGGATGCGACTCAGGCTTCTCGAACCTCTGCGGGAGTTGTTCAAGGACGAGGTGCGTCTGGTGGGGAAGGCCCTCGGCCTTCCCGATTCGATCGTATTGCGCCAGCCTTTTCCGGGCCCCGGGCTGGCTGTGCGGCTCCTCGGAGAGGTCACGGAGGAAAGGCTCCGGATCCTGAGAAAGGCCGACAGGATCGTTCAGCAGGAGGTACGGCACGCGGGCCTCTATGAGTCGATCTGGCAGTCTTTTGCCGTCCTATTGCCGGTCCGCACTGTCGGGGTCATGGGCGATGAGCGGACCTACGAACATGTGATCGCACTCCGGGCCGTCCAGAGTCAGGACGGCATGACCGCTGACTGGGTACGTCTTCCCTACGAGCTGCTTGCCACGATATCCGCTCGGATCATCAACGAGGTCGACGGGGTCAACCGGGTGGTCTATGACATCTCTTCCAAGCCGCCGAGCACGATCGAATGGGAGTGAGGCGCGAGCCCTAAGCCCAGTGACGACGCGAAGTGCTGGCTGCCAGGACATTTGCGGGCGGGGTTTTGGCAATCTCTCCATTCTGGTGTCTTCCCGCAACCGAGGACTCGGAAGGCCTGAGTTCTCCTGAAGTCGGCAGGAGCTGGACATGACCGGCAAGGATTTCGTTCACCTTCATCTTCACTCGGAATACAGTCTCCTCGACGGGTCCATCCGGATCGACTCGCTGTTCAAGAGGCTCCAGGAGTTCGGGATGGGTGCAGCGGCCATCACGGACCATGGAAACATGTTCGGTGTGGTGGATTTCTACCAGAAGGCCGAACGTGCGGGCATCAAACCGATCCTCGGATGTGAAGTGTACGTGGCTCCGGAAAGCCGTATGGATCGGTCGTCCCAGGGGATTTCAGACGCTTCCCATCACCTCGTCCTGCTCGTGCAGAACGACGAGGGATATCGGAATCTGTGCCGGCTCTGCAGTTCCGCGTACCTGGAAGGTTTCTACTACCGGGCGAGGGTGGACAAGGGGCTTCTTCGCACGCACAACCAAGGGCTGGTCGCGCTCAGTTCCTGTCTGGCGGGGGAGATTCCTGCCTGGATTCTGAAACAAGACATGGCCAAGGCCAGGCAGGCGGCCGTGGAGTATTCGGAGATCTTCGACGACGGAAGGTTCTATCTCGAGATCCAGGACAACGGGATCCCGGATCAGAGAAAGGTGAACGAATCGTTGGAGGGTCTTTCTCGGTCTCTGTCGATTCCGCTTGTCGCTTCCAACGACTGCCATTATCTCCTCAGGGAAGACGCCCGGAGCCACGATATCCTGCTCTGCATCCAGACGAACAAGTCCCTGGACGATCCGGATCGCCTCCGTTTCCACACGGACCAGTTCTATCTCAAGTCGGCGGATGAAATGTGGGCCTCCTTCTCCCATGTTCCGGAGGCGTTGAAGAACACCCTCGCGATTGCCGAGCGGTGCGACTTCCGGATGGTCTTCGGCACCTACCAGTATCCCCGGTTCGACATCCCGGAGGGGGAAACGCTGGACAGCTACCTCGCGGCAAAGGCCCGCGATGGCCTGGAAAGGCGGATGAGCCAGAAGGCTTTCCGGGAGAGGAAGGCGGTCCAGAGGGAGACGATCCAGATCTATCGGGACAGGCTCGAGTCCGAGCTGGCGATGATCCGGGAGATGGGCTATGCCAGCTATTTCCTGATCGTCTATGATTTCATCTCCTACGCAAAGCAGAAGGGCATCCCCGTGGGTCCTGGACGGGGATCGGCGGCAGGGAGCCTGGCTGCCTACGCGCTCGAGATTACGAACATCGATCCCATCGCCTACAATCTTATTTTCGAGAGATTCCTGAATCCGGAACGGATCAGCATGCCGGACATCGATGTGGACTTCTGCGAAGAGCGAAGGGAAGAGGTCATCCAGTACGTGATCCGCAAGTACGGCGGAGAGAAAAACGTTGCAAGGATCATCACCTTCGGAACCTTGAAGGCCCGAGCCGCGGTCCGTGACGTCGGAAGGTCTCTGGGGATGCCTTACGGCGAAGTCGACCGCCTGGCGAAGATGATCCCGGAGGGGCTGAATCTCCGTCTGGAGGATGCGATCGCCCAGGCGCCGAGGCTCCAGGAGGCCATCGAGGGCGATCCAAAGGTTTCCGATCTCTTTACCACTGCCCGCAAGCTGGAAGGCCTCGTGCGGCACGCTTCCACCCACGCCGCCGGCATCGTCATTTCGAGCGGCACCCTGGAGGACTTTGCGCCTCTCTACAAGGACGCCAAGACCGGGATCGTGACCACCCAGTTCGCCATGAAACCCCTGGAGAAGTTGGGGCTTATCAAGTTCGATTTCCTCGGACTGAAGACCCTGACGGTCATCCACAAGGCGGTGGAACTCGTCGAACGGGACCGCGGAGTCCGGATCAACATGAACGAGATCCCCCTCGACGATCCGGAGACCTATCAGCTTCTGGCCCGGGGGGACACCGACGGGATCTTCCAGCTCGAGGGGACCGGCATCCGGGAGCTTCTCGTCCAGCTCAGGCCGGAGAATTTCGAGGAGATCATCGCTCTGGTGGCACTGTACAGACCGGGTCCTCTGAAGAGCGGGATGGTCGCTGACTACATCAAGCGTAAACACGGGAAGGGCAAGATCAGGTACCTGCTCCCCGAGCTCCGGGAGATCCTGGAAGAGACCTACGGGGTCATCGTCTACCAGGAACAGGTGATGAAGATCGCCACCCGGATTGCGGGCTTCACGATGGGGGAGGCGGACAATCTCCGATATGGGATGTCGAAAAAGGTCGAGGCGGAGATGGTGCGCCAGAAGGACCGGTTCCTGGAGGGGGCCAGGAGGCAGGGAATTCACAAGGACAAGGCAGGAGAGATCTATCACCTCATCGAGCAGTTTGCAGCTTACGGATTCAACAAGTCTCACAGTGCCGCTTATGCGATGGTCGCCTTTCAGACCGCTTACCTGAAGGCGCACCATCCCGTGGAGTACATGGCAGCCATGCTCACCTCGGAAGCGGACCGAACCGAGAAGCTCATGCGGTATGTCCATCACTGCCGGGAGAGGAGCATTCCGATCGACCCTCCGGACGTCAATACCGGGCAAAAGGATTTTGCCGTGTGCTCAGACCGGATCGCCTTTGGCCTCGGAGCCATCAAGAACATCGGCGAAGCTGCTGTGGACTCGATCCTCGCCTCTCGGGAAGAAAGCGGGCCGTTCCGTTCCTTCTTCGATTTCTGCGAGCGGGTCGACCTGAAGAAGGTGAACAGAAGGGTGATCGAGTCCCTGATCAAGTGCGGGGCCTTTGATCGAGTCTCTGAGGGCAGGCGGGCGGCGCTTCTTTCCTGCATGGACCAGGCCATGGAGCGGGCTGCGAGAATCCAGACAGAAAGGGAGGCGGGGCAGAGGAGCCTTTTCGACGAAGATGAGTCGCAGGCGCTGCGGGCTCACCCCTTCTCGATCACGCTGGACGAAAAGGAATGGTCCACCCTCGATAAACTGGCATTCGAAAAGGAGGCCCTGGGGTTCTATCTGACCGGCCATCCTCTCAAGGAGTATGCAGAGGAACTGAAGCGGTGCGGCGTGGTCAGCACGCGGAGTCTGCCGGAGTTCACGGATCTGGTTGAGATCACGGTCGGAGGATTCGTAGCCACCCGCAAGGAGATACAGACGAAAAAAGGAGAGCGTATGGCTTTTCTCACCCTTGAGGACGAGGAGGGGAGGGTGGAGATCACCGTTTTCCCGGAAGTGTACCGCACGGCCTGGGCTGCCCTTTCCGATGACGTGCCGGTCGTGATTCAGGGAAAACTCGAATTGTCCGATGAAGAGGCGGAAGACGAGGAAGACGATGAGAAGAAGAGGCTCGAGGGAAGAAAGAAGAGCGGCAAGATCCTTGCTTCCAAGATCATTCCCCTCAAGGAGCTTCGCTTTGCGAAGAAGGAGAGCATTCACTTCGTTCTTCTCGAACAAGGCGTGACGAGACAGAAGCTGGAGGAACTCAGAGACATCCTGCTGGATTATCCCGGCTCCTGTCCCCCTTTTCTTCACGTTCAGGACCCTTCTCGGTGGGAGACGACCTTGCAGCTACCCGAGGATTTCTGGGTGAGGCCCTGTTCTGAGCTCGTCGAGAAGGTCGAGAAGCTCTTCGGGCGTGTCCTGGTTAGCATTCAGTAATGATTACATAAAATTAAATAGTTAGAATCTAAATGAAAAGTATTTTATCAAGAGTTTTGATGGTGGCTTTGTGCCTCCACACCCTGACGGGGTGGTCTCCGTCCACCGATCGTTGCGGTCCGATGGCCCTTGCGGCGGAGGCAGCCCAGGTCGTTACCTTCGAAGGAGAGGGCGAAGCGGGCACGGAGAAGAAGGACATCGCCGCTGCGAGGTCCGAGGCCTTGGAGAACGCGCTCCAGGATGCTTTTCGAAAAGCCATGATCGAGATTCTGCCCGCAAGCCTCTCTCTAGAGGCACAGGAAAGGGTCACCGAGAAGCTCTCTGAGAACATGAGGTCCTTTCTGCTGCGATACCGGATCGTCTCGGAGATGCCGACGGAGAACCTGTTCTTCCTGTCCGTTGAGGCAACCTTCTCCTCGGTTTTCATCCAGCGCGCCCTGGCAAAGATCGAGGGCGTTGGAAGGCAGGAAGAAGACAACCAGGTATCCGACATCCGGGTTCGCGTGGAAGGCATTGGATCGTTCCGGTGGTACGAGGAGGTCTTGAAGTATCTGAGGACCGGGCTGCCCGGCTTGCGGGCTGTAAAGCCTGTCGAGGTCTTCGGAACCACCGCAATCCTCACCGTCGGATTCAGCGGCGATTCGAAGGGGCTTGCAGACGAACTCCTGAACTGGAGACCGGAGGAATTCATCGTTCAGGTGAAAGTCGGGGACCGTGAGGTCACTCTGGTGCTGGCACCGAACGGGGTCCCTGAGGAGCCGTCGACCCCTTCCAGTCCCATCTCCACGTTGCCGTAATCTTTCAGAGACAGCGAACAGATTGCCGAAGTGGCTGGCTTGTTGTGCCGGCAAAACCGGCTGTGTGGAAGACGAACTCCGTGAAGCCAACAGGACTTGAGATCGTTTCCGTTTCCTTGCCGACGCGAAAGATCCGGGACGTCCAGCCGGGCGACAGGATTCTACGGGTCAACGGCCGCTCCATACGGGACGAGTTGGATTTTCGCTTCTATGGCGGCGAGGGCTCAATGAAAGCAGAGATCCTGCGTCGTTCGGAGGGCATCCGGCATCTTTGCCGCCTGTCCAACCGGGATGCCTCGGCTCTGTCCTTCGAGCCCATGGCCCCGGCGCGCTGCAGGAATCGATGCATTTTCTGTTTTGTGGATCAGCTCCCAAGGGGTCTCAGGGCCTCCCTGTACGTGAAGGACGAAGACCACCGTTTTTCGTTTCTCTATGGGAATTTCGTAACCCTTGCCTCTCTGGCCGATTGCGATCTGGACCGCATCCTCGAGCAGAGGCTTCATCCCCTGTATGTTTCGGTCCATGCGACCGACGAGCGCGTCCGCAACCTGCTCCTGGGCAGGAAGAAGAGCAGGGAGATCCTTGAAACGATTCGCATCCTGGCGAATGGAGGAATCACCTTGCACACACAGGTGGTTCTTTGCCCCGGGATCAACGACGGTGCGGTCCTCGTCAAGACCCTCGAGGATCTGGCCGGATTTTATCCTGCGGTCTCCTCGATCGCAGTCGTGCCTGTGGGTCTCACCCGGTACAGGAGGGAGAGGAATCTTCATCCCCTGAGGTCTGTGCGGAGTCAGGAGGCGAGAAGGATCATTCAGGTTGTTGAGGGCATGCAAAGGAAATTTCAAGAGAAACATGGGAATCATCTGGTCTTTCTGGCTGATGAGTTCTATTTCAAGGCCGGACGCGATTTCCCGCCCTGGGAGATTTATGGAGAATTCCCCCAGTGGGAGAACGGTGTCGGCATGATTCCTCTGTTCCATCGCCAATGGGCTGAGCAGATGGGCAAGAGACGCCCGGCAAAGTTCCCCTCGCACGGCCGGATGGTGGCCGTCACAGGCGAGCTTGCGTATCCCTGCATTGCCCGCTACCTCGACGGGCTGGCTCGCTCGATCGGGATTCGGGTACGGTTGATCCCGATTGTCAATCGATTCTTCGGCCGCCGGGTCAAGGTTGCCGGCCTGGTCACAGGCCGTGATCTCCTTGAGCAGGTCCGATCCGTGCGTGGGTCCGAAGGGCTTCTTCTGGTTCCCGACGTAATGCTCAGCAGAACCGAAGGCCGTTTCCTCGACGACCTGTCCCTGCCCGATCTGGAGGAAGGACTGCAGATGCGGGTGGCCAGGTTCCGCCCGGACCCGCAGGGCTTTGAGACGGCCCTAAAGAACTCTGGCGGGAAAGTGTCAACAAGAAGTGTCAACAAGAGGTTGACACATAGTGCAAAACCTGTTAAATAATAATTCTTTTCCACGAGCTTGTAGGCACGTAGCTCAGGGGGAGAGCACTACCTTGACACGGTAGGGGTCGGCGGTTCAAATCCGCCCGTGCCTACCAACTTTCGAACAGGTCAGGCTGGCATCCTATTTTAGCACTCCCTCGGCAAGCCTTCGGCGGGAATCCTTTCGGAACAGACGATGCGAACGAGCACAAGCACAGATGCGTTCCCAGGAAGCTGGATACGACTTCGCCGGCAATCCTTTGCCCCTCCTTCTGGGATGGAGGTGTTCATTCCGGCGACTTGGACGTACGGCTTCAGATGATGAAGCGTTCCCGAGAGGTTCCTGTGGGAGAATCCCATATCGGTCCTATAGAAGTATCT
>Ga0315286_10004496_pt1 | contig 13370 bp, 3 predicted proteins | sample YL17G10_0_MG_FD_205038 | JGI IMG/M metagenome (GOLD analysis project Ga0315286, IMG submission 205038) | Sediment microbial communities from Yellowstone Lake, YNP, Wyoming, USA - YL17G10_0 | ecosystem: Environmental > Aquatic > Freshwater > Lake > Sediment | place: USA: Wyoming | collected... | reverse complement strand
CTGCCTGACTTCCCCGGCCGTTGCATGGCGGACCCCTCTGATCTTCTCGATGTCGAATGAGGGCTTTTCCCAGTCCTCACGCCAGACACCCGCAATCCGGAGTTGCCAAATACCTTGCATGGTGCACTGCCAGATGACTGGCGTTGGGCCCTGGTTATCCACTTCCGCACTCACTTCTGGTGCAGTTCCTGAAGCAAAGGAGCCCTTCGGCTGAACCCACCGGCATCGCAGGCCGTTCTCCGCGGCTCCCCAATCCACCTGCGACGGCTGATCCGTGGCCTTTATCGCGGGGGCTTGGCCTGTAGCAAGCTCCAACTGTTGTGCTGCCAGCCGGGCCATGGCGGTCCGGGGGAAATCGCGGATGATTCGGCGCAAAGCGTCAGCGCCTTCTTGTGGTCCGAACCCTTTAACGTAGGCCCTTATGGCTTCGGCGGCAAGCTGCGACTCAACTCCGTTAAGAGCGTTTCCGGCTGCGGCATCTTCCTTGCGTTTTCGCCAATTAGCCACGCGGGACTGCCATTTGGATCGGGCCACTACTCCTTCTGTAAAGGGGTTGTTGGGATCAAATCTCGGTTCGGGCGCTTCCAGCCAATCTTTTATTCTCCTGTCATTGGTCTGCTTCAGCCAGACCATAGCCTGATAGCACAGCTTAGGGTCCCCCCTGCGATAGCCCAGCATCACGGCTGAGCTGGGAAGAAGCACCTCAGGTCCTCGTGGGGTATCTGGGCCGCTCGTTGTGTAGTAGCGCATGTGGTCGTAGGTGTCGATGATGTGCTGGAGCAGATCGCGGGCCTCGCCCCACATAGCTTCTCGTTCTTCCCGGCCACGCCCCCCTGCGAAGTTGTCGAGATACGTCGCCACGCCATACTCAAGTTCGATATCGTCAGGCTGTGGGCGGTATTGCCGTGCCTTGTGCAGGTGGCGAACCTTTTCGATTGCGGCGCCCGCTTCCTTGGCCAGCAACAGCTCCCGACGAAAACCCTCTGGGTCATTCGGGTCATCGACTGCCGGGGATTCGATTATCATCTGTAAGACGCCGCTGACAATCGTGTGGGACTCGGCGCTGGCGTCAGGTGTGCGCCTGCAGATTGCTCCTACGCGGAGCTTGTGCATGCCGGTCCGAAAGTGCAACTGGGTTCCGTCTACCTTGCTCTGCCAGGACCTGTCCAGGAGAAGGTGGATGTCACCGGCTCCAGCGTTCTTCACGAGACAGGTGTACTTTGGAGCTTCACCGCGAGCTGGCGCCCAGTGATACCATCTGCTGTCTACCTCCACCTCGTATCCGTCCGGGGTCCGTGTGATGAAGAACCTCTCCATCCCTGAGTTGCGGATATCGACTTGGACAGCCGGTGTGACACCTTCCTTCCAGAGCAGCCTCTCGCGGCGAACGTCAAGAGATCCGGCAGGCAGGAATACTTGATCCTTCCCCCCCGGCTGGGTCGCTGGCACTCCGACGGGTTCAAGCTCCAGCAACTCAACAAGCTTCGCGGACTCGGCTGGCACCGCGGTCGAGAAATCTCTGCCCTCCATTACCGTCAGATGCCGATTAGCGCCGAGAAGTCGCAGGTACTGCGGGTTGGCGTTGCGATATGAGCCGCCAAGTTGTTCGCGGAAAGTGTCCAGGCTAAAGGGGAAGACAGTGTACGAAACCTTCACTTTGCCCGGGGCTGAGTAGATTCTTCCTCGCACGACCTTCTTGATTTGCGGCAGCGCGGAGTGCTCCTCTTTCTCCCAGGTACCGCCTATCTCCTTGGTCAAGAGTGCCGCTATGGCATCAAGGTCGGCTGCGGGCTGAGCGGTCGGCTGGCTCGCCGGCGGCATGCCGGCCTTGAGTGCCTGGACGAGGGCCTGGACCTCCTGCTCCGAGAACCGGCCGGGGATTGTGCCCTGCTTACCAATGGCGGCCCTTATTACCGGCACGGAGATGACCTTGCCGTCTACCACAATGGCCAATGCGTTGCCGATGTTGGCCTTGGTGAGGGCCGAGAAGAGCTCTGCCCCGCGATCATCCATTTCAAAGCCGACGGCTGGTTGCTTCATACTATCCGTCGTGGCGAAAACTCTCGCCAGGCCCCATGCTTCCTTACCTTCACCCGTCACCATCGTCTGGCCGGGCTTGTCGGAGACCAGAACGTACTTCTGCCCCTTGTATTCGCCTGTCACCAGATTGCCCGCGTTTGCCATGTCGCCGGAAATGGGCAACCAAAGATAGTGGTCCCATATCGCCCCCTTACGGTGTTCCAGCTTTCCAGCCTTCAGGCGGTCTCGGTAATTGGCGATGGTGTCCTTGTTCAGGTCTGCTGGTTTTGGCGCGATGCTAAACTCCAGCTTGCTGCCCGCCGGCTGGGGCGCCGGCGCGGCGGCATCCGCCTTCTTCTCATCTGCCAGCAGCAACACGCGGAAGCCCACGGCCCCGGCAAGATCCTTCCGCGGCCCAAGGTCCAGACTCAGGGAATCATCCTTTGCGAACTGGATCGTGTCGCTGCGCCGGGAACGCCACTTGGGATCGTTCCTGGTGGAGAACGGCGCGAGGGCCGTCTTCACCACCTGCCCGGCCGAGTCCAGCAGTTCCACGCGCACGCGGTATGTGGCATCCTGCACCGGGGGCCATTCGACATCGACCTTTGCCAAGACGATGCCGTTCGGATCGGTCTCGAACGAGATCAGCAAACTCAAGGGGAACGACGATTCCTCGCCATGCCGCACGTTTACCTCGTAGACGATACGCCCGGCAAAATAATGGTCGAGTTCCAGGATCCCTTCAAGAGCGCCCAGTGCGGGAGTCGAGACAGGACGGAGACTCACCCGGAACCGCGAGGCGTTCGCGAACCTGGCGGCCGTTCCGAGCGACAGGTAACGCTCCTCGGTGATCCCGGAGGCGGCGGATGGTCCGCCGGGTTGAGCGCCGAACACCTGCTCGGTGTAGCCGAGGCTCTTGCCGGCGGCGTCGAAGAGTTCCACCCGCAGGGCGCACGGCAACTGCCGGCAGCCGCCCCGCTCGCTCCAGACCGACGCGCCCAGGCAGCCCGACTCCTCATCCTTCACAAACCGGATCGTCTTGCACCGCATCAGATCCGGTTTCCCGGCCGAGTACGTTGTCAGTTCTGTCTCGATCGGCTTGTCCACCGCGAAGGCGCCTTCGACCGCCTGCTTGAGCTCCGAGAAATCCATGCCGAAGATGCTGAGCCGATACTTGGGAGCACCTCTGTCACCTTTTTTGAACGGAATCTCGACTTCCCACGTGAGGCGATCGGCAACGATCTTCACCGCGCTCGAGGGGACGGAAGTCTCCCGGCGGTCATAGACTCTCCCGTCTTCGAGCAGCATCTCGACCCGGACCTTCCACCAACCGTGCCCAAACACGCCCGTTCCCTTGCGGATCAGCCGCACGCGCGCGGCAATCCCGTCATCCTTCGCGTCAAACCGCACCCGGTCCGCGCGCAGGTCCGTGTCCGTGGTGCCGGCTGTCACAGGCTTCATCTCGACCGCGAGGTCTTCGCCCCACTTGAGCGCGCCTTCGACGGCCGCCGAATCGCGTTCGATGGCGGGGCCGAGGGGTGACTCGTCCGCGGGCTTCTCTTGCGCCGGCTGGGTGGACGGCTGGGTGGCGGGGGCTGCCTTGGCGGCGAAGCCGACGAATCGTGCCCAGTCCCGCGGCTGTGCGCGCAGCTCGAAATGATCGATGTCCGCCGCATCCATTTGGGTGAAAGACGGCAGGTTCCACCTGGTGCCCCGGGCAACTGTATAATCCTTAACTCCGTAGGTGTATCCGACGGTTTGCTCCTGGCCGGAACGGCCTACGGCAACCAGCGCCGCGTTGACCTCCGGCACCACGGTCATCCAGAAATCAACACTGCTGGAGCCCGTGGAGATTGACATTGCCGGATTGCGTCTAATGTTTGTTTTCACTTTCGCAATCTCGCACACCAGGCTTTCATGCTCGATTCGCCCGGGGCCTGCAAGTTGGCCCACGGTCTTCCACGGCCCAGCGCCCATCCCCACGACAAGTTCCGGCTCACGGCCTGGCGCGGACTTCTTGATTATGGCCCTCGTGTAGGCTGGAATCGCCCACAGTTCACTGACCGGGCCAATCTTTGAAGAAGGGGGGACGGCACCCGGATAAACCAGCTCAAGCACAGCGGCAACTAGATCATCAGCCTTTGATTCAAACCGTTTCCAATCAGGTTGCGGCTCCAGGGGAGTCCCGTCCGGCGACCACCATTTGCCCGCGCCGGTAATCGCCAGGAGCCTCAGCTTGCCGCCATTGGGCAACCTCGCCTCCGGCTGAGGCACGTCGCATCGCACGGTGACCATCTTGACTGACCGCTCAGATTCCGGCGCTGGGGAGGCGCTCTTGCCTGTCGGGTCAAATCGTCCAGCCGGGCGACGGAGAATTGCCTTCAGTTCTGTCTTTTCATTTGGGCCGGCCGAGATGTTCTGGAACTCGACCCAGCTATAGGGCCTGACCTTCAAGCGTAGTGAAACGATCTCCTTGGCTGGCAGATCGAAGGTGAAGCTGCCTTCGCGTGCGCCGCCGATAGCACTGTATGCGGGTCCCTGCTGTCCGTGCTCAATGCCACTCTTGTCCATTGCGAACATTACGATGTCATAGTTGCGCACGGCCCGGCCATCGCGAGTGAGCGCCGCACCGCCGCGCTCTTCAAACGTGACGATGGCCTTGCCATCCTTGCTGGTGATGTCCAGGAGGCGGAATTCCGCTGGCGGCATATCGGCGAACTGGTTGACCGTGACCAACGCGCCCAGTCTGGCGGCCTGGAACTGTCCAACGTCATACCACTGCGGCTGTGGCACAAACAGGAACCGACTTGCCAGCGCCTCCGGAGAAACACCGGGCAGAAGGACGTACATCGTCCTGGCTTCGCCCTTGCCCTCAAACCACGGGTAGGTGGTTCCCTCGCCCGTAGCCCTCAGGAATGTTGGCCGATCCATGTCCGTGTTCTGGGCGTCAGGCGGAACGCCCGTGATCTGGAAGGCCACAGTGTACCGCTCCACTGGCAGGCCTTCACGAAGGATGGCGTGGGCATAGGGCATCTTGACTTCGCCGCTGCCATCCGGGGCATACCAGGGCATGCTGTCATCCTGGTGTGGTGGCCGAACGCCTAGAATCTTCACCGACATCCCGCCGGGAGGGAGGCGCACCTGGCCTTTCTCAACCGGCAGGGTGCTTGCCCCGTTGGTGGCGGGCTCAGCAGCCTTGGCGGCGAAGGCGGTCGCGGGAATCAACTGGTACAGGGGATCGAGCACCTTCGCAGCAAGCCTGACACATACGTTTTCATCCTTCGTCCAGACGTCCGCGGTGCGGATGATTGCCACTCGGCCGTCTGGCAGCGACGCCAGGAAGTAATCGCCGTTCTTGAAGGGATACGCTCGCACTCGTTCTTCGACTTCAGGGATTCTCCCACTGGCGCTGTATTGCTCCACAATCTTCACCAACTGCTTCTGGTCCAGGAACATCTCTCCGTCGGACCATATGTCATAGCCATTTGGCAAGGCCGGCGTGTATGGGGCCAACTTCAGGCCATTCACCGCCAGCAACCGATTCCCTTCAGACTGGTCCCAGGCGAGGTCGAGTCCCTCCTTCGCTGTCAGGGCTTGATACGCCTTGATGCGAGTGCCTTCGGGTGTTGCCGCGGGCTTGAAGGGCTGGATGTAAACCATGTCCATCTTGTCGAGGTTGATTCCTTGCAGCAGCCGCCAGTTGCGATCACCCATTGCATGGAAACTGGAGAAACTGGTCAGGCCCGGCCGGGAACCGTCGCCTTCCAGCTTGTGTATCGCGGCAACATATCGCTTCGCAGTAGCGAGTTCCTCGCCGGTCAGATGAGTCAGGGCCTCCTTGATTCGTGGAATGGCCCCCGGTTTGCCTAGTCTTGCCAGATGTTCCACGACCAACCAGCGAGGTTCGATGTTGGGTTTGTTCAAAGCGGCAACAAGGGCCTGGAATGCCTCTTCGCCGCCAAGTTCGCTCAGTGCGATACATGCCGCAATGGTGTTCTTTTCAAGCAGCGCGGCGATTGTCTTTGCGTGCTCTTGATTGCCGGACTTGCCCAGGATGAGCATCGAACAATGAACAACATTGGGGCTCTTCGAGTCGAGGCCCTTGCGCATAAGCGCCTGCACATCAGGGTTCGTGGCCATCCCTTCGAGGACCTGCATGGCATGGGCATCACCGGGGCCGCCCTTGGCAAAGAGCTCGGCCAATGGCTCGGCTACCGACGGACCTATGGCGATGAGCTTGCCGACTGCCGGCTTCCATACACTCTCGTCGTTGCTTTGGAGCTGCGAGATGTTTTGTTGAATGTCGGGCTTGCTCGATTCGGCGGCTCGGAGGATGGCAAGTGGAATGGCAACGGCCACAGCGAGCAATACAGCAATCAGCAGGCCCCAGCGGGTCAGGCTGCGGCGGTTGCGGCGCGGGTCGAGGATGGCTAGCAGCCGGCCCTCGAACTGGCTCTTGCGGGCCATGGCCACGGCCGCAAGCGACGGGCAGCGCACCGAGTGGAGCGAACCAACGATCTCCAGCAGGTGGCCGGCGTAGTCGGAGGCCTTGTGCCCGCTTGCCAGCACCAGGTCGTCGCAGGCCTGCTCGCGTTCGATCCGCAGCATCCGCCCTGCCAGCCAGACCAGCGGATTGAACCAGTAGATCACGCGTGCCAGGCGCGCCAGCAGTTGCGTCAGGCAGTCGCGGCGGCGTATGTGGGCAAGCTCGTGCAGCAGGACGACGCGGCGGCGGTCGGCGGGCCAGTCGTCCGCCTCGGCCGGCAGGATGATCGCCGGGCGGAAGATGCCGCAGGTCAAGGGTATGTTCGGCCAGTTGCTCCGCAGCAGCACGATCCGGCCGCGGACGCCAAGCCGCGGGCGCAACTCATCCAGCAGATGGACCCAACTGCCGCTGGTGATCCGCTCGGCCCGGCGGGCCTGCCGCCAGACGATGATCGTGCCGGCAAGCAGCGGCAGCAGCAGGGCGGCGGCGCCGGCAAGCCAGGCTAACAGCACCCAGGCCGGCCAATGCACGGGCGGCGTTTGCGGCGCGGCAGCGGCCAGGACCGGCGCGGGTGGTGCTTCCGGGGCGGCGTCGGCAGGATGGACAGGCTGCCGGGCCCCAGTCGGCGACGGCCAATCGCCGGCCGGCATGATGGATTCAGCGCCCGGGCCACCCGTCCCGACAAGGTGTTCCGCCACGGCGGGCGGCTGTGCCGCGGTCTGTTCCACCCGGGCCAGGCCCCCCGTCCCGGCCCAGTCCGGCAGGAGCGGCACCTGGAGCTGCGGCAGGGCAAGCGATAGGAAAGGCACGAGGATCAGCGCCGCAATCGACAATGTCCAGGTCATGTGTCGCACAGCCGCCGAGGACCGCCGCAGCAGCAGCGTCGCCCCGCCGGCCAGAAGCAGCACCACCAGGCCCTTGGCGGCAGCGTCGATGAGGACCGCCACCCACTGGGTAGTATCGCCATGTATGAAAGTGAAGGCGGTCATCAGAGGCCTTCCTTTCTGGCCTGGTCGATCAGCTTGGCCATGCGGTCCAGTTCATCCGGCGCGGGTGCCAAAGTCGAGGCGTCCAACAGCGCCACCAGTGCCTGCTCGGCCGAGCCGTCGAAGAACGTTCGCAGCATCCGCTGCATCGCCGACCGGCTGGCGTCCTTGCGGCTGCGCGTGGGCAGGTAGATGTACTTGTTGCCCTCCGCCTTGTGCTTGAGGTGTCCCTTTTCCTCGAGGATTCGCATCAGCGCCCGCACGGCCGAGTAGCTCGGCGGGTCGGCCATGGCCTGGCAGACCTCCGCCACGCAGGCCTGGCCGTTGGTGTAGATGATGTCCATGATCTGCCGCTCGCGGCGGCTGAGATGTGTTTCCGGCCTTGTCGGCATATGTTCATCCCTTTCCATGTAATAGACGGCGAAGAGGCCGTGAGGTTTCCGGCATTTCGCTAAAATATTAGCACGCCCCTTGCCGGCCGTCAATATAAATGTTAGAAATTTAGCACAAGATCGCGCCGGTACTGAAAACCCCGTCCGTGATCCTACAGCACGTCAGATGTATCTGACGTCATGTCGGGATGTTGTGAAAACGGCCCGACGTGACGCGGGATGTGCTTCGTCACGGAACGGTGTTGAGGTTGCGGTAACCGAGAGAGACTCTCGCTCTGAGCTATCTCCCTATGTCCAGCCGGCGGCGATGATATAGCCTGCCTCGCGTCTGTCATCTGTTTGCCTCCGTATCCAAAGTGGCCCACTCGCTTCTTAATAAGCCCCAGCACTCCAGGTCATTGAAGGTGTCCCAGCGGAGGAGATGCTGTCGCAGGCAGCCTTCGTGCTTCAGCCCGATCTTCTGCATAAGGCGCCCGGAAGCGACGTTGCGGGACATGTGCTGCCCGAAGATGCGATGGAGCCCAAGCTGCTCAAAGCCGAAGCGGACAAGCTCCCGTACGGCCTCGGTGCAGTAGCCCTGGCCCCAGTAGTGCTTGCCGATCCAGTAGCCCAGTTCCCCACGGCTGTGGTTGGTGCGAAAGCTCATCAGGCTGACCGTGCCGATCAGGGTGCCGTCCTTCAGGCAGACCGCCAGCGGCAGGTTGTTGCCCTTCTCAAAGCCTTCCAAGTGCCCGGCGATCCACTGCTCGGCAACGCCGTCGGGATACGGATGCGGCATCGTCGCCGTGGTGTCGGCCACTTCCCATGCTCCGGCCAGCAGTTGGACGCGCGGCGCGTCGGCAAGCTCGAACGGCCGAAGGATCAGCCGTGCCGTTTGAAGAGTCGGTAGCCCATTCATGATTGTGGCTCCTTTTCCAGGACGGCTATGTACAGTGCCGAATCGGCATCAAGGAATCGTGTGACGCGCCAGCCTGTGCCCTGAACGATCTGCTGCATCTCGTGCTTGGACACGATGAGGTACTCAAAGAACGGTGTGCAGTACCGCTTGTAGCGAATGCGGAACCGCAACTCTCCGGGCAGATGGCCCCGCCGGACGTTGCGGCGCTGATAGTCCAGGTGCTCCGGGACGGGTGCGTGCCGGCCACGGCGTACGTGCGGATCTAACGATTCGGCGATGATCCGTCCGTGCGGGCTGGTCAATTTGTGGAACCTTCGCAGCAGACGTCTTGCTCGCCCGGGGTTGCCGAGCAGACCGAAGTTGTTGCCGAACATGACCAGCGTGTCGAACGTTCCCAGGCGGCTGTCGATACCGCTTATGGGCAGCACTCGCGCCTTGCGCAGACCTTGCTTGCGGCACGTGCGGATCGCCAGCGGCGAGATATCGACGCCTGTGGCATCCAGACCCTTGCTCTGAAGGAACAGGGCCACTCGCCCCGCCCCGCAGCCGATGTCCAATACCCGCCCGCGCGCCAAGGCGACAGCTTGCTGTTGGTGTCGCGGCCAGCGCTCGTACGGCTGCAAGTAGCACTCAGGGCCGCTGGAGACATCGAAGTACCCATCGTCTCGTTCCACAATCTCCCAGCCGCCCCGGCCATGGAGATAATCCCACATGGCGGCTCCAAATGCGTCTTGTTGAGGAGTCAGTTTGTCCATGGTCGTTTTCCAGATCAAAGAGGGCTCTGTGTTGCCGGACCCGTGGCCGGGAAAGCGGAGGGCTGACTCCTGGGTGCGCCACGATTCGACCCGGCCGCGGGGCCTGAGCTTGTCGAAGTGGCCGGCTTCGTCTCGGGCCGGGATGTGGCCCGCTGCAGGTAATCCAGGAGCATTTGCACGTTGCGGAGCTTCGCCCCAATATCGAGCGTCTTGGGGTGCTCCGGGCCCAAGTTCCTCATGCTCGCCGCCAGTTCTAGCGCGAGGTCCGCCTTTTGCCGCATAAGTTCGGCGCGATAGGCTTGGCTCTCAAAGCCCACTCTCGCGGCGGGGTATGCCTTGCGGAAGCTCTCCAGATATCGCTTCACGGCCTCGTCGCTGGGCAACATGTCGAAGTCGCGTATTCGATAGAAGTCGCCGATCCTTATCATCCCCAGGCCAAGGGACATCGGCATGTCCTGATTCCTTGGGCTTATCGGCGAGATGACAACGCACGCCGCCTCCATCGCCACGGCATATTGCGACGGGCCGGCCTTGGACAGATCCATTCGTTCGAAGAGCCGCTCCATTGCCCCCTCGTGTGTCTGACGGTACTCTGCCGTCATGAGAGAGTAGGGATCGGCTTGTCCGCCTTCGCGTATCGCCGCCAGGAAACTGCGAGCCGTATCTCCCGCGGCTTGTAGCCACACTGCATGCTCGGGAAGCTTGACCTGGCTGGCAGATGCAGGTTGCGTGGCCGGCTGCGTCGCGGCCTGAACAGCGCTTAACGCCCACGACTTGACGCCCCAATTGCCGTCTTCTTCGCACAGCAGCACCGTTATAACCTGATTAACCATCGGGCCGACGGGCGGATTCAGCCTCAACATGTACTTGCACGAGACCACGGGCACTCCGATGGAACCCAGCCGTTCGCTGTACACGGGCGGATGGGGAGTCACATCGAGAATGTCGCCCACGTCGGCTCTGAGCTGGGCCTGGGAAATCAGTCCCGGGACCTCTGCCAGCCATGCGTCCTTCAACGTCTTGCCGGCGGTTTCGCTGGGCAGCATGAGGGCCCACGCGGCTTGCCATTGGCGGTTCTTCCAGGCCTGAATCCACCGCTGAGCGATCTTCTCAGCCTCCGCCACGGCCTTGGCCTGCTTGTCTGCCGCTATCGGCTGCGTCGCAACCACGGTTGTAGGTCTGGTGATGGTTCCAGGCGTGAGCGAGACGTTCTTGAACTCGGCCCACTCGTACGGCCGGGCTTGGAGTCGGAACTCCTTAACGTTGCTCAATCGCACTTTATCGAATGTGCAGGTAAGTTGATGAACGTTTCCTGCCCCACCCGTAATGGACCTGATGGGCTTGAGTTCCTTCCCGCCGATATCGACCGCGATCACTCTGACATCCCGGCCTTCTACGTTATGCGCAACGCTTACGACCACAATATTATCTTCCTCATGTGCTGGCGAGAACAACACCACAACGTTGCCCCGGCTTCTCGAAGATGAACCGCTGCCGCTTGCTTCGGCCAATGTAGTCCATGCACCCGCCGCCACTCCCAGCTTGACCGTAATCACATCCTGAGATGTCCGAGTTATGGCAGCAATGGCTCGTAGCTGCGGAATTACGTCGCCCTTTTCAACAACAGGGCCTCCTCCCGCATAGCTGGTCGGCGGAACAAACTCCCATTTTGTCCCAACGTCTTCCTTCGGCAGGTTTGTCAGCCGGATCGCCAATTCATTCCCCCGTTCGCCCGCCTCTGGTGTTACCGACGCCCCAAGATGCGAATAAGGCCGCTGCGACAGCGATGAACCATCCGGCCGCCACCACGGTCTGCCGTCCGATGGATTCTCCGACACGCCAATCATCTCTACCGTCACGTCGGAAGGTAACGTAACCTTCCATTCGTCAGCCGGCTGGGCTGCCGCATTGATCTGGGTCGCTTGTTTGACCAGTTCTTCCGGCAGCGGAGTCGGCTTGCCGTCGGCGCCGCGCGTGGCGAAGAGGACTTGGTACGGCCGGGCCGGCGTGCCGTCGGGGGACTTGAAGTTCCGGTGCTGCGGGCCATTGACGCCGATCCAGTACACCTTGCCCGGCTGGAGCTTGACCGGCATCGTGCAGGTCGTGCGGGCGGCGTCGTAGGATATTTCGCCCGCCCGCTCGGGGAACATCGTGCCGGTTTTCTCGCTGAACGCCTTGTCCCCGGCCGTGAACGACCAACTCTTGTCCATCATTGGCCGATCGAAGGTGACGGTGATCCTGTCCAGCGACGGATCAACGTCGTTGGCGAAGGCGGCTGGCGTGGTCTTGAGAGCGCGAGGTGCATCATCTGCTGGCCTGGCTGATCCTATGGCTGTAGTCAACGCACCCACATCTCGCGCCACGGCCAACGCTGGGAACAACTTCAACTGCTGGACCGAGCTGTCGTCGTGCAGGACCAGAACCCGTCCCTGCCGCAGGTCGTACTCCTTGCCGTTGACGCTCAGATGCACCGAGTCTACGGATTCGCGGAGGAAGCCGAAGGTTTGCCCGTTTGCCAATTTCACAGAGCCCTTATCGATCCACGCCAGGGAATGGGCATTCTGCGATGAGCCAGTGCTTGAGCTGAGGTCGCCTTTGTGGAAGAAGACATAATGCACCTCGTCCCCAGCATGCACAACATACACGGAGCCTTTGTCGTTGCCGTAATGCGCGGCGCTGGGAAACTGGCCTGCCGGCTGCGGGTCGGCCGGGCGGGCCGAGCCGGAAGCATCAGCTTGCGAAGCCTTCGATGTGGGGCTGGAAGTGTCCGCTGAGTGAACCAACGCCTGGGTCAGGCGGGAGTATTGCAGGCCCACGCCCAGGCCAAGCGTGGCGATCACCACTGCCGCCATCAGGGCAAGGATCGCCGACCACCATCGGCGGGCGCGCTGGCCGGCAAAGTACTGAAGCAGCAGGCACACGCCGGCATCGAGCAACAGAAACATTGGAAACAGGACGAACGACCATTCGCATGCGATGTGGGAGGCTGCAATGGTTGCCCTGGTAAGCTGGGACAGTTTCATGCCCATATCACTGAAGGTAGCCTCACATTTGGGCACCACGAAGACAAGAACGGCAAGAATCGCACCGAACGCCACAGCATGGATCATAATGGCCCACAAGGCCGGCACGAGAGAAGCCCGCCGGGCTGCCGGCTGACCGGCCCGGGTGGCCGCGAAAGCCTCGATCACCTCCCGCCGGCTCAGGACCACCAACGCCCAGATGCCGAAGATCAGACCCAGCGGACTTCCGAGAGGAAAGAGGATCAGGATACTGGCAGCAACAGCCGACCGGTGGTTCCGCAACCGCCTCATGTTCGACGCGGCAACCAGGATAAAGACGTTGGCGGCCAGAAATCCCAAACCAAGAAGCATTATGAACGGGAATCCCGGATCATCCACCGAAATCTGAGGGTGAGATGTCAGGGCCGCTATGAGAGCAACCGCGAGAAGGCCGAGGTGAACCGCGCCGGTCACCAACATTCCAACGGCCGGGGCCTTGACAACCTGGCGGGCCAGGTCGATCTGAGGAGAGGTTTCCGGCGACAAGACCGGCGAACATGGTTGGCGATGGTCGTTCCTTGGCGATTTCATGGCCACCGCAACGACGACGGTGATGAGCAATATGGCTGGTAGGACAACACCAAGCACGAGCAACTGCGTGCCGGAAGAGTGAGACAAGAGTGCCAAATACATGCTTACCAGTACAGCTATCACACTCACAACGCCCACTACAGCGAAACGCAGATTCGAGGAAGGTCCGTTAGTGGGTGACGATTCCAGCGGGGGCAGTTGGTCAATCGGCATGGCCCAGGCCCGAAGGACGCCCATCGCA
>Ga0315286_10004495_pt1 | contig 13371 bp, 12 predicted proteins | sample YL17G10_0_MG_FD_205038 | JGI IMG/M metagenome (GOLD analysis project Ga0315286, IMG submission 205038) | Sediment microbial communities from Yellowstone Lake, YNP, Wyoming, USA - YL17G10_0 | ecosystem: Environmental > Aquatic > Freshwater > Lake > Sediment | place: USA: Wyoming | collected... | reverse complement strand
CCCACGCGGGCCGGATCCGCTGTGGCGGATGTCACGCGCGTTGTCGTCGAGTCCCCCTGGCTGCTAGTTGTTGCCAAGGAGGTGCCGAATGACAAGCACGGAAAGGCAAGGGTTCACCGACGAGGAAGCTGCATCCATAGCTTCGCAGTTGGAGATCGACTTCCAGGCGGAGGGGCTCGATCCGGAGCAGTTCCGGATGGGTTTGAACGTCGAGTTGGAGCACGGCCTGCGAGACCCTCAGACCAACGTGACCGGAGACGATCCGCTCACGACCGGGAAGATCGCGCTCGCCCATCTCCGCGAGATACCCGACTACTACACGCGCTTGGCGAAGATGGAGGCAGAAGCCGACAGCTGATCTTCGTGGTCGATCTCGCTACGCGAACCGGTACTCCTGCTCGAGCGAATCGCACGGATTGCCGCGCCCGAACAGGATGAGCATCTCGCTGACGTCGCATACACACCAGAAGACCGTCTTCGAGTAATCGTCGATGTCGCTTCGGTGGTGACGGCAGATGGAGTACGGAAAGTTCTCATGGTCGGCGAGCATCTCGCGCATCGATGAAGTGGTGATCGACCCGGCCGCTTGGTCGAGCAACTCGCGACCGCGCGACAGCCTTAGGCCCGACTGTTCCGCGTATTCGGGGTCGCCTTCGAACGGCAGCATCCGCTCGCACGCGTAGTGGTTCGTGTGCGCGAACACCCCCCTTGCGTTCGGGCCGGTGACCTCTGCGTCGGTGGCGGAGCCCTCGATGTTCACGGCTTCCGCGTCCCGTGCCACCAGGATGTTGTTGTACGAGGATGCACGCGAAGGGTGGAGCGCTACTTCCATCGCCGCCTCGAGGGTCGGCTGGGCGAGCATCGCCCTGAACTGCATCTGTCGGGGGATGCCGATGCGTTCGTCGTTGGGGGAGAGCTCGTTTCCGGTGAAGGAGATGCCGGCGGAATTGAAGCCCGCGCTCAGCCCCGGCCCGACTCCGATGCTGAGAACGACCGGCTCATCCTCGACGGTCCATTCGATCGCGACGATCTTCTCCTCGTCCTTCGGGTCCAGATCGTTTGTATGGCCCACGAGGACGTGGCCATCGCCGGTGGCTGGCGGGACGGCCACGAGGTCGGTGCAGCGCCCTTTGGGGGGCCTCGGCTCGTATCGGATCTCCTCGATGCCTCGCGCGAAGAGCGCGATGGGGTCGACGCCGGCCGCCTCTGCGATCGCGTCGTGTTCCTCGATCAGCCACGGGTACGCCTCTCGCGTGACCTCCCGATAGCGCGCTGCGAGGAACAGCTGCTCGGCCAGTCTGCGCCCGGCGGGGGGCGCGATGTCGTTCTCGAGGCTGTCGCGGATGATCCCCCCGCAGGCCTCGCCTAGCTGCAGACCGACATCGCGGTGGCTTCCGCGTACCCGGATCAGGTCTATCGGCCTCGGTGGAGTCACGACGCTCAGCCTACGCGACCCTCCGGCCTTTCCGCTCAACTTCGGGTGGGCTATGGTCGACACCTAAGACCTGGGGAGTTCGGGGGACAGAGGATATGGGACGAGAGAACCGGCCCGACCACGTGGAGGCGCTGCTCGCGGCGGTCTCGTACGCCGTGAAGAAGTTCTCGGTGACGCCCAACTGGGAGGAGGCCGCCCGGGACGTGCTGGAGCACCTGGGCCGGGCGGCCGACGTGAGTCGGGCCTACATCTACAAGAACTTCACCGACGGTGCCGGGAGGCTCTGTCAGGACCTGGCCTTCGAATGGAACGCGCCAGGGATCGCGCCGACCATCGGCCTCGACTGGGCGCACGGCTGGCCCTACGAGGAGGGCTACCAGCACTATCGGGACGTCCTCGAATCGGGCGGTGTGATGGAAACGCGCAGGAGCGAGGTCGGCGAGATCGAGCGCAAGGACTACGAGGAGGCGGGCGTCTTCTCGTCCCTCCTCGTCCCGGTGTTCGCCGGCGGCGAGTGGTGGGGCTACATGGGCTACGAAGATTGCGTCGCCGAGCGGACCTGGTCGCGAACGGAGACCGAAGTCGTCCGAACGGCAGCCGAGACGCTCACAGGAGAGCTTCTGTGGAGCGGACTGGAGCAGCAACTGGCTGAGACCGAAGAACGGTGGCGTCTCCTGGTCGAGCACGTCCCCGCGGTGCTCTATATCGACCGTCCCGGCGACGAGATGGCGTCTGACTACGTGGCGCCACAGATCGAGGCCATGCTGGGGATATCTCAGGAGGAGTGGAGCAGCAACGGTGACGCCTGGGAGAGCAGCCTTCATCCAGACGACCGCGACCGCGTCATGTCGGAATGGCGCGCAGGGATGACGCGCGGCGGTACCTTCACCCAGGAGTATCGCGTGGTGCGCCCGGACAACGGAGAGATCGTGTGGATCCGCGACGACTCGACCATGCTTGCCGACGAGAAGGGCGAGGTCTACCTCATCCAGGGCGTGATGTTCGACGTCACGACCCAGAAGGCGACCGAAGTGCAGCTGCAGGCGGCGCGAGCGCAGTTCGAGACGCTCGTCGAGGAGATCCCGGCCGTCACATACCTGGACCCTGTTGACGAGAACGAGAGTTCGATCTACGTGAGCCCGCAGGTCGAGAGCATCCTCGGCGTGACTCAAGACGAGTGGCTCACGAACCCATCGATATGGCGCTCGATGCTTCACCCTGACGACGCCGAGCGGGTCTGGGACGAGTATGTGGACAACCGTGCATCTGGTGAGCCGCTACGTCATGAGTACCGGATGGTCCGAAGCGACGGTCGCGTGGTCTGGATCCGAGAGGACGCCGTAGTCCTCAAGAACGAACAGGGTCAACCGTTCCTCATCCAGGGCCTCATGTACGACATCACGGACCGCAAGGAGGCCGAGGAACAGATCGCGTTCCTGGCCTATCACGATGCGTTGACCAAGCTTCCGAACCGGGCGATGTTCGAGGAGATGCTGGAACCCGCGTTGGCGCGAGCGCGACGCGGCAATCTGTCCGTGGCTGTGCTGTTCATGGACCTCGACGGTTTCAAAGATGTGAACGACACGTTGGGTCACGCCGCCGGGGATCAGTTGCTGAAGGAGCTCGCCGCCAGACTGGTCGAAGCCACCCGTGACACGGATCTCGTCGCCCGGCAAGGCGGCGACGAGTTCCTTGTGCTCCTTCCCGATCTTGATCCCGGGGACGACGAGGATATGGGCGCCGGTTCAGACAACGCCGTAGTGATCTGCGAGAAGCTCGCGGATCGGATCCATCGCGCGATGCGTGCCCCGTTCGTTGTCGCCGACACCGAAGTCCATTCGTCCATAAGCGTCGGCATCAGCGTCTTTCCGAACGACGCGCTGGACGCTCGCGGCCTGATGAAGAACGCCGACGCCGCCATGTACGAGAGCAAGAAGTCGCGCGCGGGCGGCTACGCGATCCACGCCGGATCCGCATCCGACCCCCTCACGTCGCTCACGTTCACGCGTCGCCTGCGCAGGGCCGTGAAGAGCCAGTCATGGGTGCTCCAGTACCAGCCGGTGGTGGATCTGGGCACGGATCGCGTGGTGAGCGTCGAGGCGCTGGTTCGCTGGCGACGCCCGACCGGGGACCTCATGTCGCCCGCTGAGTTCCTCCCCCTCGCCGAGGAGATGGGTCTCATGGAGATCATCGGGGAGTGGGTGTTCGAAGAGCTGTGCCGTCAGCGGGGTCTCTGGCTGCGAGAGGGCATCGACATCGATGTCTCGTTCAACCTGTCGCCACGACAACTTGGGCAGCGCGACCTCCTCGAGCGGCTGATGATCGGACTCCGCGCCGCCGAGATCGAGCCGCAACGCGTGATCATCGAGGTTTCGGAGGCGACCGCGATGACCGACCCGGCCAGAACTCAGAGGATCCTTTGGGGCCTCCATGAACAGGGGCTGAGGATAGCCGTAGACGACTTCGGTACCGGCTACTCGCCGCCGGCGCGCATAGCGCAGCTCCCGGTTGACATCTTGAAGATCGACCAGCCTCTCGTACGCGACCTTCCCGATGACAAGGATGCGGCATCCTTCGTGAAGGCCGTCGTCGATTTCGTCCGAGATCTCGGGACGATCTCCCAAGCCGAGGGGATAGAGACCGAGCAGCAGCGGCAGTTCCTTCTGGACGTGGGGTGTCAGCAGGGGCAGGGCTACCTCTTCAGCAGGCCACTGCCTGCCGACTCATTCACGACTCTCTTCAAGAAGGGGAACGGTCTGCTGACCCCTAGCCCTCCTCCCACGGAGGGATGACGGCCCAGCCGCCACTGGGTGGTGTCTCGGCGAGGGCCGCGCGTTCCGCGGCCATCTTCTTCCGCTTCTCCAGGAACGGGCTTGCAGCGCAGATGGCGATTCCCGCCAACAGCATCACGAACCCTGAGCCCTTGACGACCGCGGCGACGGTGTCTGCGCGGTCCAGGATGTTGAAGTGCTCCGGCCCGAGGACGAACGCCCAGTCGTGCTCGCCGCCGATCAGTTGCAGCGCCTGGTACGGCGCGTCGGCGATGTAGATGGAGGCATCCTGCGCCGACGTGGAAGCCCACGCCAGGCATACCCCTCCAGCCACCCGATCCTTCCGGGCCCACATGAAGTAGATAGCGAGGCCCACCGGCACGGCGATCTGGGTGATGGAGCCCATGGAGGCGGTGATGACGTCCGGGAAGACATACGTCAGAAGATGTCCCAGTTCGTGGAAGCCCAGATCGACCCCGCCCAGAAGCGGTACGCGTGTTCCCTTGACGAAGGCGAAGTAGCCGAGAGTGAGGCAAGCGGTGATTCCGGCCAAAGATCTGTAGACAGAACGAGGGCTCATGCTGCGCTCTCAGGTGTGAGCGGGTCCGGCGCTAGGCGTGGAGCTTGGACGCCAGCGAAGTGTTGACTTCGAACCACCCTCCGCCCCCGCGAAGAGCCTCCTGGAATTCCTTCATGCCTGCGAACCCGGCCTGTTCCTTCTGACGCAGACGCAGAAGGTCGAGGGTGCGGACCAGCAAGATGTGATCTTCGTTGGCGCGCTTGATCATATCTGCGGGCGGCGCCAGGTCGCGCTCCTCGAGCTCGGCGGTTTCGTTGAACGTGTTGACCACGAGGATCGCGGGGAAGTCGTCCGGCTTGCCGGAGTCATGGCGGTTGATCATCGTCCTCGCCAGCATCTCCCGTGACACGTTGCCGACCGAATCGCGCACCTCGCCGAATCCCCAACTCTCGCCCAGGGCTTCCGCTATCAGCCAGAAGCCCTCCTTGGTCTGCTCCGAGGCGCTGGCGGTCATGTCCAGGCCGGCTGTGAAGAACTTCACGACCTCGTCGCGAAGGGCACCGCCGGTCAGGAAGAGGATCTGCTTGGCCTTGCGGGAGTCCTCGAGTTGGGTTCTGAGTCGATCTATCTCGCCCTCGAGCTCGGTTATCCGCAGGTAGATCTGCTGCTCGCTCGGATCCAGGGGGCTCGCATCTTCGGGGAATTCAGTCATAACCATTCCGATCCTATTCTCGGACCTCTGAGGAGGCACCTTTACCGGATATCGCCGGAAAGTCAACCGGCCAGGCTCGAGGTTCGTGGCGCGGTAGGGCTCCCAGCTACGCCCGGGCTGGCTCTCGGCCGCCTAGTGGGACCGTCGGGCGGATGACGTCGACCTTGGCGCCGTGGAAGGATTGGGGCGTGACCGATCGAGTGTGGAACTTCTCTGCCGGCCCGGCGACCCTGCCCGCTCATGTGCTCGAGACGGCTCGTGACCAGATGCTCTCGTTCGACGGTGCCGGGATGTCCGTGCTGGAGATGAGCCACCGCTCGAAGTGGTTCGAGGACATCATCGGAGAGGCCGAGGCCAATCTGCGCGAGCTCCTGGCGATCCCGCCCGACTATCGGGTGCTCTTCATGCAGGGAGGGGCTTCGCTGCAGTTCTCGATGGTATCGATGAACCTGCTGCGCCCGAGTTCCTCCCCGGCCGACTACGTGGTGTCGGGTTCATGGGCCAAGAAGGCGGTTGCAGAGGCCAGGCGTGAAGGGGACGTCCGCATCGCTTGGGACGGATCCGACGGCGGTTTCTCCACGCTTCCGGATCTCAGGGAGCTCGATGTCAGCGGAGACGCCGCCTATCTCCACGTCACCTCCAACGAGACCATCCAGGGGATCGAGTTTCCGCCGGGCTTCGAACCGGAGTCCGGTCCTCCACTGATCTGCGACGCGTCTTCAGACTTCCTATCGCGACCGCTTCCGGTTAGCAGATACGGGATGCTCTACGCGGGCGCTCAGAAGAACGCGGGACCCGCGGGCCTCACGGTTGCGATCCTTCATGGGGATCTGCTCGAGCGCATCCCGGACGGCCTGCACACGATGCTCGACTATCGGACGTTCTCGGAGAACCGGTCGTTGTACAACACGCCGCCGGCCTTCGCCATATACGTCCTGATGCTCGTGACGCGTTGGCTGAGGGTAGAGGTCGGCGGCCTGGACGACATGCACGCGCTCAACCTGGAGAAGTCCGCCCTGCTCTACTCGGTCATAGAGGAGAGCGATGGGTTTTACCGCGGCCACGCCGACCCCGCGTTCCGCTCCGCCATGAACATCACCTGGCGTCTCCCCTCCGAGGAGCTCGAGAAGCGGTTCGTGGACGGGGCCAAGGCCGCCGGATTGCTCGAACTTAAAGGCCACCGCTCGGTCGGCGGCTGCCGCGCTTCGATCTACAACGCGATGCCTATCGAAGGTGTCCGCGTACTGCGTTCCTTCATGGAGGACTTCGCCTCGCGCGGATAGCGGTGGCTCCCGCTGTCAGACCCCATCTCTAGGGTTGGTCGCGAGCAGGAGGTCTGATCATGGAAACCGTGCTGGTAGGCGTGTTCGCGCTGATGACAGGCGTAGCCGTTGGTCTCGCGACGGCGACTTGGAGGAAGCAAGGGCCTGACCGATCGATCCTGGTCCTACAGGAACAGGCCGAGAAGCAGTTCTCGGAGCTTAGGCGCATCGCTGACGCCCAGGCCTCACGCGCAGGGGGCGAGGACCGTCTGAAGGCAGGCATAGAGGGGGCTCGCCGCGCGGTCGAGGAGCTGAGGGTCCGCGACGAGGAGCGGCGAGGCCGGGAAGTCGAACACATGGACGTCGTGCGCCGGCTATCTACGGTCCTGTCGGGCGGGACCGCGAAGGGTCGTGCAGGCGAGAACGTCCTTCAGGAGTACTTCGCCGACTTCCCGCCGGACATGTTGCTGAACGACTTCAGGGTGAACGGCAAGGTCGTCGAATTCGGGCTGAAGCTTCCTGACGGGCGCTGCCTGCCCGTGGACTCCAAGTGGAGCGCTATCGCCGAGCTCGAGGCCCTCGAAGCCACCGACGACCCCGCGGAGCGTTCGCGTCTCGCCGTCGGTATGGAAAGGGAGGTCGCCAGGCGGGCGAAGGAAGTGTCGCAGTATCTCGACCCTTCCCTGACCGCCCCCGTGGCTCTTGCAGCGGTTCCGGACCCTGTTTATGAGGTGTTGCGCAAAGCGCACGGGGAGGCCTATCGACGAGGGGTAGTGATAGTCCCGTACTCGATGGCACTTCCCGTCCTTCTGTTCCTCTACAGTCTCGTGTCGCGCTACGGACGTGCCGGCGATGTGCAGGCGTGCCTGGGCGAGATCGGTGCCGTGCTGGAAGGTATCGAACAGATCGTCGAGACGAGGTTGACGCGGGCAACGACGATGTTGCAGAACGGCAACGATGAGTTGCGGGCACACGTCGGCAAGGCCAGGGGCTCGATAGCGCGTGCGGGGGTCGCGCCTCCGAGTTTCGGCGCGACGGAGGCTTCGGCGCTGCGAGCCGTCGAATAGCCGCGCGCGGCCTAGAGTCCGGCGAGAGTCCCTCGTTAGATATTTCTTAGCGTACGAACAGCGGTTTGACGCTTATATGCGCTGTCGTGCATAATAATGCGCTCATGGCCTCAGCGCGCGTTCCCGTAGCGGTTCTGGGAGCCTCCGGTTACACGGGGGGCGAACTCGTGCGATTGCTGCTCGAGCACCCCGGCGCGGAGATCGTCTATCTCGGCGTCCGCGATGCGGCCAACAGAACCCTCGCCGAAGAGCATCCGTTCCTCGCTGGGCGCACCGACCTGGTTCTCCGCGATCTCGATGCGGCCGCCGCAGCGTCCGTAGCCGACTTCGTATTCTTGGCCATGCCCCACGGGCTCTCGGCCGAGCAAGCGCCGGCTGCTCTGAGCGCGGGTGCCCGCGTCATCGACCTAGGTGGGGACTTCCGTCTGCCCGCCGATGCGTACCCTGAGTGGTACGGATTCGAGCATCCCTCGCAGGACTGGCTCGCGAAGGCTGTGTACGGGCTGCCCGAGCTGTTCGCGGATCAGATCCGCGACGCTCAGCTGGTTGCGAACCCGGGGTGCTACCCGACTCCCGCCATCCTCGGGTTGGCGCCCCTGCTGAGAGCCGGCCTCGTAGAGAACGGGCCTGTTCTCGTGGACGGGAAGTCCGGTTTGTCTGGAGCAGGCAAGGCGTTGACGGACGCGATGATGTTCGCCACCTCGCATGAGAGCGTCCGGCCCTACAAGGTGCCGCGCCATCAGCACACACCGGAGATAGAACACATCCTCGGGTTGGCCACCGCAGGGCCACCACCACGAGCGGTATTCGTGCCGCATCTCGTTCCGCAGGTTCGGGGGGTCCTCTGCACGTCCTACGTCCGACTCGCGTCCGATGCGACGACCACCGAGGAGTTGACCCGTTGCCTCGCTGCGGCCTACGCGGAGCGGCCCTTCGTCCAGGTCCTGCCCCCTGGTGGCATGGTTGATACGAAGAGGGTTCGCGGGTCCAACACCATCGAACTGCAGGCGGTGGCCGACGGGCGGACGGGACAAGCGATCGTCATAGGCGCCATCGACAATCTGGTGAAGGGTGCGGCCGGCCAGGCGATCCAGAACTTCAACATCATGAACGGCTTCGGTGAAGCCGAGGGTCTTTCGACGGTGGGGATGTATCCATGAGCGTTACGTATCCCAAGGGTTTCAGAGCGAACGGCGTGGTCGCGGGACTCAAAGACAGCGGACGACCGGACCTCGCGTTGCTGGTCGCCGACGAAGTCTGTTCCGTCGCGGGTCTGTTCACGACCAACACGTTTCCGGCGGCGCCCGTGCAGCTCTCTCGCGCCCGCCTATCGAGCCTCACGGCTCAGGCGGTGCTCGTCAACAGCGGCCAAGCCAACGCCGGCGTCGGCCCCGACGGCGACGCCGATGCTCTGGCCTCGACGGCCTCGGCTGCCGGCGCCCTGCAGGTGGATCCCGAGCGGGTGCTTGCTTGCTCGACGGGGATCATCGGTGAACGCCTCGAGGTCCCGAAGGTGATCGCAGCCGTGCCCGGATTGGTCGCCGGCCTTTCCGCTGAGGGCGGCACGGCTTTCGTCGAGGCGATCATGACCACCGACGTTAAGAAGAAGGAGGCTCGGGCAGACGCGGGGGCGTTCCGAATCGGAGGCGCGGCCAAAGGCGTGGGGATGATCGAGCCGAACCTGGCAACGATGCTCGCGTTCGTCACGACAGACGCGCGCGTCTCGCCCGACGCGCTGTACGACCTCGCCGTGGAGATCCTGAAGCCCGCATTCGAGTCCCTGACGGTCGATGCCTGCACCAGTACCAACGACACTGTCCTTCTCTTCGCGAGCGGCGCCGCGGGCAACGACCCCGTCGCCGCCGGAACCCGCGAGTGGGGCGAGATCAAGGATGGCCTCGCTTCCGTCGCCGAGTCCCTCGTGCTGCAGCTGGCGGCTGACGGCGAAGGGGCCAACCATGTCCTGGTGGTTGAGGTGGAGGGAGCGCATACGGATCGCGACGCGCGATTGGTCGCGAAGGCGTTGGCGAACTCCGCGTTGGTCAAGGCGGCGGCTTTCGGGGGAGACCCGAATCCGGGTCGCATAGTTCAGGCGATGGGTGCGTCTGGGGCGAGCTTCGAGCCGACGACCGTAGATGCATGGATCGGTGAGGCATTGATCGTGAGCGCGGGCCGGGTTCCGCCGGACTACCCGACCTCCGCCAAGCCGTCGGCCCAGCGAGAGATGAAGCAACCCCAGATCCGCTACCGCGTTCGGCTGGGGGACGGTCACGGGAAGGGTCGAGCGATCGGCTGCGACCTGTCCTATGACTACGTGAAGATCAACGCGGAGTACACCAACTAAGGAGACGAACGTGCCCGAGTACCCACCCCAGATCCGCGAACGCACTGTGGCCAAGGCCCGCATCCTTCTCGAGGCCCTGCCGTACATGAAGGAGCACTACGGAAAGGTCATCGTCGTGAAGTACGGCGGCGCCGCCATGGCCGAACAGGCGCTCGCACTTCCGTTCGTGAAGGACATCGCCCTGCTGCGGTACGCGGGGATCTTCCCGGTCATCGTGCACGGCGGCGGACCTCAGCTCACGGAGGTCAGTTCGAAGATGGGCCTGAAGACCAAGTTCATCGGTGGGTTGCGGGTAACGGATGAAGAGACCCTTGCGGTGGCGACGATGGTGCTTGCCGGGAAGATAAACACGGACATCGTCGCGCTGCTCGAAGCCGGCGGCGTGCCGGCCTGCGGTATGTCGGGAGTGGACGGCGGTCTGCTGATAGCTCGCAAGCGCCAAGGAGAGCCGGACCTTGGGTTCGTCGGAGAGATCGTCGAGGTGCGGCCGAAGGTTGTCCAGGACACTATGTATGACTTCGTCCCCGTGATCGCCCCCATCGCGACCGACGACAAGGGTCAGACCTACAACGTGAACGCCGACATAGTCGCCGCCGAGCTGGCGGTCGGCCTGGGCGCAGATAAGTTGGTGTTCATCAACGACGTACCCGGATTGATCGACGACAACGGCGAGCTCCTTTCGGAACTGGGCGAGCAGGACTGCCTCGACCTCATCACGAACGGGGTCGTCGACGGCGGCATGGTTCCGAAGCTGGAGAGCTCCGTCCGAGCGCTCAAGGAAGGCGTGCGTCGTATCCACCTGATCGACGGTCGCGTCGAACATTCTCTCGTGCTGGAACTGTTCACGCCGGAAGGGGTCGGGTCGATGATCACGCCGGACGTCGGGGGAGACGCTTGACCTACGCCCCGTCACTCGAGCCGGCGGTCATGCCCACATACGGGCGGTATCCGCTCGCGCTCGTTCGCGGTGAGGGTATGCGCGTGTGGGATGACGAAGGTCGCGAGTATCTGGACTTCGCCGGTGGGCTCGGGACGATGCCGCTCGGTCATTCGCATCCGCGTTGGTACGCAGCCGTTGTCGCGCAAGCGCGCGACCTCACGATGGTCAGCAACCTCTTCTTCACGCGGCCCCAGGCGGATCTGGCCGGCCGGATCGTGGATCTCTTCGATATCGGCGAAGCGCAGGTCTACTTCGGTAACTCGGGAGCGGAGGCGAACGAAGCGGCCATCAAGCTGGTCCGCAAGTGGGGTTTGCCCCTCGGCCGAACGAAGATCGTGGTCCTTGAAGGCTCATTCCACGGTCGGACGGTCGCCACGCTTGCTGCAACGGGTCAGCCGCCGAAACGCGCGGCCTTCGAACCGCTGGTGGATTGGTTCGAGTTCGTCGCTCCGGGGGATGTCACCGCTCTCGATGCGGTCGTCGGAGATGCTACCGCCGCGGTGATGGTGGAGCCTGTCATGGGCGAGGGTGGGGTTCGCCCGCTGTCCCACGAGTACCTTCAGGCTGTGCGCCGCCTCACGATCGAGCGCGGCGCACTGCTGGTCGCCGACGAGGTTCAGTCCGGCGTCGGTCGTTGCGGCGCCTGGCGCGCGTCCCAGTTGTCGAACGTGACTCCTGATGTATTCACGCTCGCCAAAGGATTGGGAGGAGGGTTGCCTGTCAGCGCGACCGTCGCCCGCAAGGACCTTGCCTTCGAGCCCGGAGACCACGCCACGACCTTCGGCGCAGGCCCGGTCGTGTGCGCGGCAGGTCTTGCCGTGTTGGAGGTGATCGAAGATGACGGCCTTCTCGACAACGCCCTGAAACAGGGCGAAGCTATCCAGAACGCGCTGAGCGCACGTTTCGAGGACAACCCGGTCGTCTCGGACGTTCGGGGCCGAGGACTGTTGATAGGTGTGGAACTGCACGGTCCCCTTGCGAAGGAGGTCGTCCTATCTCTGATGTCCGCCGGCATGTTGGCGACCGAGGCAAGCCCGAACGTTGTTCGCCTATCGCCACCTTTGACTCTGAGCACCGCTGAGGCGCAGGAGGGCGTCGAGAAGGTCTCGGCCGCCGTGGAAGCACTCGCGTCAAGGACGACGGCATGAAGACACGTCGCCAACAGGCGATCCTCGATCTGGTCTCGAAGGACCGGCTTTCGTCTCAGCACGAGATACGCGAACGTCTGGCGAGCCTGGGTGTGGAGGCGACGCAGTCCACGATATCCCGCGACATAGAAGAGCTCGGGCTCGCGAAGATCCACGATCAGCGCGGCCTGAGGTACGTAACGCCCAGTGCCCTGAATGGGCAGGGCGCCTCGAATGGACAGGGGAACGGGCTGCGTCAGAACCTCAGGCGGCTCCTACAGGAATACGTGCTTGCGATGACGCCTTCCGGGAACCTGCTCGTGATCCAGACGCCGCCCGGCGCTGCCCACCTGCTGGGAGAGGGTATCGATCGATACGGCGTAGATGACGTGGTTGGCACCGTCGCGGGGGACAACACGATCATGGTTGTCGCACGAGAGGGTGTGCACGCCCGCGATCTGAAACGGACGCTCGAAACGATCATGGAGGAGAACGGCTCATGAAGCGCGTTGTGCTTGCGTACTCAGGAGGGCTCGACACATCGGTGGCCGTCCGCTGGCTGAAGGACGATAGGGGCTTCGACGAGGTCTACGCAGTCGCGGTGGACATCGGGCAGATCGAGGATTGGGACAAGGTCCTCGCCCGCGGCGACCTGGCGGGTGCGAAGGACGTGCGCATCATCGATGCCAAGGCGAGGTTCGCGGACGAGTTCCTGTCGAAGGCCGTCAAAGCGAACGCCCTGTACGAGGGCAAGTATCCGCTGATCGCCGGGTTGTCGCGGCCGCTCATCGCCAGCGAGATCGTGAAAGTGGCTCGCGAGGTTGGCGCGGATGCCGTTGCCCATGGGTGCACCGGCAAGGGCAACGACCAGGTCAGATTCGAGGTCTCGTTCGGCATCCTCGGGCCCGACCTCGAGATCGTCGCACCCATGCGCGAAGGTGGCATCTCGCGGGAGAAGGCCGTTGCGCTCGCGGGAGAGTGGGGCATCCCGCTTTCCTCGGTCGCATCCTCGTACTCGATCGACGAGAACATGTGGGGCAGATGCTGCGAGTGCGGCCCGATAGAGGATGCCTGGAGCGCGCCGCCTGAGGATGCCTACGCGCGAACCGCGCCGCCCGAGAAACGCCCCGGTGAACCCACCGAGGCGACCATAGGTTTCGAGCGTGGAGTGCCGGTCTCCCTGGACGGCGCCA
>Ga0315286_10004494_pt1 | contig 13372 bp, 10 predicted proteins | sample YL17G10_0_MG_FD_205038 | JGI IMG/M metagenome (GOLD analysis project Ga0315286, IMG submission 205038) | Sediment microbial communities from Yellowstone Lake, YNP, Wyoming, USA - YL17G10_0 | ecosystem: Environmental > Aquatic > Freshwater > Lake > Sediment | place: USA: Wyoming | collected... | reverse complement strand
TTCGACAACCTGAAAAAGGCCCAGGGAGCGGCCAAGGAGATGATCCGCGCCGCAATCGGCAGGGTGCCGACGGAGCGGAGCTGCGCCTGCGGCTCTGCGGCCCGGTTCGCGATAGCGACGGATAAAAACCTCATCCCCGGGCAGGCGAAAAAGGAACTGGACCTCTTTTACGGAAAATACTGGAAATGAGCGCGGCGAATAAAACCTGGATACGGGCGGTTTCGGCGACCCTCCTCGCCCTGTTCATCCGGTGCATCGCCTTCGCAGAAGACGGGGAGGGCCAAAACCGGGGGGCGGAGGCGTCGTTCAACTTAACTGTCGCTGCGGAGGCGCTCCCCCCCGGGTACGGGTATCCCGAAGGACGCTTCAGCGGATGGTACGGCGGTCCGGAAGGGGTCGGAAACGGCACGGCAGTGGAGGAGTCGCGGCTCAGGAGGTCGGAGATAATCTTCTTCATCTCCCTCCCCGCGAGCGTTCTTTTGAGCCTGCTCGGCGTTATCGCGTTCAGAGGCGCGTCCCGCAAGAGCGAGGTGTTTTCACAGATTGAATATCAGTACATCGCGCTCTCGAGCATCGGGATCTCCCTGAGCGTCGCGATGCGAGACGCGAAGAGCACGAAAAAGCGAGGATATTGAATGAGCCCGCGCATAAAAACATTTATCATCGTCAGCGCCGCAGTAATCGCCGTCGACCATGTCGTAAAGTGGATCGTCAAGTCGACGATGGAGCTCAACCAGACCATCGAGGTGATAGGAAATTTCTTCACCCTCTCCTACATCATCAACACGGGAATCGCCTTCGGGTTCTTCGACAGCAGCCGCTCCCGCGCGAAGATGCCGCTTCTGGTGGCCGTGTCGATCATCGCGCTCGCCATCATCATCTACATCTTTTTGTCGCTTCCGAAGAGGACCAAACTCGCGGGGCTGGCCATGGGTCTCATCTTCGGGGGCGCCATCGGGAACATGATCGACAGGATCGTGAGGGGGCGGGTGATCGACTTCCTCGACGTGGACTTCCCCGACATCGCGGTGAGGCCCCTCGGGATCTACATGACCCGCTGGCCGACCTTCAACGTCGCGGATTCCTGCGTTTTCGTGGGGATCATCATGCTCCTCGTCATCATCATCATCGAAGGAGGGAAAGCTGAACCGAAGGGAGCCGAAAGAGGCGCAGACCTTCCGAGTGACTGAGCGGGAGGCGGGAAGGAGGCTCGACGTCTTCCTCGCCTCGAAGCTCGAAGGGGTTTCCCGGTCCCTGATACAGAAGCACATCGAAGACGCGGAGCGCGCCGTCGTACGGGTGAACTCCCGCCTGCAAAAGGCCCACTACAAGCTGAGGGAGGGCGACGTGATCGCGGTCCGGGTGCCCCCCCCGAAGGAGACCAAGCTCGTGCCGCGGGAGATGCCCCTGAGCATCCTCTACGAGGACGAGGAGATCATCGTCGTCAACAAGGGGCCCGGAGTCCCCGTTCACCCCGGGGCCGGGCACGGAAACGACACCATCGTGAACGCCCTCCTCCACTATTCCGGAGCGACGGGAAGTCTCTCCGACATCGGGGGGGAGAACCGTCCAGGGATCATCCACCGGCTCGACAAGGACACGGCCGGCGTGCTCCTCGTGGCAAAGACCAATGTCGCGCACGCCCACCTCTCCCTCCAGTTTCACGACCGCACGACGGAAAAACTCTACGAGGCGATCGTCAAGGGGAGGCTCGTGCCGGCCGAGGGGGTGATCGACGGGCCCATCGCACGGTGCCCCTACAACCGGAAAAAGTTCTCGGTCGCCGTGTACGGGAGGGAAGCGGTCACGGCCTACCGGGTCGTCGACTCGAAAAACGACACTTCATACGTGCGGTTCTTCCCGAAGACGGGGAGGACTCACCAGATCCGGGTCCACGCGGCGCACTTGGGCCACCCTATACTCGGTGACCCGCTCTACTCCCGCAAGACCCGCGAAGTCAGGTACCTCGCCCTCCTCGCGAGGTCGATCACCGTCGTCCATCCAAAAACGGGGGAGAGGATGACATTCACCGCGCCTTACCCGCACTATTTTCGCGAGCTCGCGATGGAGTGCGGGTACACCCTTCCCGACGCGGCTCTGAAGTGACCAGGGAGGTTCGCGGGAACGGGGGTTTTAAAAGGCCTCGTAGAGGGTGAGGTAGACCCCCGTGCCGTCTTCCCCGACAGAGCTCCGTCCGGCGGCGTAATCGAGCCGTAGGGGTATCCGCTGCTCCCGGTTTACGAGGAACCGCAGACCGGCGCCGTACGAATACTTGAGCTCTGCGAAACGAAACTCGCCGAGGCTCCCCGCCACGTCCCCCGCCCCCGCGAACAGCGCGGCCCCGAACCTCCAGAACAGGGGCAGCCGGTACTCGGCCTGGAGGGTCATGTACTGCTCGTCCCTGTAGCGCCCCTCGTAGAACCCGCGCATGCGATGCTGCCCCCCGAGGGCGGGGAGCTCGTAGAAGGGAGGCGTTCCGCCGCTGAAGGCGCCGTAGAGCTGGAAGCCGACGGTGTGAGATTCGAAAAGGGGGATGAATGCCCTCGCGTCTACGACCATGCGGGTAAAATCGAAATCGCTCCCCAGCGCTTGGGCGTGGATGAAGGCGAGGGTCTGGAGATAGGCGCCCCTGCGCGGGAAGAACGGAGAGTCCCTCGAGTCCCATGAGACGATGTACCCGATCCCCGCCGTGTCCCCGCCCTCCCCTCCGTCAAGCCCCTCGCCGGAAAAGGAGCCCGGCTCCTGGGAGTAGATGTCGGCTGATGTGAATCGGAATCCGAACCCCGCGACGAGTTTCCTCGTGAGTGCCGCTCGGGCCAGGATGTCTAAGAAAGCGGATTCGTTGATCACCCCTTGAGGAGGTCCGGCGGCGTCGTTCCCGACGCCGTAGAAATCGAAGGGCGAGCGTCGGTACCCGAAACCGCCGACGATCCTCAGCCCGCGCGTGTCCGCCGGGATGTCGAACGTGAGCTCGGCCAGGGCATGTTCGTTCGAAGAGTAGAGAACGTTCGTTTGGAATCTGAGCGCGTCCCCGGCGTGGCGGCCGCCCAAGGGAAGGCCGAGCAGGGCGGTGATCCCCCCCATCGGACCCGTCTCGGGCGAGTAGGAGAAGACCGGCGTAATGAAAAACCTCTTATCCGCGCCGACGGCTGCCAACGCCGTGCCTCCGAAAACCGCAAAGACGAAGACAAGCAAACAGAGTTTGACGGCCGGAGGCAATCCCGACATCTTCACGTTCGCTTCTCCTCCCCACTCCGGCTCCGATTTTAATGCACGAACGACGCGTCTGTTGTATATTTTAACATCAAATGCCGAAAATTTCACTGCGCGCGGATGGAAAAAAGGAACCGGGGGTCGCTCCGATGGCCGTCACCTATCACAGCACGAACAACCGGGCCCTGAAGGCCGGCTTCAGAGAAGCGATCCTGGGCGGAATCGCGTCGGATTACGGACTGTACATGATGGACCGGGGGGACCTGCCGAGGTTCGGCGCGGGCGAGATACGGCGCATGAAGTCGATGAACTACGCCGAAATAGCCTGCACCATCCTCTCCCCCTTCGCAACCCCCGATATCGAGGAGACGAGCTTCTCAACCCTGCTCGAAGACGCTTATAACGAGCGGGCCATTCCGGTGAACCTCCAGAGGGTGACCGGGGGCACCTACATCATGTGGCTGTCGAAAGGCCCTACCTACTCTTTCAAGGATTTCGCCGCACGGTTTTTCGCGCGGGTTCTCGATCTTTTCCTCGCAAGGCAGGGCCTCCAGCGAGTCGTCGTGGTCGCCACGAGCGGCGACACGGGGGGCGCCGTGGCTGATGCCCTTTACGGACTGAGGACCGTTTCGAACATCGTCTTCTTCCCGATGGAAGCGATCAGCGAGGCGCAGCGACGGCAGATGACGACCCTCGGGAAGAACATCTACGCCTTCGGTGTGAACGGCGACTTCGACGTGTGCCAGGAGCTCGCGAAGAACCTGCTGGGCGACAAAGCCTTCGCGAAGGAGGTATTCGGCGACCCCGATCGCTTCACCTCCGCCAACTCCATCAGCCTCGGACGCCTCCTTCCCCAGGCGGTGTACCCGTTCTACGCGTATTCCCGGATGAACCTCGACGGCCGGCCCTTCATCGCGAGCGTTCCCTCGGGGAACTTCGGAGACATGATGGGAACCGTCCTCGCGAAGGAGATGGGGCTCCCGGTCGAAAAGATCGTGTGCGGCGTGAACGAAAACAGGGAGTTTCCCGAATTCCTCCTGTCGGGCAGCTACAACGTGCGGCCTTCCGAGTGGTCCCCCTCCACCGCCATGATCGTGTCGCACCCGTCGAACCTCGCCCGTCTCATCGAGTTCTACGGGGGGTACATGTTCGACGAAAGGGACACCCTGACGAAAAAGGTCGTCAAACCGGGGGTGATCGGGACGATGCCGGATATCGAAGAGATGCGACGGGACATTTTCTCCGTCAGCGTGAGCAACGCCGACCATTACGCGACGATCCGGAAGGTCTACGAAACGCACAAGATCATCCTCGATCCCCACGGCGCCGTAGGGTGGAAATCCCTCATGGAGTTCACGGGGGGGAACCACGATAAACCGTCGGTCGTATACGAAACCGCCGATCCGGGGAAGTTCCCCGAGGACACATGGAAGGCCATCGGGCTCACCCCCGAGATCCCCGAGGGGATTCGGCGGCAGGCAGGCCTGCCCGAACGCACTTACACGGTCGTATCGCCCCCGCAGATCGACGCGAGCGGCTCGAAACGGATGAGCGAGGAGCAGTACTTCGAAGCAAAAGAGAAGATCGGGGCTCTCTTTCGGACGCGGGGGTGACGCGCGCCGGCCTATGAAGACCCTGCGGGGGCGAAGCCCTGCGGGGGGGGGAAGGTTTTTGCGAAGGGAAAAAGCGGAAATCCTCGTCATCGGGACCGGAATAGCCGGGTGCACCGCGGCCATCACCGCAAGTGCTTCCGGAAAACGCGTGTTGGTCATCACGAAAACCGGCGACCCCATGGAATCCAACACGCGCTACGCCCAGGGGGGTATCGCCGCCGTCGGAGAGAGAGACTCGAAGGAGATCCTCTACGACGACATAATGAATGCGGGCGACGGGATATCGAATCCCGCAGCCGTGAGGGTCGTCGTCGACGAAGGACCGGACCAGGTTCGCGACTTTCTCGTCGGCGAGCTCGGTGTCTCTTTCTCAAAAAACACCGACGGGAGCTACAACTATACGCGGGAGGCCGCGCACTCCAGGAAGCGGATCCTCCACCATTACGACATGACCGGGCTCGAGATCGAGAAGAGGCTTATCGAAAAGCTCGAAAGCATCAGGAATGTCACTCTCCTCTCGGGCCACACGGCCATCGAATTCATAACGAGCCACCACAATTCCCGTAACCCGCTCGCCGCGTACGGGAAAAACCTCTGCCTCGGCGCCTACACCCTGAACAACGATACCGGGGAGGTGAGCTCCCTTCTCGCCGACGCCACCATCGTGGCCACCGGGGGAATCGGCCGGCTCTACCAGTATACCACCAACCCCGATTGCGCCACGGGGGACGGAATCGCCATGGCCTTCCGGGCGGGGGCCGAGGCCGCGAACATGGAGTATGTCCAGTTTCATCCCACGATGTTCTACGCCCCGGAGGGCGGCGGCTTTCTTATCTCCGAGGCGGTGCGCGGTGAAGGGGGGAGGCTTCTCGACGGGCACGGCGAGGAGTTCATGAAGCGCTACGCCCCGAAGGCGAGAGAGCTCGCCCCGCGCGACGAGGTGGCTCGGGCGATATACAACGAAATGGCGTGCACGGGCAGCTCCCACGTGTTCCTCGACATAGCCCGTTTCGCCGGGAAAGGGCTGAACGTCAGGGAGAGGTTTCCCGGAATCTACGAGGAATGCATGAAACGCAAAGTCGACATCGAGAAGGAACCCATCCCCGTCGTTCCGGCCGAGCACTACTTCTGCGGCGGGGTCCTCGCCGGCGATTGGGGCGAGACCACCCTTCCCGGGCTCTTCGCCGTGGGAGAGTGCTCGTGCACCGGGATGCATGGCGCGAACCGTCTCGCCTCTGTTTCGCTCCTCGAGGGCATGGTCTACGGGAGGAGGGCCGGCATCATGGCGTCGACCGCGGAGAAAAAAGACGAACACTTCAAGGAGATCCCCGACTGGATGCACCCCAGGCGCATGCGGGAGGAGTCAAACGACCCCCTTCTCATCCTCCAGGACTGGAACCACCTCAAGACTACCATGTGGAACTACGTGGGGATCATCCGGACGGAAACACGCCTCAACCGCGCCGAATCGGACCTCCGGAACCTCCACTCGCGGATCACCGACTTCTACCGCAACACAACCATCTCCCGTCAGAAAATCGAGCTCCGCAACGGGGTCATCGTCGCGAACCTGATCGCCCAGTTCGCGCGCCGGAACCGCAAGGCGATCGGGTGCCATTATATAAAGGACGAAGAGTGACGGGGCACCCCGCTATCCCCTACCGGAGCGGCACCACCATGTACCCCACCCTGCCGCTTTCCCCGTCCCTCAGAAGGAGCATCACCTCTCCTTCCTTGGCGGCCTCCGAGACAAGGGAATAGAACTCGTTGGGGGACGACACTTCCCTGTTCCCGACCCGGAATACGATATCACCGTTCACGAGCTTAGCCTTTTGCGCGGCGCTCCCCGGCTCCACCTGGGTGATGAGCACGCCTGTCGCCCTCCGGAGCCCTATTTTGTTTGCGAGGTCCTGAGTCACCTTCTCCACCTTGAGACCGAGAACGTCTGCACCGTCGCCGCTTTTCGCCACCTTATTCTCTCCCTCGAGCTCGCCCACTTTCACGGTGAGCTGTATCTCCTTCTTCCCCCTTAGGAGTGAAATCTTCGCGCTTGTCCCCGGGACGGTCTGCGCCACCAGGTTCCTGAACTGCGCGACGCTCTCGACCCTCGTTCCGCTGAAATCGGTGATTATGTCTCCCTGCTCGATGCCGCCTTTTGCCGCCGGGCCATCGGTGACGAGATCGGCGATGATGACCCCTTTGAAGTTCCTGGGGAGCTTGAGGTTCTTGGCAATCTCCTCGGTGATGTCCTGGATGTTCACGCCGAGGTACCCGCGGACCACCTTGCCGAATCTTATCAGGGAATCCGAGATCGACTTTGCCATGTTCGCGGGGATCGCGAATCCAAGCCCTTCCGATCCCTGGGAAGCGGACACGATGAGCGCGTTGATCCCCAATACCTTCCCCCTCATGTTGATGAGAGGACCTCCGCTGTTCCCCGGGTTGATCGACGCGTCGGTTTGGATGAAATCCTCGTACCCCGTGGGTCCGAGGGCACCGATGTTCTGCCTATTTTTAGCGCTTATGATCCCCGCCGTCACGGTCCAGTCAAGGCCCCTCGGCGAGCCGATCGCGATCACCCACTCTCCGACCTTGCACTGATCGGAGTCGCCGAACTCCGCGTATTTCATTCCCGTGAAGGGTTCGATCTTGAGGACCGCGAGATCGGTGTTCGGATCCCTCCCCACGAGGGCCGCCTTGTGAGTGGAGCCGTCGTTCAGCGCGACGTTGATCGTCTCGGCGTTCTGAACCACGTGGTTGTTGGTGATGACGTACCCCTCCTTACCGATGATGACCCCGCTCCCGAGGGCCTGCACGGGCACCTTGTACTCCCTCTCCTGCGGAGGACCGAAGAAATACCGAAAGAAGGGGTCGTTGCCGAATGGCGACTCCGGGTTGGTCTGCGTGACCGTACCTGACACGTCGATGTGTACCACCGCGGGCGTCAGCGCACCGGCCACCTCACTGATCATGTTGAGAAATCCCCCTTCGTCCTTGATAACGATGGTCGAAACAGGGGCGGCTTCTTCAGCATTCCCCCTTTCGGGGTTCGACCCCATACCGAGGAGAAAGAAGACAACTCCGGTCGCGGCAAGCGCGAGGGCTATGTAGAGTTTTTGTTTTTTATTCATCGAGCATTCTCCTTTTATCCGGTTATCGTGTATAAATTTAATATGAAATCCCGGGAAAACCCTATATATTGTAGCTCTACCGCCACGGCGAGGGAACACACAATTGCAAGGATATCTCATTCTCAAATTGAAGGACGCGCTCACCGAGAAAGAGCTCTGGGAGCTCGTCAAGCTCTACGAGGGAATTGAAGGCGTCGATTTCTGCTCCCACGTCATCGGACCCTATGACTTCGTGCTTACCGTCCGCTCGAAGGAAGAGTCCCTCGACACGATCACCGGGAAAGTCGAGCGGACCGCAACCTGTGAAGAGATCCTTTCGCTCAAAGTGAACGATTCCTTCATGAAACACCGTGAACTGAAGGACTTGAAGATCCTGGAAGAGCTGGCTTAGCCTGAGGCTTGTCTCTTGTATCGGTGCAGCTCAATGTGCCCGCCCGAGTGCTACGCTTCTCACATCACACGAAAAGGGAGCATCCATTGAACGCCGTCGACACGTCTGGAGCCTTTTCTATCATCGCGAAGGAGAACACACACGACGGGTCACTCATCCCCATTTTGCAGAAGCTGCAGGCCCATTACGGCTATCTCCCCAAGGAGATCCTCGTACTCCTCGCAAAAAGGACGGGTCTTCCCCTCGCGAAGATACTCGGCGCGGCCACCTTCTACGCCCAGTTCCGGTTCGTTCCGCTCGGGAAAAACCTGATAAAGGTGTGCCACGGAACGGCCTGCCACATAGGAGGCGCACCCAAGCTTACCGACTACCTCAAGGATCACCTCGGGGTGATCGTAGGGGGAACCACGAAGGACGGGCTCTTCACCCTCGAACAGGTGGCGTGCCTCGGGTGCTGCAGCCTCGCGCCGGTCATGATGATCAACGAAACCGCCTACGGCAGGCTCGCCCAAAGCAAGATCGCCAAAATCATCAAAGAATACAGGGAGAGGGAGTAACCATGGGCGCAGTGTACAGCAAGGGGAAAGGGGTGTTGAGCGCGCTCCCCTTCCAGCAAGAGCCCAGGATCAAGGTGGGTTGCGGCGCCTGCGGCATCGCGGCGGGAGCACAGGAAGTGTACGATCGAATCGTCGGTTACGTGAACGAAAAGAAGATACCCGTGGCGGTCGAAAAAACCGGCTGCATTGGGATGTGCTACCAGGAGCCTCTCGTCGAGTTTGAGGGGAGCGACGGCACAAACGTACTCCTCGGAAGGCTCACCCCCGAAATCGTCCCCTCGATCCTCGACGGGTACCTCAAGGACAAGAGCTACGACCCCGAGCAGATCGTCGCGTCGAGCGACTACGTGACCGACGAGGACAGCTTCTTCAAGAAGCAGTACAGGGTCGTGCTCGCCAACTGCGGGAGGATCAACCCCGAGGAGATCGAAGAGTACATAGCCGTCGACGGGTACAAAGGCCTCTCGAAGGCGATCCGGTCGATGACCCCGGGCGAAATCGTGGAAGAAGTGACGAAGTCGGGTCTCCGCGGGAGGGGAGGCGCGGGATTCCCCACTGGGCTCAAGTGGAAAATCGCTGCAGCCTCCAAGGCCGCGGCTTTCAAGCCCGAAGTCTCTAAGGAGGAGGTCAAGTACCTCGTCTGTAACGCGGACGAGGGGGACCCCGGGGCTTTCATGGACCGGTCGGTTCTCGAAAGCGACCCGCACGCCGTGATCGAAGGGATGATCATCGGAGCTTACGCCATCGGGGCGCGTGAAGGGTACATCTACTGCAGGGCCGAATACCCGCTTGCCATTCACCGCCTCCGCCTCGCCATCGAACAGGCGAAAACGAAAGGGTTCCTCGGGGAGAGGATCCTCGGAAGCCCCTTCTCCTTCGACATCCGCATAAAGGAGGGCGCCGGCGCCTTCGTCTGCGGTGAGGAGACCGCTCTGATGGCCTCGATCGAAGGGAACAGGGGCATGCCGAGGCTCAGACCCCCCTTCCCCGCCGAGCGGGGGATCTGGGGCAAGCCCACGAACATCAACAATGTCGAAACCTACGCGAACGTTCCGAGGATCATCCTCAGGGGAGCGGGTTGGTACACCGGGCTCGGAACCGACAAGAGCAAGGGGACGAAGGTCTTCGCCCTCGCCGGGAAGATACGGCGCGGCGGGCTGATCGAGGTCCCGATGGGGATGACCCTGAAGGAGATCATATTCGACATTGGAGGCGGGATAAAGGAGGGTAAAGAGTTCAAGGCGGTCCAAATGGGAGGTCCCTCAGGGGGGTGCATCCCGAAGGGCCTCCTCGACACCATCATCGACTATGATTCCGTGACCAAGACGGGGGCTATCATGGGATCTGGCGGCATGGTGGTGATGGACGAAGAGACCTGCATGGTCGAAATCGCCCGGTACTTCCTCGATTTCACCCAGAAGGAGTCGTGTGGAAAGTGCACCTTCTGCCGGATCGGCACGAAACGGATGCTCGAGATCCTCGAAAAGATCACGAACGGCGAAGGCGAGGAATCCGACATCGGGAGGCTCGAAAAGCTCGCGGCGAACGTGAAGATGGGCTCCCTCTGCGGGCTCGGCCAGACGGCGCCCAACCCGGTGCTAACGACCCTCCGCTATTTCCGCCACGAGTACGAGGCCCACATACGGGACAAAAAGTGCCCCGCGATGCAGTGCAGGGGCCTTATCACCTTCCGCATCCTGCCCGGGAGCTGCGTGGGGTGCGGCCTGTGCCTGAAGAATTGCCCGGTCCACGCGATCACGGGGGAGCGAAAGCAGGTCCATCTGATCGATCAGAAGCTCTGCATCAAGTGCGGTCTCTGCCGCGACAGCTGCAAGTTCAGCGCGATAGAGGTGGTATGACTACTCTCACAATTACCCTGAACGGCGCGACAACGCAGGCAAAACCGGGTGAAACGATCCTCGACGTCGCGAAGAGGAACGCTATCTTCATCCCCACCCTGTGCCACGAGAAGCGCCTCGAACCCTTCGGTTCATGCAGGGTCTGCCTCGTCAAAGTGGAAGGGGCCAAGGCCTTCGTCCCCTCCTGCTCGACGAAGGTCTCACAGGGGATGGTAATCTCGACCGAGAGCCCGGAGATCGTCGAGGCCAGGTACCTCTGCCTCTCTCTCCTCATCTCCGAGCACTACGGCGACTGCGTATCCCCCTGCAGCCTCCAGTGCCCCGCCCACATCGACATCCAGGGGTACATCGCCCTTATCAACGCAGGCAACTACGGCGCTGCTCTCAAGCTCATAAAAGAGCGCAACCCGCTACCTCTCAGCATCGGCAGAGTCTGCCCCCACCCCTGCGAGACGGCGTGCAGGCGCAAGGGGGTCGAGGACCCCATCGCTATAAACAACCTGAAGCGGTTCGTCGCCGACTACGACGCCTTCGGGATAAAAGGCGATCACACCCCCGGGGCCGGGGGCCTTGAGACAGGCGCCCTTTTGCGCCCCTTCATCCCCGAAATGAAGGAGAAGAACGGGAAGAAGATCGCAGTCGTCGGCTCGGGGCCCGCGGGTCTTTCGGCCGCCTATTACCTCGCGAAGGAGGGTTACGGCGTCACTGTTTTCGAAAAGCACCCGAAGGCGGGCGGAATGCTCCGGTATGGCATCCCCGAATACCGGCTGCCGAAGCTCGTCCTCGACAGGGAGATCGAGCTCATCCAGGCGATGGGCGTCGACATCAGGTATAACCGGGAGCTCGGGAAAGAGTTCACTCTCGGTGATCTTAAAAAAGAAGGGTACCACGCCGCCTTCCTCGGCGTCGGCGCCTGGAAGTCAATCGGGCTTCGCATCGAGGGCGAGAACCTCTCCGCCGTCATGAGCGGGATCGATTTCCTCTACGACGTCGCGTCCGGGAAACAGTTCGACTTCGCGGGCAAAACGGTCATGGTCGTCGGGGGGGGAAACACCGCGATGGATGCGGCCCGCACCTCGGTGAGGCTCGGGGCGTGGAAGGTCACGATCCTTTACCGGCGCACAAAAGAGGAGATGCCCGCCAACGAGGTCGAGATAATCGAGGCGGAGGAGGAAGGGATCGTCTTCGAGTACCTCGCGGCGCCCATCCGGGTCGCGGAAAACCGGGGCGGCGGCGCTCTGGATGTGGAGTGCATCAGGATGGCGCTCGGAAAACCCGACGAATCGGGGAGGCGCCGCCCTATTCCCATCGAAGACTCCGAATACACGCTGAGCGTCGACGTGCTCATCACCGCCGTCGGTCAGGCTCCCGACATCTCCTGCCTGGCGGACGAAGACAGCTCCCTCGTGACCCAGCGGCAGACTCTGAAGGCGAGCAGGGAGAGCGGCGCGACCGCCGACGGCTTCGTGTATGCCGGCGGCGACTGCGTCACGGGAGCCGCCACCGCGATCGAGGCGGTCGCCGCGGGAAGGCTCGGCGCCGAGTCAATCGACCTCTTCCTAAAAACAGGGATCAAGAGGGAACGCCCCCCCTTCGAGTTCAACATCGCCAAGGGCTCAGTCGAGGAGATGGCCGAGGAGTTCTTCGGGAGCTACAAAAAACTACCCCGCGTAGTCATGCCCGCTCTGGAGCCGGCGCGGAGGGTGAAAGGCTTCGAAGAGATCGAACAGGGGCTCCTCGAATCTCAGGCCATCGCCGAATCAGCCCGGTGCCTCGAGTGCGGCTGCGCGGAAGGGTTCAGCTGTTCCCTGCGGGATAACTCCACCCGGTTTGGCGTACAAATTGAAGATTTCAAGGCCGAAAAACAAGTCCCGAGGGACTGGCGCAACGACTTACTGAAACACCCGAACATCGTGCGCGAAGAGAGCAAGTGCATCAGGTGCGGGATCTGCGTGCGGATCTGCGACGAGGTGTGGGGCCTCCACGTCTACGGGTTCGTGAACAGGGGGAGCGACACCCAAGTGGCCCCTTCGTTCGGCCTCCCTCTGAGGGAAACGGAGTGCGATTTCTGCGGGCAGTGCGCGGATGCGTGCCCCACCGGCGCGCTCTCACTCGGGGCCTGCCTCCCGAAGCCCGGACCCTTCAAGGTCGAAAAACGCGAGGGGATCTGCCTCCACTGCAGCCTCGGGTGCTCCCTCGAATACAACATCTACGAAAACGTCCTCGTGAAAGTCACCTCCTCCCCCGGAATGGGGGAGAACGAGGGGAACCTCTGCGTGAGGGGGCGGTTCGGGTACGGCTACCTGCTCCCGTCGCGAAGGGCGTTGGAGTACCTCGAGCTCGCGAGCGGGACGAGGCGTCCGATAGGCCGTGAGCAGGCGGTCGAAAGGTCGCTCGCGATACTCAAGAGGGCGAAAAGGCCGGCCGTCGTTTTCTCGACTCAGCTCTCCGACGAGGAAATCGAGCTCGTCAATGACCTCGCGGCAAAACTCGGAACCGCCCGAGCCTACCAGGTCTCCCACGACTTGGCCGAAGACCTGAACGGCGGTCCCTCGATCGCGGGTAAGTGGGCACTCCTCGGCGGGAAGATCGACGGGATACCCGCCCC
>Ga0315286_10004493_pt1 | contig 13373 bp, 9 predicted proteins | sample YL17G10_0_MG_FD_205038 | JGI IMG/M metagenome (GOLD analysis project Ga0315286, IMG submission 205038) | Sediment microbial communities from Yellowstone Lake, YNP, Wyoming, USA - YL17G10_0 | ecosystem: Environmental > Aquatic > Freshwater > Lake > Sediment | place: USA: Wyoming | collected... | reverse complement strand
CGGAGACATTGGCGTAGAGCATCCGCAGGCTTATCTTGAGGGCCAGGGATTTGGAGATGGAGGCCGACACTGAATTCGTCCAATCGAACCGCCAATCATCCATCCGCTTCAGGTTGTCGTCGATGACAAACTGTGTCGAGACGGAGGAGTTATCGAGGATTTTCTGGTCGGCGAGGATGCTAAACCGGAGACCGGCGAACGAGGCCGAGTCCTGGCCCACGTATTGTCTTAACGTGTAGGTCAGGCTGGCGGCGGTCCTGACTTGGGTCTGTGCTTTTTCGACCCAGGCGTAGCCGAAGCCGGTGGTGAACATGACCCGGTTGTCGACGCCTGCGAATCGGTTGCGGTCCCAGTTCAGGCCGACCTGCCCGGAGAACTTTTTGGAGATCCGGCGGTCGTACTGGCCGGCCAGCAGGTAGTTTTCGGCGACGATGCGCTTGATCGTTTCCTCGATGATGCTGAAATCGGCCTCGGTCCCCCGGGCGATCCGGGTCGTCGTCGTGGAATTACTCTTCAGGATGTAGGACTTGAACAGGAGGGAGTCGTTCGTCCACTTCCGGGTGAACGACGTGCCGAGGCTGAAGGCCGAAGTCGACGTGTTGCCTCCCGTGACCACGAAGCTGAGCTCGGCCGTGGCCTTCCACGGGCCGAGAAGGCCCGGCTTTTTCTCCTGCCCGCGGACGAGGGGGGGCCGGAAGGCAAGGACAGCCAGCAGACAGAGCGCCGCCGCTCTAAAATGGCGATTTCCTGTGCTGTGCATGTCCATCACTCCAGATCGACGAGTCGTCATGAGTTTAATAAAATACCCGTTGGCCGGAAGGCTGTCAACAGAAAGAAAAGCGCGCTATTTCGCCTGGGCGTCGTAATAGAGGGCGGCGGCGCCGAGGATGGCGACGTTCTCAGTCTCCGAGACCTCGATCTTCAGCCTGTCCTTGGTGATGGAATAGGCGAAGGACTGGAACGCGTCCCACATGGCCGCCTGGAAGAACCGGGTGGACTTGCTGACCGACCCGCCAAGGACGATGACCTCCGGGTCGACGGCGTAGCAGATGGCCTTGACCGCTTCTCCGAGATGGCCGCCGAACTCGGCGAAGATCGCGATGGCGCGCTCGTCGCCCCGCTCCGCCCGCCCGGCGAGCTCCCGCCCGGAAACGCCATGGACGCGTGCGAAGAACTGGCCGCTGGCGTAGGCTTCGAAATTCCTGTCGAGGTAGGGAAGCATGCCGAACTCGCCCGCACCGCAGTTCCTCCCGGAGTAGAGCCTGCCGTTGGCGATGACCCCGGCCCCGAGCCCCGTCCCGAGGATCAGGCCGACGGCGTGGTCGTAAGGCTTCGCCTTGCCGAAATATTTCTCGCCCGCGGCGAAACAGTTGGCGTCGTTGTTGACGTAGGCCGGAAGGTGATAACGTTCCTCGAGAAGGGCCTTGAGGGGGACCTTTTTCCAGGAGCGGATGTTTTGGACGTCGTAAACGATCCCGGCCTTAAGGTCGATGACCGAGGGCACCCCGGCCCCGAGCCCGGCCACATCCTTCCGCATGACCGCGTCGATGGCGCTGAATATGTCCTCGAGTACGTCCCGCTCCGAGCCTTGGCTCCTGACGGCGGCGGACCGGACGTCGGTGAGACGGCCGCCTTCGACGACGCCGGCCCGGACGTTCGTCCCGCCGAGGTCGACGCCGATGACCGTGTCCGCGCTCACGCCGCCTCCTTTTTCCTCTTCATGGCGATCGTCTCGTTGGCGATGAGCGGACGGGCCCAGAGGCCGATGCTCAGGATGTAGCCGAGGGTCAGGTAGAGAACAAGCATCCCCTGCCTCAGGCCGAAGAGGTCGCCCAAACGCCCGATGGCGAGCGGTACGAGCGCCCCGCCGATGATGCCCGTGCACAGGATGCCGGAAAAGGAGCCGTGGTGGCTTTCGAGGGAGTTCAGGGCCAGCGAGAAGATGACCGGCCACATGACCGAGGCGGCGAAGCCCATGAGCGGGAACATGACCAGGGCCAACGGTCCCGGCCCGAACAGCGCCAGGGTCAGGAAGACGAGGGCGGCCGCGGTGAAGCCCAGGAGGACCTTGCGGCTGTCCAGGAATTTGAGCAGGACGAGGCCAAGGATGCCGCCGACCGTCATCAGCCCCCAGAAAAGCGATACCTTGCCGGCCCCGACGGTTTGCGGGTCGTACTTGTGGTAGGCCAGGAGGAACTGCGAGATCCAGTTGGCCGCCCCCTGCTCGGTCCCGACGTAGGCGAAGATGCCGAGGAAATAGAGGATGACGGATCTGTTCTTGAAGAGGGCTTTATGGGTGGCCCAGGCGCCGGCCCGTTCCTCCTCCTTCCTGACGACGATCGGGAAGCGAACGGCGGCCAGGACGACGATCATGAGGACGACCAGGACGGCGAAGACCCAATAAACGGCTACCCAGGGAAGGGACTGCGGGACGAGCTTGGCCATCAGGCCAATGAGCGGCTTGCCTTCGCCCCCGGGTTGGCCCAGGTTCCGGACGAAGTACGTGTAGATGAACGGGCTCAGGAACGAGGCCCCGCCGAAGACGAGCTGGGCCAGGACGGAGTTGAAGGCGTAATGTTCCTCGCCTCCGGCGACGCGCAGCAGGGGGTTGATGGCCACCTGGAGGGCGGCCATGCCGGAGCCGATGAGGAAGAGCGAGATAATGGCCGTCGGATAGCCGGGGAGCGTCGAGAACAGGAGCGCTCCGGCGAAAGCCAGGGCGAAGGCGCCGATCATGACCGGCTTTTCCCGGTAGCGCTCGAGGAGCATGCCGGCCGGGATGGACATGAAGCCGTAGGCGATGAAGAAGGCGAAGGGGAGGAAGGCGACGAGGGTCAGGCTGAGCTCGAAGCTCTTGATGATGTCGGGGACGAGCGGCCCGATGATATTGGTCAGAAGCGAGATGACAAAGAAAGTCAGGAAGATGAGGGCGACCATCCCGTAATGACGGGTCGACGCTCCCTCGGAATGCGGGGGGACGGACGCGTTGTCGTTCATGGTCAGGAACCGCCTTTCGGACACAGTTCTACAATAAATCGGAGCGAAAAAAAAGTTCTTACCGGACCTTCTTGTCTCCTGTTTGCTCCTTCTCGCGTTGGAGCTCGAGAAGGTCGACGGTCTGCGAGAAGTCGCCGAGGAGGTACTTGGCGAAATAGTCGGCCCGGATCCAGAACCAGTAGTCGTTCATGTCGCCGTAGCCGTGGCGCTGGCCGGGGAAGACGAAGAAGTCGAAGCGCTTGCCGGCCTTGATCAGGGCCGCGGCCAGGCGCAGGGTGTTGGCCGGGTGGACGTTGTTGTCGATGTCGCCGGTCGTGATGAGGAGGTGTCCCTTGAGGTTCTTGGCGATCTCGGAGTTCTTCTCGATGCTGTATTCGAACTTGACGTTGCCGTCCTTGTCCACGACCTCCTTGACGCCGTGATGCTGCTCGCTCCACCAGCGGTTGTAGACGTTGTTCTCGTGGTTGCCGGAGGAGGAGACGGCGACCTTGAAGAAGTCGGGGTAGACGAGCATGGCCGCCGTGGACATGAAGCCTCCGCCCGAGTGGCCGTAGATGCCCACCCGGTCGATGTCGATGAAAGGATGGAGGGTGGCCAGCTGCTCGATAGCCCGTTTCTTGTCGGCCAGGCCGTAGTCGCGGAGGTTGCCGTAGCCGTAGTTGTGGTACCACTTGGACCGTGACGGGTGGCCGCCGCGGTTGCCGACCTCGATGACGACGAAGCCGAGCTGGGCCAGAGCCATGCTCGAGCTGCGCGGCACGAACGTCTTGGAGACGCTTTCCGTCTGTGGCCCGGGGTAGACGTAGGCGATGATCGGGTACTTCCCGTTTGGGTCGAAGTCGAACGGCTTGTACATCACGCCGTAGATGTCGGTGATGCCGTCGTTGGCCTTGACCTTGAAGGGCTCGGGATACTTGAAACCGGCCGCAAAGAGGGCCGTGACGTCGGTCGTCTCGAGCTCGAGGAGGAGGTTGCCGGCCGAGTCGCGGAGCTCCGACTTCGGCGCCAGGTCGACGCGGGAGAAGTTATCCACGAAAAAGCGGGCCGGGTCGTTCATGGCGGCGCCGTGGGAGGCGTCGCCCTTGTCGAGCTGTTTCAGGCCCGAACCGTCCAGGTTGACCCGGTAGAGGTGGGTGAAGTAGGGGTCCTCGCCGGGCTCCCGGCCGCAGGCCGTGAAGGTCAGGACGCGGGCCTTCTCGTCGACCTGCTCGATGCCCTCGCCGGTGAATTCTCCGGAGGTGAGCTGGGTCTTGAGCTTGCCCGTTTCGTCATAGAGGTAGTAGTGGCCCCAGCCGTCGCGCTCGGACCACCAGACCATCTCTTTTCCGCCGTTGAGGAGACGCAAGGCCTGGGTTTCGACGTAGGTGTTGAGCCGTTCCTCGATGAGGACCTTGACCTCTCCGGTGGCCGTGTCGGCGAGGCAGGCCTCATAGCCATGCTGATCGCGCGTCTGGCGGCCAAAATAAAGCTTGTCCGTCGTGTCCGAGAGCCACTGGGCCGGCACGGGGTTCTCACGCTCCCGGTCGAGGGCCTTGCGCGGCGCCGTGAAGATGCTGAGCGTCGGGTCCTTGAACTTCTCCGCCTTGACCTTGACCTTGCTTTTCGCGGCCAGGTCGAAAACGAGGATCTCGGGCTGGGGCTGGTTCTCCTCGCCGGGCATTCCGTAGCGGTAGGTCTCGAGCGTCGGGCGCGGGTCGGCCAGGGAGTTGATGACCCAGAGGTCGGCGACCTTGCGCTCGTCTTCGCGGACGAGGGCGATCTTTTTGGAGTCCTTGGACCAGACGATGCCGTCGGTCGGCGCCCGAAAATCCTTGCGGTCCTTCTCGTCCTTCTGGTACTCCTTCTTGTCCTCGTCGTTGAGCGAGCGAGCGTAACTGTAGTGCTCTTCGCCGTCCGTCGTCAGCTGCTCTTCCTTGACGGCCTTGTCGTCGGCCTTTTTCTTGGCCAGCTCGAAGCTCGCGGCGTCCATCAGGAACAGGTTGTGGCCGCGGGCGAAGATGACCGTCTTTTCGTCGGGCGACACCGAGGCCCACCGGGGCCGCTTCAACGGCTCTTTGTAGTCCTCGAGGAGGGTGAGCTTGCCGGTGGCCAGCTCGTAGGTGAAGGCCAGGAGCTTGGTCTTCTTTTCCGGCTCCTTTGGCTTCTCGGCCTCCTTGTCCTTGTTTTTCTGGGTATCCTGCTCTTTTTCCTTCTCTTTCTCTTTGTCCTTGTCCTGGACGGCTTCCTCTTCTTTGGCGATCTCGGACGCCTTGACGATCTTGCCGTTGAGGGAGATGTCGTTGTCCTTAGGGACCTCGATCTCGAACTGGATGGCCGTGTCCTTCTTGATGAACTTGATCGTCTTGATCGGCAGGTGCTGGGCATCATAGGGGGAGAGCAGGACGCGGGTCAGCCCGGCAGCCATCTTGGCGTTGTCGAAGAGGAGTTTTTTGGTCTTGGCGAGGGGATCGACGAGATACCACTTCCGCCCCTGGCCCGTTTCGTAGGTGTACCAGAAGCGGTCGCCCGTCTCCAGCCAGTGGGGCGAGACGGACGTGTCGAAGACGAGCTTGCCGACCTTGGCCGACTGCCACCGGGAGGCCAAGTCGTAGTTGGCCTTGTCGGCCTTCGTCGTCTCGGCGCCAACGGCTAGAGCTGGGTTGGCGGCCAGAGAAGCGAAAAGGAAAATTGCGGCGGCCGCTAATCCTGCGGCCCGACGAGAAGTGATGTGGAATGACATGGGCGGGTCCTCCTTGAAGGTTAATCGAAAGAAGAGGGCGATTATAGCATCGGTGGGGTCAAAAAAGCACCAGGGAATATTCCCGCAGCCGGGCCCGGCGGCCGCGGATATCGGGTACGTGCCGCTCGAGCTCGGTCCAGAAGGCCCGGCCGTGGCCCCGGACACGGGTGTGGACGAGCTCGTGGAGGATGACGTAATCGGAAAGCTCCTGCGGCAGGACGGCCAGGTAAGCGTTGAGCTGGATGCGGCCTGAGGGCGAGGCGCTGCCCCAGAGCGTGCCCTGATTCCGGACGCTCAACCGTCCGGAGGCGAAGCCGTGCTCTTCGGCCAGCGCGGTCAGGCGTTCGGCGAGGAAGGCGCGGGCGGTCCGGCGGTCAAGGCGTTCGGCCGCGAGGACGGCTTCGCGGCAGCGGTCCCTGGCGCGCTCGATCCGCCCGAGCGTCCGTCGGATCCAGACGAGCTTGGTGAGGGTGACCCGGTGGGCCTCTTCGAACGAAATGCGTGCCGGGACGGCGACCCGCACGCCGCGCGAGGCCCGGACCGTCAGTCCGATGCGGCGGGCCCTGCGGCTCTTCTCGAAAAGGACGGGTCCGATGCCGTCGATCTCGACGATCCTTGCCGGACCGGCGTCCGCCGCGCCGTCCGGCCGCGTCATCCTAATCTTCGTAATAGAACCGCCGCCGCTTGTCCTTCTCGTTGACCGTGTTGGCGTCGAGGGCCCACATGCCGCGGCCGTGCGTCGCGATGACGATGACGTTGTCGCGGGGATGGATGATCAGGTCGTGAACGTAGACGGTCGCCAGGTTCCCGCCGAGGGCCATCCAGGTCTTGCCGCCGTCCGTCGTGACGTAGGCGCCCATGTCGGTGCCGACGTAGAGGATGTTCTCATTGACGGGGTCCTCCCGGATGACGTTGACCGGGCCCACCGGGATGCCCTTGGAGATGTCCTGCCAGGTCTTGCCATAGTCCGCGGACTTCCAGACGTAGGGGGTGAAGTCGTCATCGCGCTTGCCGTTCTGGGTGAGATAGACCGTGCCCAGGTTGTAGGCGGAAGCAACGACGCGCGACATCCACTTGCCCGGGGCCAGGCCGGCTGTGATCTCCTGCCAGCCCTTGCCGCCGTCCTTGGTGAGCCAGAGCCGCCCGTCGTCGGTCCCGGCGTAGATCAGGCCGTACTTGAGCGGCGATTCGGAGATCGCGAAAAGTGTTTGGTAGGGGATGTCGCCCCTCGTCGCCGGGTCGTTCGTCGTCAGGTCGGGGCTGATCTTCTCCCACGTGTCGCCCCGGTCGAGGGACCGGAAGACATACTGCATGCCGTGGTAAACGATGTTCGGGTTGTGGGTCGAGAGGATGAACGGGGCCAGCCACTGGCCGCGGAGCCGCGGCTCGTTCTCATAGAGAACGGGGAGGAGCTCCTTGGAGGATGGATAGCCGGGGTATTCGCCGGGTTTGCCGTATTCGGACCGGGAGATCGTCCCGTAGAAACCGGCCGAATAGACGATGTCGGGGTTGGTCGGGTCGATGGCGTGGTTGGAACCCTCGCCGCCGGGCGCGCCCTCGAACTCCTGGGCGGGGATCTTGTCCCGGCCCTGGCTGATGTCGACTTTCCCCCGGAAGCTGCCGTGGTCCTGCATCGAGCCGTAGACCTTGAACGGCGTCGCCATGTCATAGTTGAGGTTGAAGAACTGGCAGACGGGAATGCCCTCGCGGAAGGAGCGCCAGCTCTTGCCTTTGTCATAGGAGACGGCCACACCCTGGTCGAATCCGTTGAGGAGGTAGTTCGAGTTGTCGGGGTCGATCCAAAGGGCGTGGTGGTCCCCGCCGGGGACGCCGGAGAAGGAAGTGAAGGTCTTGCCGCCGTCTTTCGATGCGCTGATGGCGAGGCCCATGATGTAGACGGTGTTAGCGTCGTTGGGGTCGACGCGGACCTGGCCGAAGACCCAGCCGTAGGTGTTGGAGTGCCTTTCCATGAAGGTCTTCTGCTGGGGCGTCAGGCCGCTCACCTGCGCCCACGTGGAGCCGGCGTCGTCGGACCGGTAGACGGTGGCGCCCTTGATGTACCCGGACGAGGGTACGCCGTAGGAATCGGCCAGCTCGGCCGCGGTCGGCTGGCGGGCGATCTCGTAGTTATCGACGAGGGCGTAGAGGACTGCGGGCTTGGTCAGGCAGATGTCGAGCCCGATCCGGCCCCGGAACTTGGCCTCGGGCAGGCCCGCGCTAATGGGCGTCCAGGTCTTGCCGCCGTCGGTCGTCTTATAGATTCCGCTGCCAGCGTAGTCGGGGAAATTCCGAGGATCGTTCCATTTCTTGCGGGTCCTCTGCCACAGCGACGCGTACAGAGTATCGCTCGCCTTGGGGTCCATGACCAGGTCGTAGGCGCCGGTCTGGTCGTTGACGTAGAGGATCTTTTCCCAGGTTTTCCCGCCGTCGGTCGTCTTGTAGACGCCGCGGTCGGTGTTGGACGTCCACTCGTGCCCGCCGGCCGCGACGTAGACGACGTCCGGGTTCGTCGGATGGACAACGATCCGGGCGATGGTGTTCGTGTCGGCCAGGCCCATGTGCGTCCAGGTCTTGCCGCTGTCGGTCGACTTGAAGATGCCGCAGCCGGCCTGGGAGCTCCGGAAGATGTTGTGCTCGCCAGTCCCGGCCCAGATGATCTGGGGGTTGGACGGGGCGAGGGCGATGTCGCCGACGGCCGCCGAGACGTAGTTCTCGAAGATCGGGGCCCAGGTCGTGCCCTCGTTCTCCGTCTTCCAGATCCCGCCGGAAGCCGTGGCCACGTAGATCGTGTAGTTCTTGCCCTTGGGGGCGACGACGGCGACGTCGGTCACCCGGCCGCTGACGTTCGTCGGGCCGAGGAACTGCCACTTGAGGTCTTTGAACTTCGAGGCCTGCTGCATGGCCTTGTAATCTTCGAAGCCCTTGAGCCTGAGCTCGGGGTTCGTCGATTGCAGGACCTTCGGTTTCTTCGCCAGTTGGGCGAAGGGCAGGGCGGCCAAAACAAGCAAGGCCGCGACGATGAACATGGCCTTCTTGGCGGGGGATTTACGGAAAAACGACATCGGACACCTCCTCGGGGGATAGAGAAGCCTCACTATAATGAATTCGGCGTCGCGCTGTCAATGCGGATGACCGTAACTTCGGGCGGGCCGCGGGCGTGGTATAATGGCCGGAAATGCTCGTCCGGAAAGCCAACCCTGAAGATATCCCCCGCGTCGTCGAGCTGGCCCGGAGCCTGGATATGGATTATCCCGGCATGGAGTCGGACCGGCTCTGGGTGGCCGAGGAATCCGGGGTCATAACCGGCCTCGTCGCCCTCAAGGAACACCCCGACTGCCTAGAGCTCTGCGGGCTTGGGGTTGAGCCGGGATCCAGGGGGAAGGGCCTTGGGAAGGACTTGGTCGAAGCCCTCATGGCGGAGGCCTCCGGTGACGTCCATCTGGCGACGGTCATCCCCGAATTCTTTGCGGCCTGCGGCTTCGAGAAAAGCGCCGACATCCCTGCGACCTTCCCCGCCAAGCGGAAAACCGCCTGGTGCGATGGTTGTCCACAGGAGCGCTGCACGGTCATGTTGAGAAAAAAACCATGATGCCGCCCGTCTACCCCGAGTTCAAACCGGTCGGCTTGGAGGACATGGCCGTCGTTAAAGCCCACCTAGACCGCGAGCCTTCGGGCGTCTGCGAGATGAACTTCGCCAACATTTTCATCTGGAAAGATTCTGAGCACCCGCGCTGGACACTCCTCAACGGCAACCTCTGTGTCCTCGTCGAGCCCGATTTCGAGCCGGCCTATTTTCTGCCTCCGGCCGGCGGCGACCGTGTCCCGGAGACGATCGCGGCGTGCCTCCGCCAAGCGCCGCGCTTGTCGCGCGTCCCGGAGGAGTTTGTTCGGCGGTTCGGCGCCGGCTTCCGCGCGGAGGAGGACCCGGACAATTTCGATTACATCTACCGGGCCGAGGATATGGTCGAGCTCAAGGGCAAGAAATACGACGGCAAGCGCAACCGGATCAGGAAATTCGAATCGAGCTTCCGCCACGAGTATTCCCCCCTCTCCCGTAAAGACGCTCCCGAGTGCGTCGCGCTTCTCCAAAGCTGGTTCGAGGAGAAACGAAACGGCGACCCCTACATGAAGGCCGAGAAGGTGGCTATCATCCAGGCCCTGGCGTCCTTCGAGCTCCTCGGCTTGAAGGGCGGCGTCGTCAGGGTCGACGGTCGGGTCGAGGCCTTCACCTTCGGTATGCGCCTCTCGGACGACGCGGCGGTGATCCCCATCGAGATCGCCAACCCCGCCTTCCCGGGATTGGCCCAGTGGATCAACCGGGAGTTCGTCCGCCGGGAATGGTCGGAGTTGAAGTTCATCAACCGGGAACAGGACATGGGGGTCGAAGGCCTGCGCCGGGCCAAGCTGTCCTACCAGCCGGAGCGGCTGCTCAAGAAGTTCAACTTGTCCGGGCGGCCTTAGGGCCGTCTTTCATAGGGCCACTGTTTCGCCAAGGGCGTAATGGCCTTTCTCGTCCCGTGTGATCCGACCTGCGGGGACGTCCGGGTCGTGGCCGAAAACGAGGATCCAGCGTTCGGCGACCGCCCGGCTCAACAGTTCGTCCTTTTCGGCGAGCAGGGTTTCCGCGGAGACATCGTAGCCCATCAAGTAGGGGAGGGGGAGGTGTCGCGAGGTCGGCACCATGTCCGCGGGGAAAGCGAGGGACCGGCCGCCGTCCTTAACTTCGATCCACTGGTGCCCGTGCGTGTGGCCGTCGCTCCGGTGGACCCAAATGCCGGGATAAAGTTCCTGGGAACCCGAGGTGAGGACGAGCCGCGTCCGCTCGAGGAGCTGGACATCTTCCGCGACATAGCTGGCCCGTTCCCGCGCGTTCGGCTTCCTGGCGTTGTCGTAGTTGGCCGCCTGGACGTAGACCCGGGCCTGGGGGTAGCGGAGGTCGACCTCGCCCTCGGTTCCGGGCCGGGCGCGGAATATCCCCCGGGCGTGGTCGAAATGGAGGTGGGTCAAGATGATATCGGTGACGCTGTCCGGGTCGAGGCCGGTTTCGTTGTCAGCCCCGGGCTGGATATCGTAGATGCGGCGCAGCTTTTCCGTCCAGCGGTCGCCCATGCCGGCGTCGACCATGAAGACGCGTTCCTCCCTCCGGATGACGAGGGAACGGGCGGCGAGAAGGATCCGGTTCTCTTCGTCCGGGGGCGCCAGATTCGACCAGATCGGCTTGGGGACGGTTCCGAACATGGCGCCGCCGTCGAGGCGGAAATAGCCGTGATTGTATACGGATATGTCAAAGGGCCCGAATCTCATCGTCGGCGCGGTCTTCGCTACGGTTCTCGACAGGCTTTCCAGGCGGCAGTCTAGCATAGGGGGACCGTTTCCGTCCAGGGGCCGTAGCAGGGCTTGTTTGCGGTTCCGGATTTGGTTATCCTAGTGTCCCATTATAATAAGGTTCCCGATCAATAGAGGAGCACTCTTATGGTTGATCAGCCTACGACCATCAAGCTGGACCAGATCCCGGAGGTCATCTCCCGGGAGTTCAAGGACAAGGACGTCATCACTTGCTACCTGGGGTCCAACGCGGCGACGCCCACAGCGGCCATCGAATCCCTGACCGCGGCCATCAAGGCCGGGACGCCGAGGCTTCCTTTCATCCGCATGGTCCACATCCTGCTCCAGGGGCCGGTCCCGTACGTCGAAGAAGGCCTCCAGAACCGGATCATGACCTATTCCATCTTCTCCGCGGGCGCGGTGAGGAAGGCGGCCAACGAGGGGAACGCCTATTATCTTCCGTGCACCCTGGCCAATATCGACAGCCTTATCGGCAAGGGCCGGGAGTACGCCCCGGACCTGGCCATCTTCAAGGTCCGCCCCCACGAAATCACCGGGGAATACAGCCTGGGCTTGTCCGTCGAGGCCATGCACACGGCCATCGATCAGGCCCGCTGCGTCATCGCCGAGCTCGATTTCAGCATGCCTTTCACCGAGGGGCAGACCATCGTCGATTCCCAGTCGATCGACTACCTCATCGACGACGACGACGTCAAGCCCGTCTACGCCTTTCCCGGGCCCGATTTCGACAACCTGCCCGCCGAGGAGATGCGGATCGGCGAGCTCGTCACCGAGCACTTCATCCGTGACGGCGTGACCCTGCAAGCCGGCATCGGGCAGATCCCCGACGCCGTCGTCGGGACGATCAAGCGGGCCGGCTGCCGAGACCTCGGAGTTCAAACGGAGCTCTACGGCGACGGCTTGATGCTCCTCCAGAAGGCGGGCATCGTCACCAACCGGAAGAAAAAGCAGCACAAGGGATACAGCACCGCCTCCTTGATCATGGGCTCCCAGGAACTCTACGAGTTCGTCCACATGCGGGCGGGCGTTCAGATGCGCCCTTGCGCCATCACCAACGCCGCCCACGTCATCCGCATCAACAGTCCGTTTATCTCCATCAACACGGCCATGGGGGTCGACCTCTTCGGGAACGTCTGGGCCGACTACATCGACGCCCGCCGCTATTACAGCGGCGTCGGCGGCCAGCCGGACTTCGTCCGGGCCCTGAACGACCCCGCCTACGGCATCCCGATCATCGCCTTCAAGAGCATTACCGATAAGGGCGAGTCCAAGATCGCCAAGGTCCACCCGCCCGGGGTCAGCCTGACGGCCTCGGCCTACGACCCCGTCGTCATCGTCACGGAATACGGGGTGGCCGACCTGAGGGGACTGACAGCGGGAGAGAAGGCCCTGGCTATCGCCAGCATCGCCCATCCCAAGTTCCGCGACGACTACCTTAAAGATCTCCACGACGACCCCATGTTCACTAAACCCGTGGGGTTCGCCCTGGGCAAGAAGCCGCGCGGCTTCATCCCCTACATGGGAAAGCTCCAGGTCGACTGAGCTTATTTGAGAAAGACCCTCTCCGGGTCGACGACATCCCGCAGGATGCGCAGCTCTTCCGCGGACGGCGGCGGCGTCTCCACGGCTTCGCCGACGTCGAGGGAGAACTCCGTCTCTTCGGCCACGCCCTGGGGCGTGAGCCCCGGATGGAAGCTGGCCAGGTAGGGCGACTTCGTTTCGGCGCGGAAGCGGATGACGCCCATGGTCGTCACGACAACGTCCGGGCCTCCCCGGACGAGGCCCGCAGCCTGGCGGCTGCGGCCGCCCTCGAGCCAGCCGGGGCTCGTGACATAATCCACCTTCTCGGGGAAACGGCGCTTCTCGTGCTTGGCGATGATGATCGTCCGCTTGGCCAGACAGGCGATGTCGCAAGCCCCGCCGCTTCCCGAAAAACGCACGGCCGGATGGCGCGGGTCCGCTCCTATAGAGGTGCTGTTGATGTTGCCGTAGCGGTCGACCTGGGCCCCGCTCAGGAAGCCGACATCGACACGCCCCGCCTGAAGGACATAGGTGAAGACTTCGTTGAGGCCGGCGGCGGTGGCCGCGCCGTGCATGGCCCGGGGGTCCCCGACCGACATCGGCAGGTGGGCCAGCCGGCTGGCGATCGTCCCCGCCTCGAAGATGATGATGCAGCCGGGAGCGTGGGTTTTCTGGGCCAGCATGACCCCGAGCATGGGCAATCCCGTGCCCGCAAAAACGACTTCGCCGTCCGCGACCTCGCGGGCCGCGATGACCGTCATCAGCTCCATCAGGGAATATTTCGCGATGG
>Ga0315286_10004492_pt1 | contig 13377 bp, 11 predicted proteins | sample YL17G10_0_MG_FD_205038 | JGI IMG/M metagenome (GOLD analysis project Ga0315286, IMG submission 205038) | Sediment microbial communities from Yellowstone Lake, YNP, Wyoming, USA - YL17G10_0 | ecosystem: Environmental > Aquatic > Freshwater > Lake > Sediment | place: USA: Wyoming | collected... | reverse complement strand
GTGTCGCGGCAATTCGCGGTACAGTCTCCGCCGGGCCTTATGTCGGCTCCGACCACAGGCCGATCATTATGGATATTGCCTTGGTGAATCCGAGCGCGCCCGCGGCGTCTCAAACGTCGGAGAGCCCGAAATGAATGCATCGATCCGCTATCTTCTCGCCGCAGTCGTCTTGCTCACCACGGCCCCAGCGTTTGCCGAGACGCCAGCGCCCTCCATCGAAGTCTGGAAATCCGCGACCTGCCAATGTTGCGCGAAATGGGTGACGCATCTCGAGGAGAACGGCTTCGCGGTGAAGACCAACGTGGCGGATAATGCTGCGCTGACCGCGATCAAACGCCAGGCCGGCATCGGCGAGAAGCTCGATGCCTGCCACACCGCCAAGATCGGCGGCTACGTCATCGAAGGTCATGTGCCGGCCTCCGACATCAAGCGGCTGGTCGCAGAGCATCCCGACGCGATCGGTCTCACCGTGCCGGGGATGCCTCTAGGCTCTCCCGGCATGGAGCAGGTCGACGGCAAGACCGAACCCTACGACGTGCTGTTGCTGAAGAAGGACGGCGCGACGGAAGTGTTTGCCAGCCACTGACGCCGTCACCCGCGCGAAGGATGTCTAGTTCGCGTTTTCGACGGCATTGAGAGACTTCTCCAGATCCTCGCGCGCTTTCGCCAGCTGCTCGGGCATCAGCGGGCCGGAAGGTACTTGTTGCCCACCTGGGCTCAACAACAGCAGCACGAGAACCACGACGGGCGTGAGGAAGTCCGTGATCATGATCGGCCCGGCATTGCCCGGCGCGAAATTCAGATCCTCGACGATCTCGACGATATGCCCGATTCCGGCGCCGGCGAGAAAGCAGCCCGCTGCGATCGCGATCGCCGCTCGCGCCTGGAAATTGCTGAACGCCGCGTAGAACGAACCGAGCGCGATGCCGAGATTGGCGACGCCCACTTCATATTGAAACGGGCTCGGCGCCCAGCCGATCGACGCCGCCGTCTCGTCCGGGATCAACACATGACAGAAGAAGGCCCAGAGCGCCTGCACGCCGAGTGGGAAAATGAAGAGATAGCGGAGCAGTCGGTCGAAGACGATGCCCCAGGTCACCGGGCGTGGTCCACGCCAGATCGCGACGCCTGCGCAGAGAAGCGCAGCACCCCACATCACCATGGGGACCATCGAAACGATGAGATCTCCGATCTGCGCATCGCTCCACTGACTAAAGTCAGGCATCCATCGCCTCCAGTTCGTCGATCAGGCCCTCGATCACTTTGAGGCCCATCGACCAGAAGCCGGGCTCGGTCGCGTCGAGCCCGAAAGGCGACAGCAGCTCTTTATGATGCTTGGTGCCACCGGCCGCCAGCATGTCGAGATAGCGCTCGGCGAACCCAGGCTCGGCCTTCTCGTAGACCGCGTAGAGCGAGTTCACCAGGCAATCGCCGAAGGCATAGGCGTAGACGTAAAACGGCGAATGGATGAAATGCGGGATGTAGCACCAGAAAGTTTCGTAGCCCGGCTTGAAGTCGATTGCCGGCCCTAGGCTCTCGCGCTGCACCTCCATCCAGATCTCGCCGAGCCGCTCCGAGGTGAGTTCGCCCTCGCGCCGCTCTTCGTGCACTTTGCGCTCGAACGAATAGAACGCGATCTGCCGCACCACGGTGTTGATCATGTCCTCGACCTTGGCGGCGAGCAGCGCTTTGCGCTCTTTTGGGGCCGCCACCTCGAGTAGCGCGCGGAACGTCAGCATCTCGCCGAATACGCTCGCCGTCTCGGCCAGCGTGAGCGGCGTCGGCGCCATCAGCGGGCCTTGGCAATTGGCGAGCACTTGATGCACGCCGTGGCCAAGCTCATGCGCGAGCGTCATCACGTCGCGCGGCTTACCCTGATAGTTGAGCAGAATATAAGGATGCGCGCTGGGCACCGTCGGATGCGAGAAGGCGCCCGGGGATTTGCCTTCGCGCACCGGCGCATCGATCCAGCCATTGGCGAAGAACTCATCCGCAATCCCCGCCATGCGCGGCGAGAAGTCGGCGTAGGCCTTGAGCACGGTGCCGCGCGCGTCGTCCCAGGGAATGGTTCGCATCGTCTCTTCCGGCAGCGGTGCGTTACGGTCCCAATGGTTGAGGGTCTTCTTGCCCATCCATTTCGCTTTCATCGCGTAATAGCGATGCGAGAGGCGCGGATAGGCCTGGCGCACGGCGGCGACCAGCGCGTCGACAACTTCTTTCTCGACCCGATTGTCGAGATGCCGGGAATCGGCGACATCGGCAAAGCCGCGCCAGCGGTCGGAGATTTCCTTATCCTTGGCGAGCGTGTTGGTGATCAGCGTGAACAGCCGGACATTGTCCTTGAACGCCACCGCCAAGGCTTCGGCGCCTGCCTTTCGCTTCTTCGCGTCCTTGTCGATCAGAAGATTGAGGGTTGGCTCGAGACTGAGCTTCTCCTTGCCGACTTCGAACCGGAGCGACGTCATGGTCTCGTTGAACAGACGGTTCCAGGCGCCGCGCCCGCTCACCGCCTTTTCGTGGAACAACTGCTCGAGCTTGTCCTCGAGCTGATAGGGCTTCTCTTTCCGCAAATCTTCGAGCCAGGGTCGATAATGTCCAAGCTCGGAATCCGACATCGCCTTATCCAGGACGGCGTCATCGATCCGGTTCAGCTCGAGCGGGAAGAACAAAAGCTTGGACGAGATCGCCGTGACCTTTTCCTGGATGTCCCCGAAGAATTTCTGCCGCACCGGATCCGCGGTATCGGCCGCGTAGAGCAGGCTCGCATAGGAAACGATGCGGCCCAAAATGTCGCTGAGCGCCTCGAACTCCCGCACGGCGTCGGCGAGAGCAGCGCCTCCCTTGCCGCCATCGGCGATCTTGGTGAGCTTGCCGCAATAGCGCTCATGCATGATTTCGGCGGCTTGCTCCGAGGTCTTGAGATCGGCTTTCAGCCTTGGGGCATCGAGACTGGGATAGAGGTCGGCAAGGTTCCACTCCGGCAGCGGCCCGAGCTTGGCCTTGGCCTGCGATTGCTTGGTCTTCTCTCCGGCTGTCGCCGCATGGAGGGCGTTATCGGTCCAATCAATCGATCGCATGATCGTCACTGCCTTTCGGAGAGCCTCGGCGCTCTTAGTTTGGGAATGCGCCCGTGGTCTCGCAAGGGCGATTTCCGGGCTCTCAAGTGAATTCTTGTCTCAGTCTCGGACGAGATCGCCAAAATCGAACCCGAATAAAGGGGATGTTTACCCTTAACCTGCACAATTTTGGCACAGAAGCAGTTTAGCTCGGCCAGTCAAGGGCCAGTCGCTTCTCCGGTTTTGTTGTGTTCAGTAACCCGAGTGAGTCCCGCGTCATGCCCAAACGTGTTTTGGTCGTCGATGACGATCCGGCCCAGCGCCGCATCCTGGAAGAATCCATCAAACGGTTCGGCTATAGCGTCACCGCCGCCGATAGCGGCGACAAGGCCCTGCTCGCGTTGAAGAGCGACGCCGCCGGCGATATCTGCCTCGTCCTTCTCGACCTCGTCATGCCCGGGACCGACGGCATGGCCGTCCTCTCCGCCATGCGCTCGCTGCCGAAAAAGCCGCCCGCCATCGTGCAGACGGCCAATGGCAGCATCGATGCGGCCATTTCCGCCATGCGGGCCGGCGCCGTCGACTTCGTGGTGAAGCCGGTCAGTCCGGAGCGGCTCGAAGTCTCCATCAAGAATGCACTGAAAATCGAAGCGCTCGCCGGCGAGCTTTCTCGCATGAAAGCCTCCGCCAAGGGCGAGCTCGGCTTCGACGATCTCATTGCCGGCAGCGAGGCCATGACCCGGGTGATCGAGCTCGGGCGCCGCGCTGCAAATTCGACCATTCCTGTGCTCATCGAAGGCGAGTCCGGCGTCGGCAAGGAGCTGATCGCGCGCGCCATTCAAGGCGAGAGCGCCCGCAAAGCCAAGCCCTTCGTCACTGTCAATTGCGGCGCCATCCCGGAAAATCTGGTCGAGAGCATCCTTTTCGGTCACGAGAAGGGCGCCTTCACCGGTGCCTCTGAGAAGCGCGCCGGTAAGTTCGTTGAGGCTGACGGGGGCACTCTGTTCCTCGACGAAATCGGCGAATTGCCGCTCGATGCTCAGGTCAAATTGCTGCGCGCCCTGCAAGATGGCGAGATCGATCCCGTCGGCGGCAAGCAGAAGGTCAAGGTCGATATAAGGCTGATCTCGGCCACCAATCAGAACTTAATCAATCTGGTTCAAGACGGCCGCTTCCGCGAGGATCTCTACTACAGGCTGAACGTTTTCCCCATTTGGGTGCCGCCGTTGCGCGAGCGACTGGACGACGTGCCTGAGCTCGTGAACCATTTCGTGTCGCGGTTCGCCGCCGAGGAAGGCAAGCGGATCAGCGGCATCGAGCCCGACGCCCTTGCCATGCTGATGCGCTATTCCTGGCCGGGGAACATCCGCCAGCTGGAAAACGCCGTCTTCCGGGCCGTGGTCTTGGCCGACACGCCCATGCTGACGGTGAACGAGTTCCCGCAGATCGCGGCCCATGTCGAAGGCTATGCCGTCACCGTGCCGCCGGCGCCGGCGCCTAGGGACCGCATGCCCCGCATCGAAGGTCCTGTAATGCTTGGCAATTCACCCCTCACCCCGGCGACCATTCACGTCCCTTCGGGCAATGGGCGCGACGCTGTCGGCATCCCGGCATTGAGCGATTCCGGCGATATCCGGTCGCTCGAAGCTGTTGAGGCAGACATGATCAGGCTTGCCTTCGGCCGTTATCGGGGGAGAATGACCGAGATCGCCAAAAGGCTCGGCATTGGGCGCTCGACGCTCTACCGCAAAATGCGCGAAATCGGCCTCGAGGCGAGGGTCCATTAGGGTCCCGGGTTCCCGAAGAGTCGGGATTTCAGGCGCCTAAGTCGATGTTGCAAAAAACGAAGTCGCGTTGCTTGACGCGATTTCGTCCCGGGGTGGTATTGTGTTCGGCAGGGATGCCACACTTCTCTAGAAAATGTGGCGCGGGCAACTTCAATTACGTCCTAGTATGGCCAACAGCGAGGTCCGGGGCTAGGGTTCGAGCTCTGCCGAATCGTTGTTGAGAGTACGGTCAGAGGAGCTCTGAAAATGAGGCCATTTTTTCGTCTTGCGTTCGCCTCGTGTTTAGTCGCGGCCTCATGCTTACCCGCCATCGCGGCCGAGCCCGATGCGCCCGACACTCTGATTGGCCGCGCCGAAGCCATCCGCATCGCCGTCCAGGATCAGCTCTCCGCGAAATTCACCTCCGCCTCGGAAACGCGCAAGGCCGAACAGGGCGCTCTCGTCGAATTCTATTCGGCGCCCGATGCCAAACTGCTCTGGGTCGACGAAAACGGCCTCACCGATCGCGGCAAGGCCGCGATGCAGGAGATCGCCAAGGCCGACGACTATGGCCTTCGCAGCGCCGATTACCCGCTGCCGAAGCTCGATGGATTCGACGCCAGCGCCGATCAGGCCGTCAGTCAACTCGCCGGCGCCGAGGTCACGCTCGATTTCGCGGTGCTGGACTACACTCGTGACGCGCGCGGCGGCCGCATCGATCCACAGAGTCTTTCCAAAAATCTCGATCCGAGCCTCGCTTTGCCCGAGCCTTCCGAGGTCTTGGGCGTGATCGCCATTCGCCCCGACCCCGCCGCCTATTTGCGCAGCTTCCAGCCTGAGCAGCCGCAATTCGAAGCGCTGCGGCAGAAGCTCATCGAGCTTCGTGGCGGACCGGCGAAGGAGGAGAAGGCAGAAGAGACACCTGAAATCGTCAAGCTTCCTGACGGACCGGTTCTCAAAAAGGGCGTCGAGAACGAGCAGGTCGCGCTGCTTCGCAAGCGGTTAAACGTGGCCTCCGAGGCCACGAACGAGAATCTGTTCGACGACAATGTCGATAGTGCCGTCCGGGACTTCCAGAAATCCCGCGGCGTCGCCCCGGACGGCCTTGTCGGCGCCGGCACGCGACGGCTGCTCAATAGCAACGAGCGTCATCGCCAAGTGGCATCCAATCCTGCCACGGTCAGGAAGCTCCTCATCAACATGGAGCGCTGGCGCTGGCTGCCGCACGATCTCGGCCAGTTCTACGTAGCCGTCAACGTTCCAGAATTTGTTCTCCGCGTCACCAAGGAAGGCAAGGTCGTCCACACCACCCGCGTCGTGGTTGGCAAGACCGACAAGCAGACGCCGATCTTCGGCCAGGACATGCAGGAGGTCGTATTCAATCCTTATTGGAACGTGCCGAACTCGATCAAGACCGAAGAAATCAGGCCGTACATCGCCGAGGGCGGCGGTTGGTTCGGCGGCGGCGCCTGGAACACGTCGGTGCTTGAGCGGCACAATCTCAAGATCAATTACGGCGGCAGGGAAGTCGATCCGTCGACGCTCGATTGGAGCCGCATCGACATCCGCGCCCTCAACATCTACCAGCCGCCTGGGCCAACCAACGTGCTTGGCGTCGTCAAGTTTGTCTTCCCGAACAAGCATGACGTCTACATGCATGACACGCCGCAACGTTTCCTCTTCGCCAAACCTGTGCGCGCCGAGAGTCATGGTTGCATGCGCGTGGAGAATCCCGATCAGCTCGCCGCGATTCTGCTCAAGGAGGATCAAGGCTGGTCGAGCGCCAAGATCGCCTCGGCGATCCAAGGCAGCTACGACCAGCACATCGCTCTTCAGCAGAAGATTCCCGTCTACGTTCAATACTTCACGCTTCGCGTGAATGAGGACGGCTCGATCTCCACCTTCAACGACCTCTACGGTCACGATGCGCGCATGGCCGCGGCGTTGAAGCTCGGCGGAGCGCTGCCGCCGCCCGACCCGTTGGTAGAAGAAGACAGCGAGCCGGAGCCGCGGCAGGACTCGCGGCGGCCCTCGCTAAGGAACCCGTGGGGCTTCGACCCGAATTAGGGTTAGCCCACCGAATTTTGCCTTTTAGGGCTGAAAATGGCGGATTTCTGGGGCACCTCACCGCCTCAGCGTTAACGGGTTCGCCTTCTTTTTCACCTATTTCTCCGAATAGTGTCACTTCGCGCCGGGGGTTAACTAAGCCGCCGGCCAAGCCGCATGCCTGAGGGGGTTTTGCGGCCCGCAACGCTGACCAGGCACTGGTCGTGAGGGAAGCGCGCGCTAGAATGAAATTCGGGGGGACCGCCGCACACCGCGCCATGTTTGGCGCAAGCCTCGCGATCTCGATCGCGAGCGGTTGGTTTTGGCCCTCGGCCAGCATGGATGCGAACGCCAACGGCGAATCGCGGACGCTTTCGATCTTCAATATCCACACCAAGGAAACCATCACCGTCACCTACAAGAAGGACGGCCGTTACGATTCCGAGGCCTTGACGCGGTTGAATGTTTTCATGCGCGACTGGCGCAAAAACGAATCGCGCGAAATGGATCCCGAGTTGATCGACCATATCTGGACCCTACATCAGCAGTTGGGTTCGAAGGAGCCCGTGCACCTGATCTGCGGCTACCGCTCCGCGTCCACGAACGAGTCGCTGCGCAAGCGCGGCGGCGGCCAGGCGAAGAAGAGTCAGCATATCCTCGGCAAGGCCGCGGACATCGCCTTCCCCGATGTGTCGGTGAAGACGCTGCGCAATTCCGCGCTCGTGCAAGAATGGGGCGGCGTCGGTTATTATCCGACATCCGGCATCCCCTTCGTCCATGTCGACACCGGCCATGTCCGCATGTGGCCGCGCATCCCGCGCCAAGAGCTCGCCGCTCTCTTCCCGAGCGGCAAGTCGAAATATCTGCCGTCCGACGGGAAACCGATCACATCCAAAGATTACCAGCTCGCTCTGGCCAAGGGCCTCGTGAAGAGCAACACGATGGTCGCGGTCGCCGAGCCCGCGCCGAAGCCCGCGCCTGAGACGGAGACGCCGCGGCCGATCCTCGCCTCTTATGTGCCAGAGCCGGAGCCGGTTGCGCCTCCTGTGGTTCCGACGCCCTCACCGAAGCCGAAGACGGCTGAGAAGCGTTTCCTTTATGCGAGCGCAGCAGGGAGTAGCGAGCCGCCCCGACCGTCAGTTGGCCTCTCGGCTAGTCCCCCCGGACAGTTCCCACTTTATCAGAGCGCCGAGGTTGTCGGCGCGCCCGAGGCCGACGACGATCATCCCGATGAGCTGTCTTACGTGCCCTTCGAGGTCGCGAGCCTGATGACCGACCGCTCAGTCACCTACAACCGGAACCTCGGCGCGCTTACAGCCCCCGAGCAGAAGGACATCGCCTATCTGTTCGAGGACATGGACCATCCGCTGGCGCTGAGTTTCCGTTCGAGCTCAGGCTATCAGGGCCTGGCCGCCGCGCAGAGCTTCTCCGGACAGGCCGTGAAGAGCTTCTATGCCGAGCTGGAAGCGCCCACTCAAACCAAGCTCGCTTCCAACACCGACCGCTAGACTTCTGAGCGTCATCCTGAGGCGCTCGCCGAAGGCGAGCCTCGAAGGACGACACCGGCCCCTTACGCAGCTGCCGCTGTCTCTGCCATGCCGAGCGCATGCAGATAGGTGTCGAGCACAGCCTCTTCCTCTTTCCGCTTATCGGCGTCCTGCTTACGGATGCGGATCACGGCTCTCAGTGCCTTGACGTCGAACCCGTTGCCCTTCGCCTCCGCGTAGACGTCGCGAAGATCCGAGGCGAGCGCGGCCTTCTCTTCCTCTAGTCGCTCGATGCGGGCGACGATGGTACGGAGCTGGTCCCTGGCTGATGTCTGGAGCACTTTTCGACCTCGAATCGGTTGTTGTTTGGAATTGGTGGCGAGCTTATTCGGAGGCTCTTCGCCGCATCAACCGCCAGCACGAGGTTTTCCAGCTTATCCAGAGGCATTATTCGTGGGTGTATGAGCCGAAAGGCTGCACGCGATGCAGCTCGCTTGCGACCTCCTCGTTTCCCATGAGGTTCCGCAACACATCCGCCAGCCGGTCGCCCCATTCGGCTTGGCCTTCCGGGGTCAAGATCAAATCTTGCCGGACCTCGATCAGCACATGCGCAAGCCCGCGCACCGTTCCGTGTTGATAAAGCGTATCGCCGTGAAGCTGGCCGGAATAGGGAACGTTATTGCCCGCGACGAGTCCTGGAAGCGCCTGCAAGGCATGCAGCAACGGCAGCGCTAATCTCGGGTCCTTATCCCACAACACCGCCACATGCCAAGGCCGCTGCACGCCCCTCCAGGCCGAGGTGAAGCTATGCACGGAGACGAGGATCGGCGGTTTGCCTGTGGCGAGCGCCGCATCGACGGCGGCCGCGATCGCTTCATGGTATGGCGCGTAATAGCGCGCGATCCGCGCCTGCCTCTCGGCGTCGTCAATCGTGGCGTTGCCCGGCACCACCGCCCCGTCCGAAATCTGCATGATCAAAGTGGGATCGTCGGCACCGCGATTGGGGTCGATCAGCAGCCGCGAATATCGCGTGAGCAGCGCCGGTGCGTTCAAGGCTTCGGCAATCCGCTCCGTCACCACGGCGGCGCCAATGTCATAAGCGATGTGGCGGTGGAATTCGTACGGCGGTAGCCCGAGACTGCCATAGGCCTTAGGCAGCGCATTGGCGGCGTGGTCGCAAAGCAGAAGCAGCCCGCACGCAACATCCCCATCGAGGCGGCGGTAGGGGCGCTCCTCGGCCGCCTGCCGCGCTGAAGAGGCCCGCGCCCGGCCCTCGCCTCGTGATCTTGCGTCAAGCATGGCTAATCGCTGCGTTCTGGCCTTGCCAGCTCCCGCAAGAATTGGGCCGGCCAAGCTCCTGACGCAAATTACCCATAATTCTCAGCTGGTTTCTTGCCACTGCAAAAGGAGCCTAATATTGGACCGTGGTGGGACAAACCTAACCAATTCGATGCTAAGTTTGTAAATTGTTAACCCTGATTCTAGAGTTGTGAGACGCATGCCGGACTGGATTTCGAATTGGCGCAAGGTGACGACCAGCATGATGCCCCGGCGCTATTTTTCCTATCTGTACAGTCTCGCAGCCATCCTCTGCCTTGGTCTTGGCGCCGCACCGGCGCTTGCCGATCTCAAGCTCTGTAACACCACCGCCAGCCGGGTCGGCGTCGCCATCGGCTATAAGGATGCCGAAGGCTGGGCCACCGAAGGCTGGTGGAACGTCGCCTCTCACACCTGCGAAACGCTGCTTAAGGGCGTGTTGATCGGTCGCTTCTACTATATCCACGCCATCGACTACGACCGTGGCGGCGAATGGGCAGGTGCTCTCTATATGTGTACTGACGACAAATCTTTCACCATCCGCGACACTAAGGACTGCGTGAAGCGCGGGTTCAAGCGGACGGGCTTCTTCGAGGTCGACACTGGCGAGGAGCGGGACTGGACCGTTCGTCTCACCGATCCCGAGGGCGAAGCGAAGCCGCAATGAGACGCAATCGTCGCGTCAAGATCGTCGCCACCCTCGGTCCTGCCTCCAATAACGAAGCTACAATGCGCGCTCTATTCGAGGCGGGCGCCGACGTGTTCCGCATCAATATGAGCCACTCAACGCCGGAAGACTTCCGTGCGGCGCATGGCATCGTGCGCAAGCTGGAGAAGGAGTTCTCCCGGCCCATCGGCATTCTCGTCGATTTGCAGGGACCGAAGCTCCGCATCGGCTCCTTCGAGTCCGGCGCTATTCGGCTCAACGAAGGCGACATCTTGAGCTTCGTCAAGCGCGAGTCGGTTGGGGGCTTGGCGCGCGTTCACCTGCCGCATCCGGAAATCTTCAAAGCGGTCGAGGCCGGCCACACGCTGCTCCTCGACGACGGTAAGTTCAAACTGAGAGTCATCGAGGCAAGCGATGTGCGCATCGATGCCGAGGTGCTGACCAGCGGCATGCTGGCGAGCAAGAAAGGTATCAGCCTCCCCGACACCGTGATCCCTCTTGCCGCCATGACTGACAAGGACCACGCCGATATCGAGCAGGCGCTGACGCTCGGCGTCGCCTGGATCGCGCTCTCCTTCGTGCAGCGCGCCGACGACGTCGCCGAGGCGCAAAACCTCTCCAAGGGCCGCTCCTGCATCATGGCGAAGATCGAGAAGCCGGCGGCCATCAAGCAATTGAAGGAGATCGTCGAGCTCGCCGACGGCATCATGGTGGCGCGCGGCGATCTCGGCGTCGAGATGCCGGTTGAGAAAGTGCCGGGCTTACAGAAGCAGATCACCCGCGCGGCGCGGAACGCCGGCAAGCCTGTTGTGGTCGCGACTCAGATGCTGGAATCGATGATCGTCGCGCCGGTGCCGACGCGCGCCGAGGTGTCCGACGTCGCCACCGCCGTGTTCGAAGGCGTCGACGCTGTCATGCTGTCGGCCGAATCCGCGGTTGGCAAATATCCGGTCGAAGCGGTCGCCACCATGGACCGCGTTGCCATGGAGGTTGAGCGTGACCCGCTTTACGAGGCAATCATTCACGCCCAGCGCATCGACGCCGAAGCGACCGGAGCCGACGCCATCTCGGCCGCCGCCCGCACCGTGGCGGAAACGCTGAAACTCGCGGCCATCATTTGCTACACGGCCTCAGGCGCAACGAGCTTGCGTGCCGCGCGCGAGCGTCCGCACCAGGCGATCCTGGCGCTGACCCCGATCCCCGCTACGGGACGCAAGCTAGCACTCGTCTGGGGTCTCCATTGCGTGCTGACCGACGACCCGCGCGACCTCGACGACATGGTCTCCAAGGCCTGCCACATCGCTTACAAGGAAGGCTTCGCCAATCCCGGCGAGCGGGTGATCATCTCCGCCGGCGTTCCGCTCGGCACCCCCGGCGCCACCAACATGCTGCGCATCGCCTATGTCAGCGATGACGGCTATGAGGGGCTTTAGCTGAAAATGGGTCCCTCATGCTGAGGAGCGGCGGAGTCGCGTCTCGAAGCATGCGGCCGAGGCGTCACCCTTCGAGACGGCGCTGACGCGCCTCTTTAGGGTAGGGCGTTAAATATCCTGGCCGTCGTCGTCTTTCGCAGGCTCGACGGGCTTCTTGCTCAATTCATCGAGGAAGGGATTGATCTGAGAAGCCTTGCCGAACGCTTCGTCGGCGCCCGTCTTATCTCCGATCGAATTCAACACTTCGCCGAGCTCGCGCCAAGCCTTGTAGTGCTTGTCGTCGAGCGATAGCGCCTTCCGAAGATCGGTTGCGGCACGCTCATAGTCTTTCCGCATCGCATAAAATCGGCCGCGTTGGTGCCAGCCCTCGGGGTCTTCCGGCGCGAGATCGACGACCGCGTCGAGGATCTGCATGGAAAGATCCGGGTCGACGCCGTCGGCGAAAATCTCGGCACGCGCGATCAGAAGGTCAACCGTGGCGCTGCCTGACACATGCCAGAAATGCTCGATCGACTCTACGATCGGCTCGGCCGATTTGGCGTCCTTTGCCTTGGCGAGCCGCAGATAAAGCTCGTCCAGCATCTTCCGCCGGAGCCCCGGGTCTGGCGGCACATCCGTTACGTATTCAGAGCCGTCATCCTTGTCATCGGAGGCCGACGGCGGAGGTCCGCTATCCAGAAGCGGCTGCCCCGGCATCGGCTCGGCATCATCGGGCTCAACGGGCTCATTGGTCTCGTCTTGCGGATCGTCCGGGTCCAATTGCTCCGGCTGCTCAATGATCGTGGGCAGCGCGTCGTCGGACTCCGCAGCATAGGCGCCCGCGATCCACGCGGAGCCGGAGCCCACGAGCAAGAGGATGCCGAGGATGCGGGAGAGGTCGATCATGCCCCAAGGCTACGAGTGCCTGCCCAGGCCGTCAAAGCAATAAATACCTTGAAAAAGCTAGCCCTGGCGGGCCTTGAAGCGGCGGTTCGTCTTATTGATGACGTAAAGCCGTCCCCGCCGGCGCACGACGCGGTTGTTGCGGTGCCGAACGCGCAAAGCTCGAAGTGAATTCTTGACCTTCATGACAAACTTCCATGCGGGGACTGAGAAACGGTGCGGGAACCCCGCGCCACATTTGCGCCGGACCATAGGCAATCGGCTGCTTGCCTGTCAATCTCGGGGTGTGCGGCTTTTGCGGCTCTGCTAAACCGAACCATGGCCACCATACGCACGCTTCTTTTCGCTGCAATCGCCCTCCTCTTGGCCCCGCTGGCTGCCTGCGGCCCCGTCGAGACCGCCGAAACGGAGATCCATGGCGCCTTGACGCAGTGGATGGCGGATTTCAACGAAGGCAAGGCGGACAAGGTTTGCAATCTGTTTGCACCCGATCTCAAATCGGATTTTCGCGGCCAGCCGGAACGCAATTTCGACGAGTTGTGCGCCCTATTGCAGAAGTCTCTCAAGGATGAGGCACGCTCCTTCACCTATGCGCTCGACATCAAGGAGATCTTGGTTTCCGGCGATATGGCCGCCGTGCGGCTGGTTTGGACGCTGACAGTCGAGCCGAAGGGCGGCGGCGCGGCGATCGTCTCAGCCGAACCCGGCCTCGACATTTTCCGG
>Ga0315286_10004491_pt1 | contig 13384 bp, 18 predicted proteins | sample YL17G10_0_MG_FD_205038 | JGI IMG/M metagenome (GOLD analysis project Ga0315286, IMG submission 205038) | Sediment microbial communities from Yellowstone Lake, YNP, Wyoming, USA - YL17G10_0 | ecosystem: Environmental > Aquatic > Freshwater > Lake > Sediment | place: USA: Wyoming | collected... | reverse complement strand
CCCATCCCTTCGCGCCTGGGGCGCGGTACTCCTCCAGGGAGCCCGCAAGGGATGGATAAAAAGGGTAGGGACCATTCACGTTACCAATCCGAGAGCCCACGCCTGTTTTGCAAGTGAATGGGAAAGTAACATCAATGAAATGTGATCACTGCGATGGAGCGATGGTTTGCAGAGTGGGGAGCTGGGGTGAACCGGATAGAATCGTCTGTATGGCTTGTGGAAGAGAGCCGAAAGGAGAGGAGAAGATTATGGAAGAAAAAGAAATGAAGTCGTGCCTTCAATGCGGAGAATCATTTGAATCCAGGAGTAAAAGAAGTCGATTCTGTAAAAAAGGTTGTAATGATAAATGGCATAGGAATCAAAAGAAAAAGTCAGCCGGCAACATCAAACGAAAGAAAGCCGTTCCAAATCCTGGACCCAACCATGCACCCGTGCGAAAGATCGACGACACTATCCTCCTCGATCAACAGATTCTAAAGGCTATCAAGAAATCGGTCGCAAACCAAATCATTCGTATCATCGAGGAGGCCTTCGCATAATGGGTAAGGCTCCCGCTTTTCAGTTCTACGTTAAGGATTGGTTAGGTGATGCTGAGTTGCAAATGGCCACCTCCTCCACCCGTGGAATTTGGATCAATGCCCTATGTTTTATGTGGGAAGCAAAGGAACGGGGAAAGTTAACAGGAAAAAGGGAGGAATTAGCAAAATTATTGGGGTCAACAAATGGGGATTTTGAGCAATTTTTAGAGGACTCTAAACGACACAGATTCGGTGATGTAACGGAACGTAGTAGTTTTGTAACATTAATAAATAGAAGAATGTACCGAGAACAAAAAGAGAGGGAAATCACACGTTTAAGGGTTCGTAAATTTAGAAGTAAAAAGAAGTGTAACGCCGATGTTACGCCCCCTTCTTCATCTTCATCTTCTAATATAATAAATAATAAGAAATTTTATTATAGAGACGACCAACACAATTTAGTCTGTAAAACCTGCAAAAGAATCTTCTCAGAATGGAAGAATTTTAAGGGACATAAATGTGAGGAAAATGATCACTCTTGAAGTAAAAGGCAAACCAATCGCCAAGGCAAGGCCAAGATTCGCCAGATGCGGGAAATTCGTCAGAACCTACGACCCCCAAGAAACAGAAGAAAGCCGATTTTTATTTGAAGTCCAGAAGCAATGGAATCGCCCACCGATCGAAGGACCCCTTAAAGTTCGGTGTTCTTTTGAGATGCCTATTCCAAAGGGAACTTCAAGGAAGAAAACCTGGGCCATGATTAAAGATGAAATCAAGCATACCAAGAAGCCGGATATTTCAAATCTAATTAAGTTTATCGAGGATTGTCTTAATGGCGTTGTTTGGAAGGACGACTCCCAAATAATTTATTTGGCTGGTGGGAAGTTCTATTCAGAGGAGCCCAAAACCATAATCATGATCGAGGAGGTTTGAAATGCTTTACGAAATTAAGGTCTATCATGTCAGGGGCAATAAAAGGCATAGACTCTATGCAACTGAGATTCAAGCATCGAATCCTGTCCTTGCCATCGAGCGGGCATGTATCAGATTGGGACCATCAAGATTATGCGAGATACGAGAAATCCCAAATTCCGATCAGGAATATCCACAGGTAAACAAAATCCAAAGAGACGGGGTGATCTAAAATGGCAATGATGTCGTTTAAATTGGATGGGATTGAAGAAGCAAAGAAGTTGTGTTCTGCAAGATTGTTCAATGAAATTCTGAAGTATACAGTCCAGGACATAGCCAAAGGAACGAGGGTAGCAATCAAAGAAAAGATTCAGGAAGGTTATAATATTAAACCGGGTGATTTGAATGCGGCAATGAAAGTTAAGGGTACAGGCAACCCATTAGAACAAGTGATCGAAGTTAGGGATGCAGATAAGCGAGGCATTCCAATCTTTAAATTGGCAGGCAGGGCAGCAGTCCAAACAAAGGAAGGTGTATGGGCTGAGGTTCGCAAGGGTAGGGCAAAAGCATTTACTCAGGCGTTTATCTCAGTGATGAAGACTGGACATAAGGGTGTGTTCATTCGCTATCGAGGAGGATCGGGCAAGGGTGGAAGAATGACAAGAAGAGATATTGGTAGCCATGGAAGACAGGGAAGGAACCCACCCATCCATGAGATCTATGGCCCAAGGATAACTTCATTGGTCGGTGATGATGTGATAAAGAGACAGATCGATCAATGGCTGAGCGCTAATGTCCAGAGGATATTCAATCAGAAGCTGGCATGGAAGACGGGAGGGATGTTAGGGAAATGAGAACTTATGTTTAAACAATTCCGTTGTAGAATTTGTGGTGATATTAAGAAACCAGAAGATACCATGAAAGATGGAAGGCATAAGCCTTGCCAAGATAAAAGGCGAAGAATTTATTTTAGGAATAAATCAATGGAGGAATTAAAAAAAGAAAGGAAAGAAAAGCATTTAGCTGTTTTAAATTCAGGGAAAAAGATATGTTCCAAGTGTGGGAAAGAAAAATTCCTAACTGAATTTAGGAAAGAAAGTAAAGGGCAGAGAAGGCCCTGCTTAGGGGGTTATTATTCCAAATGTAGGGAATGTGAAAGGGAATTAAATTCAGAGAGAAGGCCCAGAAAGCCACCCAAAATATTATTGTCCAAAGAAGAAAAAGAGGGAAGAAAAGAAGAACAAAGGCAGAGAAATATTCAAAATTCAAGGGAAAGATATTGGAATGATGCTGAATATAGAGAGATACGTCTTCAATATTCTCGGAAACGATATTATGAAAATAGGGCTTATATGATTGCCAAAAAACATAGACGAGAAGCACTGATGATTAAGAAAGACGATGGAACAGTATCTCAAAAGGTGATTGATAATCTTTTAAGACAAACCGTTAAATGTATTTATTGCGGAAATAGAATTGATTATCCCGAGCTCGATCACATGGACCCCTTATCAAGGGGTGGAGATCATTCAATTAGGAATATCATTATCGTCTGTAGAAAATGTAATCAATTTAAAAAATCAAAACCATTTAATGAATGGTTAAAATATATACCAGAAGAAAGAAGAGAAATAGTAAGCAAGGCCTATGAGAGAAGACATAGGAGAATCCCAGAGCAAGGTTTTCTATCATTGCAGATTAGAATTTAAAAGGTACTGGGAATGCATTGGTAGTGTGGCGCCACTGCCCGCAAATATTTTTTATGGTTGAACTTTTTTTAGGAGGCTTCAATTCATTGATTTAAAAGGAGAATTTTATGGATGACAAGGTTGAATTTATTGCAGTGGTTAAACAGGTATCATCCAAGGCCCTTGTTTCACTGGATAAATCCGCCAGAATTGTTTTGGAAACCGAAGACTTGAATGTTTTGGATATTGGGAAATGGGGTGCCGATGAGACGGTGAGCGTGATGATATGCCGGAATCCAAAATAAAGGAAATCTATGTGGTTTTGACGAAAGTATCGAAACCATACTTTGATATTTCTGATCGGCGATATAGGCAACTTGCAGAGGAAAAAACAGTTCCTCCTGTTAAAAAGGGAAGGATTCCTTTTTTAGAGGCATTCAGGGCCCTTCTTGTTTATAAATCAAAACTTGCCGAGGGTCAGGGTTCGCTTAATCTCACCGATGTTAGAACTCGGAAAGAGAATGCCAGGGCAGAGAGAGAAGAGTTGATTGTTAAAAAATTAAAAGGGGAGCTCGTGCTAAAGGATCAAGTTGAGAAATGGCTTCATGGTCATGTCGAAGAAGCAAAGACTGCCCTTTGGGGATTGCCCAGAAGGATGGGACCCGTCTTCAGTCCTATTTCTGACGAAAAAGAGATTGAATTTTTATTGAGAGAAGAAATTTATAAAATATTGGAGGAGATGGCGAAACCCTTACATGAGAAAAAGCAATCTCGCAGAAAGAATTTCAGAAAATCAAAGGCAGTGGTGGCGACCGCCTGAACGGATTACCGTTCCCGATTGGGTGGAGAAGAATGTCCGGCTTCCCCGCTTCACCTCTGCGGAGCCGGGACCTCTACGGATCTCCCGTACACCCTATACAAGGGGGCCTCTCCTTGCCCTTGGCTCTCCATTTATCGAGCAGATGGTTCTGGTCTGGGGTAGGCAGCTTGGAAAATCGCAAGGTGTTCAATACCCATTTCTTTGTTACTGCATTGCCGAGGATCCAGGACCAGCCATCTGTCTGCTTCCCACAATTGATAAAGCAAAATATACGTCAAAAAAAAGATTGCAGCCCATGTTCAATGCTTGCGAGGCTATCCGAAACGAAAGGACAAGTAACCCCGATGATTTTACCCTTATGGAAATGCAATTTCAGAACATGATTCTTTCTATGGCCTGGGGGGGATCTGAGATGCAACTCACCACCCGTCCAGCGAGATACCTTTTCCGTGATGAAGTGGATGAGTTAAAAAAAACGGTTGGTCAGAATGCGGTTGATCCCATGAAAGCCATCGAACAGACGACTTCAAACTTTTCGAATCGTAAGATTGTGGATACCGGAACGCCTACCACTCCGGAGGGAAATATCTGGGAAGAATTAAAAACCTGTCAATATATTTTTGAGTATTGGGTCGCCTGTCCTCACTGTGGAGTTTATCAAATTCTTTATTGGGAAAATGTTAGATTCGGCGAAGACCATGATCCGATTGTCGTCGAGGAAAACGCTTACTATGAATGCGAAGCCTGCCAAAAAGATATTTCCAATCTCGATAAGATCAGGATTCTTGCAGGTGGGGAATGGAGGGCACGCACCACAACCGATCCTTGCAATCAGATTATGAAGAATATTCGGGCCAAGGCTGAAGAAACGATTTCTCTAAATGAGATTCTTGATAAACCTGAATATCGAAGAATCAAGAAAATCGGGTTTCATCTTCCAAAATGGTACTCACCTTTTTCAGGTGGGACCTTTGGGGTTATTGCCAAGGAATTTCTTGAAGCCAACAATTCCATGGAGGAAGGTGATGATTTCGCACCGATGCGTAACTGGAGAATCTACAATGCTGCAAGGCCGTGGGAAGAGGTAGCCATCTCTGAAACTGAAATCGAGTTGATGAAGAATAAGATCGATCTTCCACCTCTCATCTGCCCACAAGGTACCATTGCCCTGACGGCTGGTATCGATCCCGGGCAGGGGGGTTTTTGGTTTGCTATATTGGCTTGGAAACAAGATTCGCGTATTTCTTATGGTGCCCATCTCGTTCATTATGGGTGGTTGGCTGGAGATTACGATAATTCTGGCATCGATGAGATAGTTAGAGATTGGACTTATCAGGTTGATCAGGAACAAAAACAACTTCATATCTGGAGGACTGGAATCGATACGGGTGGCGGACAATATGCACAGGCCGACACTACGATGACCGAGGCAGCCTATCTGTGGATTCGAAAAATGAAGAGTACCGCTTTATTTGGAACCAAAGGGCTTTCAACCGATAAAGTCCGGCGACTAAAAGAGATTCGCCTTGATAGGATGCCAGGAGACAAAGGAGTGATCATTCGTGGAGGATTAATTCTTATTGAGATTAATACCGATGCCATGAAAGATGATATCTGGTTTCATCTGAGAATCGAAGAAGGAAAACCAGGACGTTTCACGTTTCACAATGCCACCGAGAGTGATTACGCTAAACATCTCCTCGCTGAAGATCTCCGGCTTCAGAAAAACGGGAAATGGGAATGGGTGAGGATTCGGAAGGATAACCACCTTCTCGATTGCACCGTTATCGCCTTTTCCATGGCTGATTCCGAATTCAGGGGAGGCATTCGGGTTATTCAACGACCGGCGGCGCCTCCAAAAGAAACCACCGGCATGCCTCCAATTAACCCGCTTACCGGGAAGCCCCGTGGAGAATGGATGAAAGGTTAGGAAAGAAAATGAATTATGATGATCTCAACAAAATAAGAAAATATATGAAATGGACCCTGATTCTTTTAGTTTTTATATTGTGTATGGATATAATTTTAGTGATTCGTTGGTTTGTGAAATGAAAAAGAAAAAGGAGAAAGAGATGGATAAGACCGTGAGTGGGTGGCTTTATGGATGGAAAGAAATTGGGAATTATATTGGTTGTTCAGACAAACAAGCTCAGTATTATGCGGCAAATCATCATCTTCCAATCGTTAGATTGCCTTCCAATAAACCTGCTGCCTACCCTCTCGAAGTTGATAAATGGATGCGAAAACGATATAAAAATAAAAATTAGTGAATCTTTCCTTGTTATTCCTTGTTATTCCCTTCTATTCCCTTCCTATCCCCCCCTTCCTCGTTTGACTTTACCTTCCGTTTAATATACTGCTACCCCAATATAAACTTTTTGTTTAATTTATTAATCTCCGTTTGGGGAGTATATGCGATTTTAAATATCCCATCTCAGCTTAGATCCGGTGACATGTTCTCCTGGGCAGAGTCCCTTTCAGATTATCCAGCCTCAGCAGGCTGGACCCTCGCCTTTGTTCTTACTAAATACGGGCAACCTAAAATTACCATCGCGGCGACTGCCAACGGCAATGATTATGCCATTTCGATTGTCCCTGCTTCCACTCGCCTCTGGGTTTCTGGAATCTATTCATGGATGGCTTATGTTTACAAGGAGGCTGGAGGTCTTATTACAGAAAAGCATACGCTCGAATCCGGCCAGGTTGAGGTCCTCCCTGATATTACCCAAGCTACCAGCCAGACTGACATCAGATCCCATGCTAAAAAAGTCCTCGATGCTTTAGAAACTCTTCTCGAAGGTAAATCCTTGAATGATGCCCAGAGCTATTCCATTGGCGGAAGGTCTATTTCCAAAATGAGTCCTGAAGAATTAATCAAATGGCGGAGTTTTTATAAAAATGAATATCAAAGGGAACTCGAGGCTGAGAACCATGCCAAAGGACTCGATAGTCCTCGGCGTATCGGTGTGAGGTTCCAACGACCATGAATCCAAGCGGTGATGAATTAATTCAAGTTCTCAAAAATCTTCCAGCCATTCAAGGAGCCGCACTTCTAAAGGAACTTGGATCTAAATCCTTCCCATCAGGGTCTAAGGCTTCTTTTTATGGACGCATGTATGCCGGGGCGAAGCAATCCCGGCTCACATCTGGATGGGGTCAACTTACCACAAGCGCCGATTCTGAACTTTCAACCAGTCTCCGAATTCTCCGTTCTCGATCCCGCCAACTCATCAGGGATGCCCCTTATGCCAAGCGTGCAAAAATTATTGTGGTGAATAATGTAATCGGTGCGGGCATCGGAATGCAGGCCCAGGTTAAACGCCCTTATAAAAATGTGTTGGATAAAGAGGTAAACGACGGAATCGAATCTGGTTTTGAGGATTGGTGCGAAGCCAGTCATTGTCATACCGGAGGAATACTCCATTTTGCAGACATTGAGCGGATCGCTATGGGGCAGGTTTTTGAAACTGGCGAAATTTTTATCCGGAAACATTATCGAGAATTCGGCAATTCGGGAATTCCATTTGCCCTTGAAGTTATAGAACCCGAGCGGGTGCTCGATGAATTTCAGCCGGGCGCCATAGTTCAAAATGCTGTCGTTCGGATGGGTGTCGAATCAGACGAATTTCGCCGCCCTCTCGCCTATTGGATTCGCAGATTGCATCCAGGGGAAATCCGTTTTAGCGCACAGGAAACCGACAGAATCGAACGCATTCCCGCAGATCAGATCATACACTTGCGGATTGTTGATCGTTGGCCGCAGACCCGGGGAGAACCATGGCTCCATTGCGTCATGCGAAAACTTAACGATGTTGACGGATATACCGAGGCTGAGGTTGTGGGAGCAAGAGCTGCTGCCAATTACATGGCGACCGTAGAAACACCACAGGATTATGGAGAATTAACCGAGACTGGCTCAAGAGAAATTGTCCTTGAACCAGGGATTGTCGAAAGGTTAAGCCCGGGAGAAAAATTAAATTTCATATCTCCGAATCGGCCTAATACTCAGATCGATCCCTTTGTTCGTCTCATGTTGCGCGAGGTGGCCGCCGGAACAGGTCCATCTTATGAAAGCCTTTCCAGAGATTATTCGCAGAGTAATTATTCTTCGAGCCGCCTGGCTCTCCTCGATGATCGGGATCTCTGGCGTGTCTTTCAACTTTGGTTTATCAGAAATTTTAGAGATCAAATTCACCGAGAATGGTTGCAACAGGCGATCCTCTCCCGAGCAATTCCAACCATATCGATCGAGGAGTATGCCTCCGACATTAAAAAATTTACTGCCGTGCGGTTCAAACCTCGAGGCTGGACCTGGATCGATCCGGCGAAAGAAGTCGAAGCCTACAAGGAAGGAATCAAATCAGGTCTGACGACGATGACGAAGGTTATCGCTTCTACGGGTGATGGAATGGATATCGAGGACGTCCTCGACGAACGCCGTCATGAATTAGACTTAGCGAAAGAAAAGGGATTAGTTTTTGACACTGATCCTGAATCGGTTGATTTTAAGAAGGTGAAACAACCCAAGGTCGTAACCGAAGATGGGGTAAAGGGAAAAGTTATAAATTATTCAATACCTCAGCGTTAAAGGAGGAAATTAGAATGAAAATCAAAATAGGGAAACAGTTTCGATCTTTTGTCATTGAAAAAAGGCAAATTGATGAAGAAAAACGGACTATCGATCTTTCTTTTAGCTCCGAGGAGCCAGTCGAGCGATGGTGGGGAATTGAAATTTTGGATCATACAGCCAAGGCAGTGAACTTGCGCCGACTCAAACGAGGGGGCGCTTTATTGATAGACCACGAAATGAAGAACCAGGTCGGAGTCATTGAGGAAGTATCGATTGACGAGGCTGACCGAAAAGGCCGCGCCAGCGTGCGGTTTGGGCGGAGTGCCAAGGCTGAGGAGATCTTCCAGGATGTTCTCGACAGAATCCGGTCAAATGTTTCAGTGGCATATCAGGTAGATGAAGTGGTGCTCGAAAAAGAGGAAAAGAATAAACCGAGCATCTATAGGGTGATGCGATGGACACCTTATGAAATTTCCCTTGTCGCCTGTCCTGCCGATATTACGGTTGGCATCGGAAGAAATGACGATGAGGGAAAAGAGATCGAGGTTCAGATCCGGATCAAACCGGAGGAAAAAATCGAAGAAGAAAAATCGGGGATCGAAATTCCCAAAAAGGAGGAACGGAAGATGGATAAGTGCGAAAAGTGCAAAGGAAATCTTGACGAAACTGGGAAATGCCCAACCTGTGAAGTTCAGAGAAGCATCGAATCCAAGGTTGGAGATCCCAGTAAGTTATCGGCAGTAGAATATGAAAAAAGAAGGATCAAGGGGATCACGACGCTTGCTGAAGTCAACAACATTGACGACAGAACCCGGGATGGGTGGGTAGCCCAGGGATATTCCCTGGACCAGGTTGCCGAGGATTTGCTCAAGATAAAAAGTGAGAGAAGCAAGAATACCCCGAAGACCATGATTGGAATCACGGAAATCGAAACTCAGAGATACAGTCTTATCAAGGCAATTAGAGCGGCATACGAACAGAGATGGGACAATGCCCCCTTTGAGTTGGAGTGCAGCCGGGCCGTGGCACAGACAATGGGAAAGGTTGTAGATCCAAAAAGATTCTATGTCCCCTACGAAGTTTTGGAGAGACAAACCGATTTATCCTTGGCTCGTCAGAGAGCACAGCGGGATGTTTCGGTTGCAATGTCCGGGGGCGCATATCTTGTTGGAACGGAAAACATCGGATTTATCGAAATGCTTCGGAATCGTTCAGTTGCCTTTAAGATGGGTGTCCGGAGGCTAACTGGTTTGGTGGGGAATGTCACTATTCCGAAACAGACTGGCGCAGCGACGGCCTATTGGCTGGCCTCGGAGACGACATCCATCACAGAAAGCCAACAGACTTTCGTTCAGGTTGGCCTTTCTCCCCATACGGCGGGGGCTTATACGGAGATCAGCCGTCAATTACTTCTCCAGAGTTCACCTGGAGTTGAAGGGATAGTGAGTGACGATCTGGCAAAAGTTGTGGCAATAGCCGTCGATCTCTCAGTCCTCAATGGCAGTGGTGGAGAAGGACAACCCAAGGGGATTATCCAGACGACGGGTATTGGGAGTGTTACTGGAACTTCTCTTGCGGCAGCCGGAATCGTTGAATTCCAGACCGATGTCGCTGGATCAAATATAACACCAGTTCGTCCCGGATATGTTACCACGGCTGCGGTGGCAGGGTTATTGATGGTTCGACCGGAACTTCCGACAAGTGGAACCACAAGGCTTTGGCTTGGAAATATCTGGGATGGATCTATGTTCGGTATTCCAGCCATGAGTTCTATGCAAATCCCGACCGCAGACATGCTCTTCGGAGACTGGCAGGAGGTTGTCGTGGGAGAATGGGGTGTATTAGAGATTGAAGTCAATCCGTATGCTTCTTTCGCCGCCGGGATCATCGGGATAAGGGCATTTTATACGATGGATGTGGCAATGAGATTGCCCGCTGCTTTCTCTCTTGCCACCTCAGTTACTTGATAGTTTATGGCATTAACCCATGAAAGCGCCGGAGCTCTTATCTCCGGCGCTAAGAGATCGGAGGTTGTTATGGAGACGAAGACCATAAAGGTGCTTCGAAAGTTTTACATCAATGGAGTGGTTCAGGAAATCGGGAAGATTATTAAAGTATCCTCATCCGATGCCAAGGTATGGATAGGAAATAACAAAGCCGAGTATGCTCCTGAACCCCCTGAACCTCCTATCGAGGAGGAGGTAAAGAAAGAAGAACCAAAAAGCGAGATTCCTGAAATAGAGGAAGTCTCTTCAAAAACTAAAAAAGGAGGTACGAAAAATGTTTCCATCTGAAGCAAAATCAGCAAATGTTCAATCTTTATTTTTAGCCAAAAACTGTGCAAATACGGCAGAAGCATCAGCGGGTGGATGGTTAGATACCAGAGGAATGGTGGGAACCTTGCTTGTTATTCAGAGCATCGGCATTGCAGCGGGAAATATGACCGGCTCCATGCTAACCAGCGCGAATAGCAATGGGGCTGGCAATGCAGCTTTGACTTTTGATGACGGCAACAATTTTGCTGCAACGGCAGGGAATGTTGTCGAGGCAAAGACCGTTGATGTCAACAAATCCAAGGGATATGTGCATTATGTTGGCACTCTGTCGGCTGCTGCGGCAGTGGCTGCTGTATTGATCGGCAGGCCAAAAGAATCAGCCTGATAGTAGAAAGGTTCTTTATGAGTTTTGGAGAGAATGACCTCGGTGTCTTCTTCAGCGATTTTGCGATTGACGCAAACTGGAAGGGCACCGAGGTCAAAGTTATCTTTCATAATGCCTATGAAGCCGTTACCCTTTTCGGTTCGGATATCGAATCTAAAAATCCTTTTGTTGAAGTTCAGGATTCGGATATTGAAGACATGGCTCAGAGGGATTTGATTAAAATTGGCGGAACAAATTATTACATAATCAACATCCAGGCCGATGGCACGGGGATCACAATTTTAATGCTTTCCAAAGATTAATGGAGGGTTTATGAATCGAATCGTATTGATGGTATTGGCTATGGTGTTTATGTCGAGTGTTGCTTTCGGGGCAATCCTCAATCTCAAGGCAACCTGGACAGCCAACACAGAAACTGACCTTGCTGGCTACAATCTTTATCGGACGGATGGGACAAGATTGAAGATTAATCCCACCCTCATTATCATTCCTGCCATCCAGTATGATTTTAGCGTTACCGTGCCTGACAATTCTACGGGGACGATGACGTTTGTGCTGACTGCTGTAGATCAAACAGGGAATGAGAGTTTAGATAGTTTAACAGCCAGTAAAGTATATGACCTTGTGCCACCCGTGAGACCTACGGGGTTTATTATTAATTTTAGATAAGGAGTTTTTTGAATATAAAATGATAATTAAACTCATTCTCCAAAACTTTGATATGGCTGATACCAGTATTGTTACCGCTAAACAAGGGGATATTATTGATGTTGTAGATGAAACCTTTATTGGCGGGAGAGTAGAGAGAAGAACCCATTTAATCATCAAGGTAGATATTGGTAATTTTCTCACCAATGTTAATCATATCAAGGCTCTCCGATTGGAAAGGTGGAGTGACAATAAATTATGGTTTTCAAACTCCGCTGATTTTGATCCTGATGTTACTCTCACAGAGAAACGGAGATATAAAATCCCTTGGAGCGAATTGGTTACAAATGCACAGAGTTTATTCGGAATTACCATAAATATGACACGATTGCTTGATGAAAATGATGAGTATCAACCTCTTGAAAATGTAACATTCCCGATAGCATCTTTAATCCACGATAAAGTGCTTAACAAGAAACTTGCTTCTTCAGACTTTGGCAAAATTAGACAGGCGATAACATAAATGGCAACCGCAAGAGTAAAAGGGGCATCAGAAAACATTCATACTTTTGGAACGGTTGGGGCTGGTAGAGATTATCAGTCAATGGTAACATGGGAATCTGACCATACCATAAATCTTGCAACCGCAGATAAAAGCGAAATTCTTGAATGTTATGATGATGCTGCAAGTTTTGATATATCTGGCTGCACCATTGCTGGTGCTACCAATAGTTCTGCAACTCGATTCAGGTGTATTAGGCCAGGAGGAACAAAAACATCTGGTTGGCAGGGACACGATGGGACTCCTAATAATGGATTCTATATAGCTAACACAACGGCTGCTACAGTCTTTTCCATTCAAGAGGCTTATTTCCAACTCCAAGATTTAATCGTTTATTCAAGTTATAGCTCTGCAAGTGGCATTGAAATGATTTATTTAACAACCAATAGTGCCAATGCAAAAGTTGTTGGTTGTATTGGTAAGGCGATAAACGCTTCAACTGGTGGAACCAGAGTTTTTGCTGCCGCTGGGGCTGGTAGTGATAAAGGATTTATAGATTGTTTGTCTTATGGAGTTTCATCAACCGCTGGCGATTCCACTGCATTTAAAATGCAGGCAAACTCTTCCGTTACCGTTTACGCCTATAACTGCACCGCAGTCAATACGGTTGGAACCAATTCAACGGGTTGGGGCTTCCGCATGAATGTAGGCGTAGGCACAGGGACTGTTGTTCTCACAAACTGTCTTTCTCAGGGTGGGACAAACCCTGATGCTGATTTTATTTCAGATGGAACGGTCACAGCAACAGTTACTTATTGTCTTTCTAAGGATGCTACGGCAGATGATTGGGCTGGTGCAGGAAATGTTATATCCAAGACCCTCACCTTCGCCAATGCTGCAGGGCTTGATTATCATCTTGCATCCACAGACACGGATGCAATAGACGCAGGAACTTCATTGGCAGCAACCTTTGATGATGATATTGATTTTACGGTAAGAGGGGCAAGTTGGGATATTGGGTTTGATGAGTATGTAGCGGCAGGTGGGGGTCTCGACCAATCAACA
>Ga0315286_10004490_pt1 | contig 13385 bp, 28 predicted proteins | sample YL17G10_0_MG_FD_205038 | JGI IMG/M metagenome (GOLD analysis project Ga0315286, IMG submission 205038) | Sediment microbial communities from Yellowstone Lake, YNP, Wyoming, USA - YL17G10_0 | ecosystem: Environmental > Aquatic > Freshwater > Lake > Sediment | place: USA: Wyoming | collected... | reverse complement strand
AGCGCCAAGGATGCCAGCCAAGCGCTTGCCAAGGCCGATGCCTCAGTAGCTATGGTTAGGGAGCTGCGCAAGCAAATGAGTGCGTGTATGGCGATCGACGTGGGGTTTAAAGACACGGGCAAGGTAATCATATTATCCAGAGTACAGGGGCAAGACCGTGTGCGCATAGTTAACGTTAAGCCTGAGATGAGCGTACACGAGTACAAAAATTTGATTGAATCTCTGGAATCAATGTACGGGGCTGACCCCATTTACGTTGACGCTGGCAACGCTGACGTTATGTTGAGGCGCTAACGTGTGGTGGTTATACCAATGGTACGTGATTGAGGGCTGGGTAGCAGTCCTAGCAGTCTTGAACCTTGGCTTAGCTTTGTTTACCGCGGTTAACAGCTACAACCAGAACAAGCGCGTGTGGCGGGTTGAAAATCGTTTTGACGGGTTGCAGGGAAGGCTTATTACTACCAGCGGACAAATCAGCCAGCTAACACGGCGAATGACAGGCACGCATGAGCCTGTACCTCAAGCGGTAATCGATGAGGTTGCTGCGGCGGGTAGCGACGAGCCTACGCAAGTCAGGAAAGCTAAAAAGGGTAAGAAGGTTTGATTTACTATATGTGCAATCAACTGCACAATTTTGTGCAATAATAATCTCATTTGCACACCGTTAAAATAAAAAAGCTAAGACAAACAAAGCTTTAATTTTGGCACTATGGTTGCATATATCATATTTCAGGAGGAAAACGCTTATGCAGAATGGGTTGCCAATCAAATTCGAGCATGATGTTGTTTGCAATTCTTGTGGTGCTAGGTATACATGCACACCAAGACCGGGAGTATGCCATGATATTGTTTGCGGAGTTTGCGGTTGTCGGGATGAGCGCTTGGTGATTATAACAGAACGCAAAGTGATTCCAGAGATTGCGGATAGTCAAACAATCTCTGGAAAGTGAACGCAACAAAACTCTGGAATCTGCGATAAATTCCAGAGATTGAGGAGAGCGGTAAATGGCTGGGAAAGATTTTATTGATGTTATGCCTTACTGCCCCCATGGCGCCCTATCCAGCACCTGCGGCCAATGCGAGGATGCAAAGGCGATAGCGGAGTTGCTTGGCAAAGAAGTGCAGGTGCTGAAGGCAGAGAATGAGCGCCTCGCCGGCCTACTCAAGCTCTACATTTCCCCTTGCGAATCGGCCAGGCTGCAATCGAAGCTGTGCGGCGAAGTGCAGGTGCTGAAGGCCGAGAATGAGCGGTTGCGAGAGTGTCCTAGGGGTCGAAAGGCGTGTGATGCCGAGATTGACGACCTCCGCTACGTCAAAGAATTCGAGCACGTCATCAACAGCAACAGCCTGGAGAATGACTCAGATACACCGGATTTTATCTTGGCCAGATTTATCACTGATTGCCTTTTAGCGTTCACCAAGGCCTGCAACAGACGCGAGTCATGGTATGGGGCAGAGTCGGACGACGAGCCGTTGCCACCGTCGCCCGCCACCCAAACCAACCTCACCGCCACCCTCTATCGAGACAATGACGACGAGCCGGTGCTGCCGGCGCCAGGCCCCACCGCTCGCATTGTAGACCACGACGCTTTTGTGCATGGACAAATCGAGGCGCGCAACGTTGCGCTCGAATTTTGCGCCGACATTGCCGACCAGCACGCCAGTGGCGATGGCATAGCGCAGACGATTGCGGCAGAGATTAGAGCCGCCAAAACCAACAGCGCGTCGGCAGCCACCACACTTGCCGAGCCAGCCGACGACGATGAGCCTGTATTACCGGCGCCAGGCAAAGTTGTTGCGCATTTAACGGTGAGAAAAGCCGCCGACGTATATCTGGACGACGCGGGCCAAAGCGGCATTTTAACCGCGGAGGAATTTCGCGATCGAGTATTGGAAGAGGCAGTGCATGTTGAGGAATCCAGAGCGATTATAGAGTTGCGGGTGCGCGAGATAGCTCGGGTGCGGGCCGAGAACGAGAGATTCCACCGGGAGCTGTCCGAGACGCGTGAAATTCTCGACAAAACGAAAAATAGAATCGCACAGCTACGCGCCGAGAACGCGGAGTTGCGGGCGTTTATCACGCATCAAGGATTTCAACGCTGTGACGTTCCCACGTGCAATTGTGGCTCCTATCACGGCGGGCATGCTTTTGCGCGGTTTCACGAAATAGGTGAGGCTCTGGTTGAAGCCGGCGCCCGATCAAATGGGTCAACAGTTTTGACGGATGTGAAGCGAGTTTTGACCGAGAACGTGGAGCTGGTAGCGGCGCTAAAAATCACAGTGCCTTGTGCGGAAAATCGCAGTTGCTCTGGGTGTCCCCACGAAAATGGTTCGGAGTGCAAAACGTCGACTGCGGATTTATGCAAAGCGCGCGCTCTTCTAACCCGCCTCGCGGCGAAGGAGTCGAAAACATGAACCAGCTTGACATTAACAGTCTACTTGAATCATCCCGCACGCCCGCCGACGCGATAAACAGGAGTGGAAGATGACAAGGTGCAAAGTTAGATGTGAGGCCGTGACGAAGCGCAAGTATTGGTCTGCTGAAGAGCAGTACATCTACGAGTCAGAGTTTACGCCAGTGACGACAGGTAGCGACGAGAACAAACAGTTTTTCGCCTCAACGCCAACCGGGAGTCTCAAACTCGGGGTGCTGCGCAACGATCAATTCACGCCAGGGAAAGAATACTACGTCGACTTTACGCAGGTGGAATGATGCTTGCTCTTCTGCTCGCTCTATCAATCTCGCTGGCCGCCCCTAACTGGCCAGACCTGATAATCCAGCCGCCACGTATCGGACTCGTGCCGACGTTGGCGCCGGTGCCGGCTGACCTACCTAACGCTATCCAGGGGCCGACGGTCGACAAACTCTTGGCCCGCCTCGCGATGAAGGAGACAAAATGAAATGAGCTACGAAGCACAAAGCAAGGACTACATAGGTAAAGACTCTGACGAAGGTGCGGCGTTGCGACGAATCGACGCGCTAGCGGGAGAAGTTGATTACTTAGAGAAGCGTGTTCAGAAACTTACCGCCCGCGTCGCCGACTTAGAGCGTGAGAACACGGAGCTGGTGGAGGCGCTGACATGGGCGATACAGGAATTGCCAAAGGGACTTGGGCCGCGTGCGAACGAACACAATGGATATTCCACGTGCGAGCGCCTCCTGGCCCGCCTCGCGATGAAGGAGTCGAAAACATGAACCAGCGTGACGTTAACAGTCTACTTGAATCATCCCGCGCCACAGCCGACGCATATCTGGACGACATGGGCCAAAGCGGCATTTTAACTGCCGTGGAATTTCGGAATAGCGTGTTGGAAGAAGCGGCGCGTGTTGTTGAAGAATCAGCTACTGCAACGGCGGTGGCAATCTACGGATGCGCAGAAATTGCCACACTCATACGCGCTCTCAAATCCTCAACCGATAGAGGCGGAAAGTGAAACGCTATGACTACATCGAGCACGGCCCCAAGACAGGCACAGAGTGGTAAGTAATGGGAATCAAAATCACAAATGACGTTTTCGGGGGTGGCACACTGGAATTCACACCGGATCCACCGTTATATCGTTCAGGCCCATGCCCAACATGCGCCCAGCTACACAACGAAATTGAGAGGTTACAGAAAATCGAAACCGCTTGTAAAGCGTGGCTGGCCGATAATCTGCGCTGTGGCTATCAGGGGTTGCTGCACAACATCCTCGACGGCATAGGACCAAAACCATGACCAAACCCCGATGCGTCACTATTTGCCAGCGTGGTTGCCGAGAAGTTTCGCAATGTCGTGCTAAATCTTCGGCGATTATCGACGGTAAGCCCTTATGCAAAGAGCATGCGTTTGTACCGCTAATGAAGATAGCGGAGGCAGTGAAAGCGTACGATGAACTAAAGTATTACCCAGAACGAGATGACGGTATTATGGCTGATGCGTCGCACATAATGCTTAAAAGAATTCTCGCGGGAAAGGGACCAGATGCTTAGCCTAGCTAGATGCCCCAAGACCGACTTGCCGGCCTGCCAACCGTTCAAGAGTTGCGTTGAACACCAAAAAGCGAGCAGGTCTAGGCGACAATTAATTGCTGTTGAGATTCGGTTGGCCAAGCTTCAAAAACGTATTGCGTACGATACGGCTCTAGCCGAAGGTTGGCGAGAAGTGCTAAGACGCCCCTGTTAATGAGGTAATAGATTATGCTTTTTGAAGTCTGGAAAACTCCCGAGAAAGACCCCGTTCCTTTCTACGATAAGCAATTGAATAGCGAGGCACGTTGGTTCTTGAAATGGTGCGGCTGGCTGGAGACTGACGAACACATTGAAGCGGACGATCGCGAAACTGCTTGGCAATGGTTGCGTGAAGGTAAGCGATCGCAAGTATGCAAATAGGCATTCCAGAATTCAGCGTACGCCGATAAGCTATGCTTATGGATCAAATCAAGAAGTGGGGGCTTGGCCAATGGCGGCGCAATAAGCGTTGGTATTTGCTCGCCCTAGCCTTAGTCGTTCTGATTTATGATGACATCGACCTAAGGTTGCACGCGCGGTTGCTAACCAGGGTGGTAACCATTCAAGAGCAATGGTGTGAGGGCCTGGGTAGGGTCAACAAGGTGTGCGAAAAGACTATGGCTGACCTAGCGGCACGTCTTGGTTTAGATACCGATTTTATGCCCCTAGTGACAACAGCGATATGGAATCGAGCTATGCCCAAGATCTCGGTAACTCGTGCTCGTCGTAAGTTGGGAGCGTCAGAAGTATCGCGCGGTGTATTGGATAGTCATCGTGTAGGTATTGGTGGACCATCCGAAGCGGACGAGCCTAAGCGCTAAGCACTTGCATTTTCCGCGGTTCCATACGACAGTCGTAAGCGATGGGCGCCGAATTAGCAGCTTTACTCCAGACGATGCAGGCGGGCGGGCCTTATGTGCTGGCCGTAATCTTGCTTTACTTTTGGCGCAATGAACGTGATGAAAAACTAGCATTGAGAGCTAATCACGAAGCACTACAAATAAAATTGCTCGAAAATACAGTTGCCCAAGTGCAAGCCACTACTAAAATGGAGGGAGCTATTACAGCTCTCAAGGACGTACTCACACAATTTTTGAATAAGCTGGGGTAGGGGTTAACCATGTGGTGGCGTAAAAAGAACGGCAAAATGAAGACCACCCTGGAACATAGGCAGATACTCGCGCAACAAGACTCCACTTCTTTAGGCAATCTTTTGGTGCAATTTCGGTTGATAGAGCCAGAGCACTTGGATAGGGCTTTGCAGTTTCAGCGGGACAATCCCGACCTTATGCTGGGCGAAACGCTGGTGCGCATGGGGCAGATCGATCATGAGGTGCTGAGCGTGACTATGGCGCAACAAAAGATATTGCGCGCCTCATGCCAAGAGAGACAAAAAGTGATTATGCACAAACTCGAAACCGTCGCGGCGCAAACAGCGACCGTAGGTTCAGCTTTTGATGAGATCCAGAAAATCAGTGAAACGTTGAAAACACGTATGAAGTGATCATGTATTTTCGATTAACCTTGCCTTTTTTCAAATTCAAACGTAGCCTGCTTTTGGCTACCATTCACGGAGGATAAATTTCATGGGCGAATTGCGTTCACCTCGTTCACCCCACTTGCCGAATGTCTCGGGTAACTTTGAAACGGTTATCGGGGAATTGGTGGTGGATACGGAGCTGCGCAATATTCGCAGTTTCGTGGCTACGTTTGTTGCTTCCAACTTTGCAGCCGACCAAGAATCGAAAATCTCTTGGTACACGTTGCCCAATATGCAACCGGGTAAAATGATTATCCGGATTGAAAAGGGTGGAGTGAACGACGGTATGCTAGGCACCAATCCAGTTCGTGTGAGCTGGCTAGCGTTGGGAGATTAATATGCCAGTCATTACACCAGACCCACAGGGCGACCGTTCAGTATTGAAAGATGCGTATACACAAGTGTTTCGGATTGTACGTGTAGGCGAGCCTGTTAACGGGGTTGCTTTGGTTACTATCCAGATTACCTCAACCGAAGAATACCCAGCCGCGGAGCTGGCAGTATTTGAAGATGAACAATTGGCCGCTTTATCGGCAGAGGCTATTTGGATATCCCCGACTGAGCTCGTGGGCGCCGTTATTCGGGGCGAAGGCAAAGCAGCCATAGGGTTGCACGGGGATGCTGACGGAAACTTCACCGTGGGCCTGCAAAAGCTTACTCCCGGTTCTGTTTGGATTGCGGCGTCGGTGGCCACTTATGGTGGTGGTCCGTACGCATGCTCTCCCCGAAAACTGGAAGTTGAATTCTAATTAACCGCAAGCAAGGAGTTTAACCCATGCTTTCTTTCGTTCAAGATACCATTAAACAAGTCGAACAGAATCCGCCCGATCAACTTTCTAATCGATTGGTTGCTGCACAGTCACAGGTTAGCGAATTTATGAACGTTACTTGTGCGGCGCAACGTACCCTAGCTGGCGATATTTCGCGATCTAAGGCCGAAACAGCTAATCGAGTTAACGAAGTAAAGGCACAGATTTCGGAGCAAGCCTCGGCAGTAGCCAGTCAGATTGGAACAGTTCAAACTTTGGCAGTTCAATCTGTTCAGCAAGTGGAGAAGAAGTTAACCGACGATATTTTGACAGTTCAAGAAACATTGTCTAGGGATATGGCTTCAACAAAAAGTGAGGCAACGAGACAAGTTGCCACGCTCAAGTCGCAACTCGTGGATCAGAATTCTTCGATGGCGGCGCAAGTTGAGGTAACGCAGAATCTTGCGGTGCAAACCACACAGCACGTGGAAAAGAAGTTAGCCGACGATATTTCGATGACCCGCAAAGATTTAGAAAAGATTGCTAAAGATCAAATGCTTGTAACCACCAGGGTAAACGGACTCCCAGCGCAAGTTAAGTCAGCGGCAGATAAGGCCAAGCAAGATGCGCTAAATAGTCTTACTGAAAGATTCGTCTTGCTGAATTCTTTGATTGCTATAACACAAGGACTTGTCAGCAGCCTGACTAAGAAAGAGGGGCAACTTGAGGCGGCGCTATCTGAAAACGTATACCTTGTTTTGGATTCTGCGGCTGAGAACGTTAGTGCAGTTCTTTTGAACGCGGCTGCGGCTGGAACTTTCCAGAAAACGATTACCTGTAGCTTGTCGGCTCTGTACGGAGAAGGTGAAGATCAAACTGAGACTATTCACGAGTGGGCTAGCTTTAAGCTGGTTGTAACCGCAACTGAGCAAGTTACTGATACTGATGTTGCCGCGCCAGAAATAACTTGGCTAGAGGACGTAGAAGCGGATCCTACTTTCGTGCGTGGGGTTGTTCAAATCATTGCGACGTTCGATACCGATGCTGGCGCAACCAAAACTTACGTCCTAAATGATACAGTGAAAGTGGATTTTCAAGTTGCGGTCGATGATAAATGGTTAGGTCACACGGTTACGAAAGTAACGAAGACCTACACAGTTGTTGCGTAAACAATCAAGGTTGTTTGTACCATTAGCGAGTCAAGTACCATTGCGTGTGCAACCTTGAGATTGGGACAATGTTGTTAGTTTGAAACCAAAAACACAAAGCCCAAATTAGGGCAGGAGAAAGCAAATGTCAGTTCATGTTTTGAAACCTTCTGGCGATACTACTGGAGCAACCGATTTTACCGCATTGCAAGCGTTGATTGACAACGCGGGTACTGTGGATGGTGATGAAATTCAATTGTGGGCAACGAAACAGAATGGCGATGCATCACCATTCTGTTTTCGTAAGGTGCGCACCGCCGAGAACCCTGTTGTAGAGTTGCCCCGCGCTTCAACGACTTGGGGCGATTCTTTTGGAAAATTTTATAAAGTTGGTTTCAGCGATGATAGCGGCGAGATCCTTGACGGCGCATTGCTGCCCATTATGTGCGGCAAGGCTTTGACCTTTACGGGACAAGTAGACGGGAACGGCGTTCAGACTACTATTCTCGACTTCAAAGATGAGACTCTTGGTACTGACGCTGAATGGTCCGAAAAACCCACGACTACGTTTGTTGTGCATAATAGCAAAGTTTGCAAGTTCCAGCACTTTAAAGTAGTGCATGCTCGTCTTGCCTTTCATTTTATTGGTATGCCGTTCACTTTTGAGCATGTTTTGTTTGAGGATGGTGGTCGAGCACTTCAGGTGTTTTCGGACAATGAGCTGTATTTTCCGAATTACAGTTCAGAATCGGGAGATGACCGCTTTGTAGATCCAAACAAATCTGTGATTCATGGCTGCGAATTTAAGTACTTGAATTCCATAGCAAATATCGATGGTGGTAGCTTTGATATCACACAAAACAAATTCGGAGATCTTGCCAATAATGCCTTAAATGAGGGTTTGAATGTTTATTGGCGCGGAGAATTTGACCTTCAAGCTGGACTAGGGGCTCCGTATGTTACCACGCCGTTTGCTGTATATGGTAATGTAGCCCTTGGTGGAAACGCATACGATGCCGTATTTAATGGTTATGTTTCCGAAGGAATTAGCGGCGGCAACAAATACTATTGGGCTATCACAGATAACGAAGTGGTGCGTACGCTATCTAACAGATTGCATGATATGGCTTGGTGTGGTCTTTACACTGATGTTGGGTTTTTTGGCACAGGGCAAATTGATATCAGTCGAAACACTATTACTGGTCAGGGAGCTCACGGTGCTGTGATAATCGAAACGTATGATGGCATGGCTTATCCAGAGTCAAATTTTGCCGCAGTAAGCAAAGGTTTTACGATAACTGGCAACGAAATGACCGGAGGCTGTGGCGATATTCTATTGTGGACCGATAATGCCGCAATTACTGATAGTGTTATCGCTGGCAACAAATTTGTAGACACGTACAACAAAGGTTATACATGGCTTTACTACAATCAACCCATTCAATTGGATTCGACGCTCGATGGGACTACCGCTAAAGGTGCTATCTATGGCGTAGTAATCGCAAATAATGATTACACGGATAGTGGCTATGTTAGTATTGCCCAATCGTTTGTCGATCACCCAGAATTAGAGAGTGATTTTGGTTGGTTTGCGAATACTACCGGAATTTGGCTTTTTGGGAGTGGTTGTTTCTACAACCGCATTTCTGAGCATTTGCTGCCGTCAAGCATGTTGCCTGGTTTGGGTAAAGCTCTACATGATTTTGTCAGCGACGCAGGCAGCCATAACTCTATCAATGCTGGAAATTACAAGATGCAGAAGCGCGGAAAGGGTACAAGAGGCAATGGCCGTATCCAGCAGCTTTTAAGTATGTCTGCTGTCGGAAAGCAGAAAGACCAACTTACTCGCCACGTGTAATTGGGTAAATCTTAGAGGTAGCTTTATGGGCCGCGTCCTCATTCTGGACGCGGCCCTTTTCTTAGGCTAATGACGTTACTGGGTTACCACACATTTCATCGCAGTGTTGTATTTGAAACTCTGCGGGCATCCTGTTTTGTTGTAGGCAGGATTAACCACTTTGCCTACGATACAGCCTGTTTGTCGTACGGTTCCGCTGCAAATAAGGGGCGACGATACTGTGATACAAATTCCAGTTTCCTGGTTTTGTGCATTGACCTCACACCAGCTACTTAACCCCAAAGCCTCATCATCTTGCGTATCAGCGCTTGACAACATTGGTGAATTATCACCCTCCGTACCGCACCCTACGAACGTCATCGAACTACCGAAAGCAACTGCGAACAAAATAGACAGTGACTTCATGACCGAACTCCTATCCAGCCGAAGCTGGCGGCTAAAGTTGAAATAGTATATATGCAATCGTTATGCCATTTATAAAGGCTAGCGAAATTGAGAGGCTAAGAAAAGTGAGAGGCGCAAGTGGGGAATTAAGTGCTCAAGATTGAGCAAGACTATGCACGAAAAGGTTGTGGGTGTTTACATCATTCCAGGTCGGCCCATTGGCATGCTCATACCTGCGGGCTTGAGGATATCCCCGGCAGTCTTAGCCGCGTCGAGCAGTTGTGCAGCTAATTTCAACTTGGCTGAAATGCTGGGCTCCGAATGTTTTTTGTCGTTATCCATAAGAGGATGAAGCACCGAGCCGGCCAAATTGATTAGGCTGATAATCGTTTGGCGCTTGTCATATTCGATTTCACCATTCATTTGCTGCACGGTGGCTTGGCGTTGTGCTACAAACTCGGCCATCTTTTTCTGCGCTTCAGCGGCCTTGATTTGCTCTTCGGTCTTTTCGGGCGTGGGTTGCTCAACTGCTTTTGCTGCTACCATAGTTGCGTCTGACATTGGGTTGCTCTCCTATGCCTTAATTGGCGGCGCACATATAGCAGATCAACGTGATAGCGTCTATACTTTGTCGCATTGACAAACAATTTGAAAACTCATACGGATAGTTTTTACAAAGTGGAGCACGTCAGGGCCATCCTGGCGTGCTCCCATTCGAGGTAGCATGAGTAATCCAGAGAGCAAGCAATCGAGTGAGCGCAAGCCGTTGGTGTGGGAACGGGAAACTGTTTTGGTACGCGGCAAGGTGGTGTGCATAGTCCAGAGTGCTCCGCTTGACCGCGGCGGTCGGCGTTACTCTTTTCGTATTGGTAAGGAAAGCGCTGCCAATCCTGACCGACCTTTTCCGCATATGGATGTGCGCGATATCCAAAATGTGAAAGAGATAATTGCTGAGCTGGAAAGCTGGGTTGACACCAAGCGTTCACTTGCCAGCCAAGGGGGGTCAATTCATGGAAACGAATAGCGAACAAGGGATAGTCAAAGAACCCTTGATCCTTAGATGTCTGAAAGCAGCGGCCAGTGTCGACTGGAAAGCACTAGCCTTGGTGTTGGCCGCGTTGGCCGGCTTTGGCGGGGCTATCTGGAACAGGGTTGACGCGATTATAGACAAAGCGTTTGCCTCGCGTACGCAACAAGGCGTGTACGAGCTATTAGCGCAACGTATGGATGAGTTGGTTGTGCGCATGGATGTGTTGGAAGGCGTTAAAGCGTCGCCACCTATCAAAGTTGAGGCGTTGCCTACGCCCACTATACCTACCGCAAGGATTGCCGCCAAAGCGGCGTCTATACGCCATAGGACGCGCCACATGCCGTCTTTCGCTACTATCCTTGAGCATGCCCAGTCAGATCGGTTGCCTGTTTTGCTAGAAGCGGCGCCCGTAAATCAATAATTGTGTAAGCGCTTGCTCGTTTTTGTGCAATTGGATTCCTATTTGCACAATCAAGCTAAAAAATAGCTAGTCATTTCAAGGGCTATCTCTTGGCACAATGATTGCTTATATACTATTCCAAGAACCACAACAAGGTGCCAAAGTGCATCTAAGGGAGTTGGTTATGGGTAACGTGCTTAATCTCAGAAGAGCAGAGCGCAAGCTGGTTACGTGGAACGCTATCGCTCGCTGTGGTGATCTGTTGGTGCGTGGCACAATTTTGGATTGGACGATCCACGGGCTTTTCTTTGAGCCTACGTTAGGCTACGACCGCGGCTTTGTTGCGGACGATGCGATTCTTGATGGCCTAGAGGCCGGGGATAAGCTGGAGATTATCGTAGCTGCTGAGAACAAAGTGCCCGAATGCCAATTCAGTATGGAAGTTCGTTGGCTTGGGTACAGCCAGACCCATGCTTGCTACGGATTTGGTGCTGAGCGTATCGCTGAGTCGATGCGCTTGGCGGCATAGGTGCATCATGACTATGCTTGAATTCAGAAGGGACGATTTGATGCGCGCGCACTTGTCTGTAGCAGCCGAAGAGATTGACGACGTGATTCAAAAGCTAGACGTTTCGGAAACGGCGTGCTGCAATGAATGCGGGTTGAAAAAGAAAACCAATTGGGCGGAATTCAAATTAGCCAGAGAGTTGACGGCTATCAGTCAAAAACTCAAACACTTGGCCGGGGAAAAGACCAATGGATAACGAAACAAAGCGCGCGGCCTACGAAATAATTGGTGAAGGGCTCGCGGAATTGGATGACGGGGCTATGTCTGCAACCGAAGCTATCGCTTGCGTGGTTAAAATGCTCTGCCAGTGCGAGGGCCAGGTATTTACACGGAAGATGGCAGAGGAACGGGCGCGTAACATTGTAACGGTATGGATGCACATACCGATTCGGGATAAGGTATGAAGCATGCCCGAACTACGTCCAGAGTTTTGCTATTACTGCCACGATGCCGAAAGGCTATCGAGCTGGACGTATCTCGGCGGGACTATCGACGAAACCCATTATATTTGTCATCGCACCAAATGTCTGGAAAATCACGCAATGTACTTGTTGAAATATCGTATGACACGCAAGGAGCAATTGAGAAAGCGATCTTGAAAGGAGTAACGCATGCTAACAGCTAGTCACGTGAATAAAGCAGGCTTCCTTTTGGGGCGAGTCGAGTGCATGACTCTAGGGCAATTAGTTTATGTGGTAATCAATTCGGCACCTAACGGCCTGGATACTTCGGGATTGCTCGCTAAATTGTGGGAACGTAAACCAGAGGCACTGGCCGGCGAGATTACTGAAAAAGCGGAAGAGTTGTTGCGTAGTGGGTTGATCCGGTTTGACGATGGCCAATGGTACGCACCAGGCCCTAACTCGGTAATCTGGAAATCTCTTTGACTTTTGGAGTTGGATAGGTATATACGTTGGATGGCGGAGAGCGCATGAAGAAAAATAAAGCCCAACATGGCGGTGCGCGTCCAAACTCCGGACGCAAATCTATTTTGACTGGGCCGAGCAAATTGCTCGTGACGCTGGAACAAAAACAGCGTAGCAAACTGGAGCACTATGTGGAGAAAGAACATATCCCCGGCATGTCAGCCGGCGTAAGGCATTTGATTGATGACCTACCTGAGGAGAGCGACAATGGAAAAGACGTACGAGACTCTGGAACCCGGCCTGCAAGCGGCAATGGAATTGCTGGAACGGGAAGCACGTAACGAGGAAAGCAATAGCTCGATTGCTGATGGTAAGGACGATGAGGTAGACGCGAAGACTTGTGCGCATTATGCGTGGGCGTATCGACAAGCGATTAAGCTATTGCAGGAACAGCGATCTCGGTTGTCTGCATATCCGTCTCAATGCGAAACAAAACGTACGTCGGAAAGAATTTTTGTTGGCAAATCCACAACAACTAAGGATCAAGACGTTGGGGGGGGCCTTAACCGGAACGCCTAGTGAAGCAAGGGTGTTTGTGAATGGCATCGAATATCGCGTTGGCGATGGTACTTGTCTGGGTTGTGATTGTTTTTTCATTGATGATACTCGTGTGGTTTGCAAATTGGATACTATCGTTGAGGGCGACATTTTGTGTTGGAACGGATCGCAAGCGGGCTTTGAGCTGTCGGGTTCCGATGTAGTTGAAGTAGGCAGCGTTTTTCCTACTATGACAGTGTGCTTAAACAATAATGCGGAGCCTTTGTCTGAAAAGATGTTGGCGCACGCTATTG
>Ga0315286_10004489_pt1 | contig 13386 bp, 6 predicted proteins | sample YL17G10_0_MG_FD_205038 | JGI IMG/M metagenome (GOLD analysis project Ga0315286, IMG submission 205038) | Sediment microbial communities from Yellowstone Lake, YNP, Wyoming, USA - YL17G10_0 | ecosystem: Environmental > Aquatic > Freshwater > Lake > Sediment | place: USA: Wyoming | collected... | reverse complement strand
CCCCCCGAGGTCCATAGACTGGTTCCGTAGGCGCTCACCCTCTGGGCGTAGAGGTCATCGTAGGTCACCCGGCCGTCCGACCATGTCATGATGGCCCCACCGCTGCCATCAGAAACAATTTGCGGGGTCCATTGATTGCCGGTTGACGTGCAGATGGCCAGGCCATTCAGGGTCCAGGCATACGAACCGTACGAGCTAAATCTCTGGGCGTAGATGTCGTAGGTGCTGCCGCTCCGGTAGTCCTGCCACACGACGATTGTCCCGCCCACCCCGTCCGACATGAGCTCGGGGCTATTCTGATTTCCCGTAGCTGAAGTAACGACGACTCCCATATGATCCCATACCTCTGCGCTATTGTCGTAGAGACGCTGAGCCATGATATCGTCGGTACCGGAACGGGCGTCCGTCCAGACAACGACGATGCCGCCGCTATAGAATCTCGCGAGCTGGGGAGTCTTCTGGTCTCCCGTCCAGACCATCACAGCCAACCCGTTTGCCGTCCAGAGAGCGGTCCCGCTCGAATTGACTCTCTGCGCGTAGATGTCTCTGTCCCCGCTACGGCTGTCTTCCCAGACGACATAGGCGCCGCCCGCCCCATCCGAAACGATCTCCGGATAATTCTGATTGCCCGTCGCCGTGCAGATGTTGATGCCGTTCGCCCCCCACTGGAGGCCCCCGTTCTTGTTCAGCCTCTGCACGGTGATGTCGTAGTTGCTCGTGCGATAGTTCTCGTAGGCGATGATAACCCCTCCGCCCGCGTCAGCACAGATTGAGAGACGCTGCTGTGAGCCCGCTTGCGCCGAACAGACGTTGACTCCGTCGAGCGTCCAGAGGGCATATCCGTCGGCGTTGATTCGCTGGGCATAGATATCATTGTTCCCGTTTCGGTAATCCTCCCACACGACGATCGCCCCGCCATAGCCGTCGGGGATTATCTGAGTATCGAACTGACCGGACGCGGCGGTGCAAACAGCGGCCCCGTCCTCCTCCCAGTCCGCCTGCGCCGGCGGAGATACGAAGAAAAGAGTCAATAGAGCGATGGCAAGCGCGACCTTATTCATGAGCGGGCCCCCTTCCCGAGGCGGATGTCGTGGTTCGTGGTAATGCTCTGATTATAGCATATTCCCGCTCACTTCGGATAGTACGTCACGACGAGGGACGGGATGTAGTGCCCCTCCTCGACGCGGGAGCTCCATTACCCATTCTATTACCAATTTGATCGGGTATTACTCATCCTTGCCCGAGTTGCGCCGCCACTCCAGCGCCTCGCGCCGGTTCACCGAATCTCTTTGAGGAAGTTCGATTCAGCCTACCATCTGTCCAGGACTTCCTTCAGCTTTCGCGAAAGATCGGCGCAGCTGAAGGGTTTCTGAATGAACCCGTCACAACCCCGGGCAAGAATCTCCCGGGCCCGGCCGTCAATACTGTAGCCGCTTGAAAGAAGAACCTTCACGTTTGGATTGATTGCTTTCAGCTGCTCAAAGGTCTCTCCTCCGCTCATCTGAGGCATAACCATATCAAGAATGACCATCTTTATCAGCCCCGCGTTCCTCTGATACGCCTCCTTGGCCTCTTTCCCGCTCCTGGCCACCAGCACCTTGTACCCGAGCCTTTCAAGCATTGGCTTGCCGACGTCAAGGATCATCTCTTCGTCATCCACCAGCAGAATGGTCCCTTCCCCCTCCAGCAGGCCTTCGACCGGTTCTTTCTCTTCGGAAAGTGCCTTATCAGTAGCAGGGAGGTACACCGCAAACGTGCTCCCTTGATTCTTTTCGCTGTCTATCGTAATGATTCCTTCGTGGTTCCTGACGATTCCATAGGCCGAGGCCAGCCCGAGCCCCGTCCCTCGCCCCATCTCTTTGGTCGTGAAGAAGGGATCAAATACCCTCTGCTTTGTCGCCTCATCCATCCCCACTCCCGTGTCTGTCACCGATACCTTAACGTATGACCCAGGCTTTACGCCGTGGGTTTTCGCATAACCCCCATCAAGCGCCGCATTCTCCGTCTGGAGATACAGCTCTCCTCCCGCCGGCATCGCCTGCCAAGCGTTCACAAAGAGGTTAATCAGCACCTGTTCGATTTGCCTTCGATCCACTTCGACCATCCACAACTCCGGCTGGAACTTCCTATGGATACTAATCTCTTTCTTGGTTCGGCCGAACAGGTTGGCGCTTCGATCAACAAGCTCATTCAGATCCGTGACCTTCACCTCATATCTTCCACCTCGAGCGAAGCCCAGAAGTTGCTTGGTGAGCTCCGCAGCGCTCCTGACATACTCCTCGATTCCATTGAGGTGCTCAAAGTGGGGGCTGGATGCGTCCACACCAGTGAGCATCAGGGAGGCTCGACCTTGAATCCCCATTAGTAGATTGTTGAAATCATGCGCGATCCCGCCCGCCAATGTCCCGATCGCCTGCATCTTCTGGGCATGCCGCAACTGATTCTCGAGGCGATTTTTTTCCTCCTCGGCCTGCTTGCGTTCGGTGATGTCGCGGCCCACTGCCTGGATTTCCAGCAGGCGTCCTTGCGCGCCGTAGATGCCACGGTTGGACCACTGCTGCCACCGCAGTTGTCCGTCCTGCAGGATGACGCGGTGCTCGATGGTAACCACGGGATTATCTCTGCTGATCAATGTCTGAATCTGATGAATTATCCGCCGGTCTTCTTCGGGTATGAGCGGCAAGAAACTCCGACCAATCAAATCGACCTTTTCCCTTCCGAAATACCGGCAGTAGGCGCCATTGACAAAAGTGAGCGTTCCTCCGGGAAGGTAGCGACAGATAAGCTCAGTCTGATCCTCCACAACAGCCCGGTACTCCGCTTCGCTGCGCCTCAGCGCCTCTTCCGCCTGCTTGCGCTGGGTGATATCGCCATAGGTAACAACAACGCCAAAGCCTTCCAGTGAAAGAGGGGCGGCGCTGACGCTGATCCAGGTGGTTTCGCCGTCGGGTTTAACGATGCCCATTTCCACATCCTCCACCTGGCGCTTTTCCTTCAGCGCACGCACGCTGGCATATTCCTCTGCGGGCATGGGGGTTCCATCCGGGCGCACGATGCGCCACTCAGGGCCGTCGATGTTGCGTCGCGTGTGCTCGTCCTTCGGCACCCCGAGCAGCTTTTCGGCTGTTGCGTTGGCCTCCCGAATCTTGCCCGCCTCGTCCGACACGGTGATGCCCAGCGGGAAAGTTTCGAACAGCGTTTGATATTTTATCAACGCCACACGCAGCAGCTCTTCCGCCCGCTCGCTCCTGGCAGTATCGCTGCCACGTTCCCGAATCCTCCCTTCCGGTTCCTTATGGGTCGGCTTCTTGGCCATCGACAAATCCTCCGGTCTTCCCCAAGGCTTCCGAGCTCAGAATATTGAGACGGCTAGTCGGCCCGCTCACTTCGGATAGTACGTCACGACGAGAGAAGGGATGTAGTCACCCTCTTCGACGCGGGCGCTGTTCTGAGCCTTCCCGACGGTGATGGCCGCCTCGGCGAGCTGGTACTTCATGCTCGGCCAGTGGCAGACCTCGACCTTCGCGACGTATTTGCCCGGCTTCACGGGCTTCCCGTCGAGGCCCTTGCAGTCCCACGTGTAAACGTAGTGGCCGACGTCGATGCTGGCGCCCGTCACGGCGTCTGCGCCCTCGAAGTTCGAGGTGGCCGCCCAGACGGGGAGCGTGACCTGCTTGCCCTTGACGTTCCCGGCGAATCCCGAAACGTACACGGTCTTCACGTGCTTCTCGGCGGCGTCCTCGATCCAGATCGCGATCTGGGGGGCGAGCTCGTCCCGGAATCCCGATACGAAGTCGATCGCGACGACCGGCTTCACGGCCTTGGCCTCGTCGAAGCGGGTCACGACCGGGCGCATCCCGGACATCGCCAGCCTCGCCGATTCGCTCTCAGGGAACTTCGTCGCGACCTCGAGCCAGAACCGCATCGCCTGTCTCTCGCGCGCGGCGCCGAGCCAGTACATCGCCGTCGCGCTGTCGGCGGGGGCCTTCGTGTTCTTGAGAACGTACTCGAGATCGGCGACTCCTTGATCGAACTTGCCGACGAAGAAAGGCATGGAGATGCCCGTCACCCCACGGGTGAGGCGCGCCCCTATATCATTCGGATCGAGCTCGACGATCTTGTCCGCGGCGCTCATCGCCTCGAAGGCGAGGTTGGTGCGAAATCTCGTGTCCTCGGCGGTGCGGGCGTCGTAGCCCACATTCGCCAGGGCGCCGACGGCCTGGAAGAGGAGCCGGTAGGCGTCGGGGTTCGAGGGATTCTTTTCGTTGTAGGCGCGGAGTACCTCGCGGGCTTCTTCGTAACGCCTCACGTCCATGAGAGCGCGCGCGAGATCGAGATGAAGATGGAGCGCGATGTTCTCCGCCTCGGTCTCGATGCGTCTCTTGATGGAGGCTATGCTGCCGGGGTCGTCGGGGTTCGGCGCGAGCCACCCGGGCTTTGCCTTCGGTGCGGCCGGCGCCATCGCCGCGAGCTTCTTCTCGGCGGCCTTCGCGGCGTCCGTGCCCGGGGCGATCTTCATGACCGTCTCATAGGCCGTGCGCGCGTCCGCGGGATTGCCGGCCGCCTCGTACCCCGCTCCGAGCATCGAATGCGCAGTAACGAGCATCTCGGGGGAGACGGAGGCGGGGGTTTTCTCGTGGAACGCCACGACTTTCTTCAGGTCGGCGATGCCGGTCGGAAGCTTCCCGAGGAAAACGGGCACGTTCACGCCCATGATGCCGCGGTAGAAGTAACCGGTCGGATTCTCGGGGCCGAGCTCGACCGACTTGTCGAGGTAGCCGAACCCTTCAGTCACGAGGCGTCCCGCCTCGACGTAATTCGCGCCTTGCTGTCCGGCCGTTTGGCAGACATAAAGGCCGAGGTAGGCGTAGACGTCGGAGCTCATCGGGTGCTCCGCCGCCGCCTGCTGGAGAATGGCGATCGCCTCGGGGATCTTGCCGCCGTTGGCGAGGGCCTGAGCTTCGGCGACGTAGGCTGTGGCGGTCTTCGCAGCCTGCGCCGCGGCGGGGGCTGCGACGCCGAGAATCGGCGCCGCGGCGACGAGGATCATGATAATGAGAGACAGTGAACGCGATTTCATGGGGGTCTCCTTCCTATGATGGTTAGGCCTGAATACGGGAGATCATAGCAGAAAGTTGCTCGGGGGAAAAGGAATTGCGAAAATGGAACAATATTGGAACTCGGGCGAACGTGAGCGCACCGAAGACCGGGATATTCTTGGTCTCCGACAAATCGACCAGGAGATTGAGAAGCAATGGGCTGCCGAAATCACAACAATCTCCCCCAGGGCGCGATATCTGAGCCTACTGCCTTGGGCCCGCACGGATTAGTGCCGCTGGAATGGCACCCACTATCAAACCTCCGCCTCTTCCTCCTCCTTTCGCGCACGCATCGCGCGTTGCGTCTTCATAATTTCACGCCGCAAGGTCTCCACGTCGGGGAGATTCGTAAGATATTTTGACGCGAAAACTCGGGTGCGAATACCACCCGTCGCGTATTTCACCACGGCATTATCCTTGTCGCTGCAAAGGATGATGCCTACGGGATCGGCTTCGCCCGGCATCGTGAGGTGCTCTCGCGCATAATTGAGATAGAGATTCATCTGGCCTGCGTCTGCGTGCGTGAATGCCCCCGACTTGAGATCGACCACGACAAGGCATCGCAATCCGCGATGATAAAGCAGCAAATCGATCCGATACCACGAGTCACCGATCCGAATGCGTTTCTGTCGTGCCACGAACGTGAACCCCGCACCCATTTCCAACAGAAACCACTCCAGATGGCGGACGAGCGCTTCTTCGAGGTCATTCTCTGCATACTCATCCTTCAGGTTAAGAAATTCCAGGAGGTATGGATCTCTGATTTCCGCCTGCACCGAGGCTGCATCTTGCGGATGCGGCTTTTGCCCTCGGGCTAGGAGCGCCGGCGGAGATTTCGACCGCAAAGCCCGCTCGTAGAATTGCGTGCTGATCTGCCGGTCGAGTTGCCGGACGGACCACCCCCCGCGAATGGCCTCTGACTCGTAGAAGCCACGACCCCGCGGATCATCCACCGACAGGAGACGGACATACTGAGACCATGAGAGCGGAAAGACCTCGGCCAGGGCCAGGAAAGATTCAACCGGCGCATGAAGCAGCGGGGCCGTCCGCGCAGTTATGCCAGATAGTGTCTGGCGTTTCCGAGCGCCGCTTTCTCCCGACGCTGTCGGGACTATCACTCGAGCCTCCAATTTTCCCGACGGTGTCGGGAGAATTCGCCAGCCCAAGTAGAACCCACGCATCTTGTAGAGTCCTTGCTTCGAAAACCCGCGCCCATGAAGTTCTGTCAGGTCCTTGGCAAGACGTTCGATCAGAGCTTCGCCATATTCCGCCCGCGCCGCACCGCTCTGTTCATATTCCACAATTCGTCGGCCGATCTCCCAGTATGCGGCCGTAAGCACGGCGTTCAGGGACCGTGCTGCAGTATGCCTCGCTTGCTCCAGAAGCTCAGAGATGCTCGATATCAGGCGGCCATAGTCGGCAACCGATACGGGAATTATAGAGTTCGATGGCGAACCCCGGGTTTTTCGCTTGTCCCGTTTGTCCCTCATGGCACCGCCCCTATAAATAATAAAGCGACTGGGGTATGGGGCCTCTGGCCCCATCAAGAGACGCTTGGCGACTCCTCCCAGACGCTAGGAGGATTCTAGTAAATGGGATGCCAGCTGTCAACACTCGATTTCAGCAGTCCTGCTTCACTTTCCCTTCGGATTCCGCTCCTCACGGCCGTTGTCGTACATGCCGACGACGGCGTCGACGGCGCCCGAGGCGTTGCGCGTGAAGCGAACCCTGAAATACTCTATCCCTTCGAGCGCGAAGAGGTCCTTGGCTATAGGCGCGAGCGCCACCTTCGGCCGCCCCTCGCGCTCATAGACGAGCTTCGAGCCCTCGATGAAGAACGAGCGCGGGCCGAATGTGCCGACGTACTCCTTGAGCGCCTTCGCCGGCGGCGTGTACGGCGTAAGCTCGCTCTCGAGCCCGGCGCGCGCCCAGGCGAGCCCGGCCTTCATACCGTCGTCCGTCGCCTTCTCCTCGAGCTTCTTCAGCGCGTCGAGGCGCGCCGCGGCGAGCGCCTTGTCGGCGGGCACCTCGATGTCGGGCTTCACACCCACGACTTCCCAATTCGTCTTCGTCACGGGGCTGATCGCGCGGCCGCTCGGGAGCTTGAGCGCCGCGATGAAGGGGCCGACGTCGAACGTGCGGAACTCGACCGTGTGCGCCCCGCCGGCCGTCTTCTCGCCGACGATCGTCGCGCGCTTCTCGTTCTGGAGATCGTACGAGAACTCCTCTGCGGCCGAGGCCGTGCGGCCGCTCACGAGAACGTACACAGGCGCGTCGTACATCTTCTGCCCCGGCACCCAGTCGTTGCTCCACGACTGAGTCGTCTTGTCCTCTTGGCGGCTGTACCAGTCGATGAGGTGTGTCGTTTCCTCGAAGAGATACCCGGCGAGGAACTGGATCATCGAGGCGTTCCCGCCGCCGTTGTCGCGCAGGTCGATGATGAGGGCATCGGCGTTCGCGACGAAGGCCATCGCGGCGGCCGCCGTCGGGCCGGCGAGCTCGGTGTCCACGAACTGGTCAAACTTGACGTAGCCGATGTTCCCGGCGAGCATCTCGGCCTTCCTGAATCCGTAGTTGCCGCGGCGGATCTGCTGGCGGAACGCCTCCGTTTTGAACGGATCCTCATCGGGTTTATCCGCGGGAACCGATCCCGGCCGGAGCGCAGCCATCTGCATATGCCCGTCGAGGTAGATGATCGCCACGTCCGCCTGAAGACGCTCCATGAAATCGGCCGGATCCGTGAGCGAGCGGTAGGCGCCGGAGGCGAGGTTCGCGCGCAGCAGCGAGTCCATCCGCGCGGCCCTGTCGCCGAAGACGTACGCCTCGTTGAGGGCGGCCGTGACGCTGTCGACGACGGCCGCCTGCATCTTCGCGTCGATGGCGGGGAGGTCCCCCTTGCGCGCGGCGCGAATCTGCGCCGAGGCGCCGCCGGCGGGTACCACGACCGCGAGGGCGGCGAGGGCGAAAACCCACACGAGAAATCCGAACGAACGATGCGAATGCATAGCGTGTACTGTTATCATGGGGTGTCTTCGTTTCATGGCGAATTCTCCTTTCTTGTCGTGTTTCTTTCACTGCGAACGAGATTGATTCTCATGGTGAAGCTCTCGCTGCACATGCTGCAGCGGCCGAGTGGATCGCGAGCGATGCGCTTGAACCCGGCGCGGCGATAGAGCCGGATGGCGTCGGCGAGATCGGGGCTCGTTCGCAGATGGAGCTCGCTCGCCCCCAGCGCGCGTGCTCGCTCGATCGCCGCCGCCACGAGGGCGCCGCCTATACCCCGGCGCCGGAAGTCCTTTCCCACAGACATCTTGCAGAGCTCGAGCTGGCCGCCCGGATGCTTCATGACCGCGCAGGTCCCCGCGACCTCGGTGTCCCAGAGTGCGAAGAGGACACAGCCACCCTTGCGAACGATGCGCCCCATCGGATCGGCCAGAACCGCGGCGTCTTCCTTCTCGATCGTGAAATGCCCGCGGATCCACTCCTCGTTCAGGCTCCGGAAGTGCTTCTTGTATGCAGGGCGATAGTCCACGATCGCGAGGCGGCGCCGCGGCTCGAGGCGCAGGCGCTCGCGCACCCGGTCCATGACGGACCACCGCGCAAAAGCCTTCTCGAACCGGCCGATGCCGTGGAGGAGATCGCCATCCGCCTCGGCGAGAATCTCGGAGACGGCCCGCCCGATCTCCCGCCAGACGGGCTGCAGGCGAGCGAGCGTGCGCTTCCCCGCGGGGGAGAGGGCATAGAGGCGGCGCCTGCGGTCCCCACGCCCGTCGCGCACAACCCGGATGAGCCCGGCGCGGGCCATCTCGTCGGCGATCTTCGCGACCGCCGTGTGGCTCACGCCGAGCGCCGCGGCGAGCTCCCCCACGGCAAGGGGGGACCTCTTGCTCAGCGCGTAGAACGCGGGAAACCATCGCGGCCTGAACTCGACCCCGACGTCGCGGTAGAGCTCCTCGCCTTCGGCCATCATCGTTTCGCTCAGCCGCTTGAGCCGGCTCGCGAAGGCCAATTCGCCGAGCTCCGAGAATATGTCCGAACGCCGGGACATAGAAAAACCTCCTCTTTCATTAAACGAAATATTGTGAAACAAGTTTCAGAATAATTAAGGAAAACGGGCGGCCGAGGGGCCGCCCGCAGGTCGTGGGGCATCGTAGTTGTCGCGGGAACGCTCCCGGAGCGCCCCCGCGCGAGCCATCATAGCAGCATCACCGCAGCAGCGCCATTTTCCTCGTCTCGGTGAACGAGCCGGCCTGCAAGCGATAGAAATATATCCCGCTCGCGACCGCGCGGCCGCCCGAGTCGCGGCCGTCCCAGAGCTCGGAGTAATTGCCCGCGGGGCGCGCCCCCTCGGCGAGCACGCGCACGAGGCGGCCGGCCGCGTCGTAGATCCGCAGCGAGACGTCCCCAGGCGCCGCGAGCCCGAACGTGATGCGCGTCGTCGGATTGAAGGGATTCGGGAAGTTCTGCGCGAGGAAGCTCGCCGCCGGGGCCTTCGGCGTGTCCGTGCCCGTGATAGCCTCGGGCGCCAGCAGCGCGTAGCGGCCCTCGTTTCCGTGCCTGTCGACGGCCGCCACCTTGTAGTAGTAGCCGGCGCTCCAGTCCCACGCGCCGTCAAAGAAGCTCGTCGTCGCGGGCGAGCCGACGCGGTTTGCCGGAGCCGGCACGAAGTCCGCTGAGGTCCCACGGTATACGCGATAGTTCGCGAGATCCTTCTCGACGTTCGGCGTCCACGTGAGCGCGAGCCCCTCGGGCGCGTAGCTCTGCTCGCCCGCGAGCGCGAGCGGCACCCCCGGCGCCAGATTGTCAACGGAGTAGCCGCTGTCGGCCGCAGAAGTGTAGTAGACGCTCGGCGTGGTCGTATGGGCCGTCACGATGAAGGCGTCCCTCGCTATACCGCTCGCGGTCGAATCGTTCCTCGTCGGAACAGCAAGGTAGTAATACCGATCCTGCGTTGCGTTTGCATATCCGACGGCCTCCCATGAGCCGGGGGGAAGCCCGAGTAGCTGAGCCTCATCCGGCGAAGCGGCTCCTGCGCCGAGCGCCGCCGAAATCGAAACGATCTTCCTCCACGCGGTGTAGCTTGCGACTGGAGGCGCGCCGTACCCCGCGTCGTGCGCGGATGCCTCCAGCTTGATGCGGAGCCAGCCACCCTGATCGCGCGGAACGTCGAGGCACGACAGAATCCTCGGCTCATCCTGCGCGGGCCAGTACTTCGCGACAAAGACGTCCCTGCCGGTCCCAGGTTCCACGAGCGGGCCCGTCCCGAGATCGATGGTGCCGCCGAAGGAGCCGGTCATGACCGCCTGGCCCGAGTCATCCGAGGCGACGGCGTACCCGTATTGCGGGGAGGTGTCGCCAAATCGCTGGCCGAAGGAGAAACTACCATCCGGCCGGAACCTCGCGAGAAAGACGTCATCCAAGCCCGCGCTCGTAAGTGTTCCTCCGCCGAAATCGACCGAGCCCTGCATGCTCCCCGTGAGGAGCACATTACCCAATCCGTCGACGGCGAGGGCGTACGCGTATTGTTCATTCGCATCTCCGAAGCGCTTGCTCCACCGGTGAGCGCCGGTTGAATCGAATCTGGCCAGGTATGCGTCGTCGAGCCCCTTGCTCGATAGGGGCCCGCCTCCGAAGTCGGCGGTGCCCACGAAATACCCCGCGAGAACCACGTCGTCATTATCGTCGTCCGCCGCGACACAAATCCCATACTCGTGGGAGGCACTGCCGAATCGCTTGCTCCACCGGTGAGCGCCGCCCGGGCTGAATTTGGCGAGGTAGATATCCCAGCCACCAGCGCCCGTGAGCGTTCCGCCCCCCAGGTCGATCGACATATCGAAATACCCGGTTATGAATATGTTGCTCGCCGCGTCGAGGGCGACGCCGCAACCGTACTGTTGCGAGTAGTTGCCGAGGCGTTTGCTCCATAGATGGCCCCCGGAGACGTCGTACTTGGCGAGATAGATATCGTTGAGCCCCGCGCTCGTGAGCGTCTCGCCCCCGAGGTTCACGGCCCCCAGGAAAGTCCCGATCGCCACCACGTTGCCCGATGGGTCGACGGCTACCCCATAACCCTGCTGAGCGCTGGCGTCTCCGAATCGCCTGCTCCAGAGATGATTCCCCGAGGGACCGAACGCGGCGAGAAACCCGTCGTCCCCGCCCGCGGACGTGAGCGTCGCGCCCCCGAAGTCGACGGCGCCCTGGAAGTATCCAGTGATAGTCACGTTTCCCGAGGCATCGACGGCGATTCCCTTGGCGAATTGATTACTGCTATCACCGAAGCGCTTGCTCCACACGTGATGGCCTTGCGAGTCGAATTTCACCAGGAAGATGTCGAACGACCCCGCGCATGTGAGCGTCGCTCCCCCGAAGTTGATGGTGCCGCTGAAATCGCCGGCGACGATCACATTGCCCCAAGGGTCGACGGCGATCGCGCGGCCCATCTGAACATTCGTTTCGCCAAAGCGCGCTGTCCATAGGGGGACGAGGCCGAAGGCCGCCCGCGTTTCATCGGGGGCGACCGAGAGAATCAGGGCGCAGAGCACGAGCACTGGAAGCATCTTGCGAGGCGTCATGAGCGGACCTCCCGGGTAAAGCGGCGGCGTCGGCGGCACGAGATGATAATGATTATAACACAGAAGGGGCGCGGGCGTCTTCGTGCATTGGAGCTTCTGGAGACCCCGGTCGCCTCTCCTCGAATGAGCGCGAGCCGCTCCGCCAAGCCGACATCCCTTGCTCCGGGGGCCCGCCATTCGAGAGCGATCACCGCATGATCGCCATCTTCTTTGTCTCGTCGAAGCCGGGCGCCGTGAGCCGGTAGAAATAGATCCCGCTCGAGACCGCCCGGCCGCCCGAGTCGCGACCGTCCCAGAGCTCGGCATACGTGCCCGCGGGGCGCGCGCCCTCGGCAAGCACCCGCACGAGGCGGCCGGCCGCGTCGTAGATCCTCAGAGATACGTTCCCCGGGGCGCCAAGCCCGAACGTGATGCGAGTCGACGGATTGAAGGGATTCGGATAGTTCTGCCGAAGATATGCGGCCTCGGGCGTCTTCGGCGTCTCGACGTCCGTCACGCCATCGGGCGTGAGGAGCGCGCAGCCGCTCACGTTTCCGTGAATATCGACCGCTGCCACCTTGTAGTAATACCCGCTCTTCCAGGTCCACCCGCCGTCGAAGAGCGTCGTGTCGGCGGTCGATCCGAGCAGATTGGACGGCCCGGGAATGAAGCCCGCGCTCGTCCCGCGGTACACCCGGTACCGATCGAGATCCGGCTCGACGTTCGGATCCCACGCGAGGTTCAGCCCGGTCGGCACGTAGATCTGCTCTCCCGCGAGCCCGGCGGGGGGCGCGGGTGCGAGGTTATCGACCGAGCGCCCGCTGTCCGGCTCCGACACGTAGAAGACGTACGGATCGTCCGTGTGCGCGATCACCTGGAAATACTGGTGCTCGGCGCTCGTCTCGGTCGAATCGAAGAGCGTCGGAACGACCTTCGAGTATTTCGAGAGGTAGTACGCATTCGTCGTGAGCACGAGGTCCCAGTAGTACGGCTCGCCGTTGAGCATGGCGGCGCGGAGCACCCTCGTCTCGGGGCGAGCGTCCGCATCGCCCCCCGCACCCGAGGCGCCCTCGGCAGCCGCGACTGACGCCCCGCGCTCGACCTCGAGCTCGCTCGCGTCCGCGATCAGCCGCGCGCCGCCCGCGAGAAGGGGCGCCGCCGCCGTCGGACTGATGGCGCGCCAGATCGTGTAATGATCGATAAGATGCTCCGGAGCAGGATCGAGACGGCTCGCGTCCCATGCGAGGTTCACGCTGCCTCCCTGATCCCCGGGGATGTCGCGAACGCCAGCGATGTGGGGCGCGGGATATCCCCAGAAGCCCTCCGCGGTCACGCGCTGGGCACGCCACTTCATGCAGGATGCGACCGGGTCGTCGACCCACGCGATGATGGCGCCTTCCGCGCCGTCAGTGACGATGCTGGGCCAGGCCTGGTTCCCGAACGCATCGCAGAGGGCCACGCCGTCCGCCGTCCACATCGCCTGCCCCGCCGGGCTCACCTTCTGCGCGAAGAGATCGATCGAGCCGAATCGATTCTCGTCCCAGGCCGCTATGATGCCGGAGGTCCCGAGCGAAAGAAGCTGGATCCGGTTCTGATCCCCTTCGCCGGACGAGAAGGCGAGCCCGGGCGACTGCCACTGAAGGATGCCTGCCCGCGAGACTTTCTGCGCATAGACGCTGTAGGACCACGTCGTGTAGCTGTACGAAACCCAGCCGACATAGACCGATCCCGCGCCG
>Ga0315286_10004488_pt1 | contig 13387 bp, 13 predicted proteins | sample YL17G10_0_MG_FD_205038 | JGI IMG/M metagenome (GOLD analysis project Ga0315286, IMG submission 205038) | Sediment microbial communities from Yellowstone Lake, YNP, Wyoming, USA - YL17G10_0 | ecosystem: Environmental > Aquatic > Freshwater > Lake > Sediment | place: USA: Wyoming | collected... | reverse complement strand
TGGATGTTGAAGTCATATTTGGATGAATTGGCAAATGAAGAAGAAATAGTTGCGGAAAAAAGAAAGGCAGGATAGACTGATGAAATGGAGTCGCCGCCAACCTTCAACTACGGTTGGGACATAATCAGCATTTTGAAATGTTATACATATATTCCTCCTTGAAGGAAAAACATTCAATTTATGTTTAAAATTCGAATGCAAATTTATTTAATCACCTACGTTTTCTTACGTTTAAAATCCCGATGAGCAAAAAAATCACTGTCACAGGTTCGGGAATTTCATGTAGTTCAATTTGATCGCTCGGATAGGAACAGTCTCTTAGATAAATAGCAAAAGATTGATTGTTTGCCCATTTGCCGTATAACCAGCCACTACTTGCAACAGGCATGTAACTGAAATCATACCCATATACATTAAGCGTACTTGTGTCGAAATAAGTAATCCTATCTATTTGCCCACCATACAAATTTACTATGCTGGAGTCGAGCAGTTGGATACTATAAATATCGCCTTCGTAAATATTAGCTGTGCTGGCATTGAATGTTTTTAAGGCCTCAATATTACCGCCAGTGACGGTTAGTATCGCAATATCGTAAACATGCACATCAACATAAGTCCCTTGGCTTATAGTATCATCTTGATAAAAATCAACTGCTTGTGCTATCCTTATCCCACACAACAAAACCACCAAAAGAATTGAAATCCATTTTCTTCCTTCAACCATACTCTTCTACTCCTTTCCAAATTTTAAACAAAACTTTTTGTGCCGTGAGTTTTGTTTGTCCACTTAGTCCAATAACAATTATATCATAATCAGGCTAAAATTTAAAGCAAAAACAGGCCATTTATAAAATCACATAACATCTTATTATAACAAGAGTTATACGTTCTCTTTAGCAACCCGGATTTAACTTGAACAGGGCGGTCCAGAAGAAATAGCCAGCGAACCCCGCACCTATTCATTCAATAAATATAAAAATGAATGAGCAGAATAGCAAATAGGTGCGGGATAAATAGAAAATCAACGGCGGGCGGGGCGGAAAACTGCGATTAAACAAATTATCAAACATACGCCGCAACTGATTTCCAGAGGCTGACCGCACCAGCTGAAAAACGTAACTCTTTTATCGATAAGGACCTGGTCGGCAAACCAGCCCTTTTGACCTGCCCTGTCGGAGGCCTGTTTTGCAACTGTTCCGGCAATATAGCCGTTATGTACCCGGCCAAGCGAATCTATAAAGCAGCTTATCCCGGTATTTACGCTCCGAACAATAGGAACGCGGTTTTCCACTGCCCTGAATACACATATTGCCATATGCTGCTGGAGCTCAAACGACGGTTCGACTTTATTTTTCTTTTGTCTTACAAACCAGCCGTCATTGCTTATATTGACAAGCCAGTCAATTTGTTTGTTATTATTGTTATCAAGCGTTAATTTCCGGGCGATTTTCGGCACCGTGTCTTCATAACAAATCATCACACCAAATTGATATGTTTTATCTGCATATTTCATTTTAAAAATTGTATATTCATCGCCGGCATTTATGCTGTAATCGTAATCGTAAGGCGTCAATTTCATCAGATACCTGCCAAGAAACGGTAGTTCTTTCTTAAAAGGAATATATTCGCCGAACGGCACAAGATGTATTTTATTGTAATGCTGCAGTTTGCCCGTCTGGTTTGGCTCATATAAAAAAGCAGAGTTGTAACTTGTTTTAAGTTTAATTTTGTCATCTACCCTCTCGGCTTCTCCTGCAAAAGCTCCGACAAGAAGATAAACGCCTTCGTTTGAATGCCGCACAAGAGCATTGTGAAATATTTTTGCATTATCGTCTCCTGCCACGAGTTTTAAGTAACTGTCGTCCAGCACGGCTTCGACCATTGTCTCAGGCCAGATAATAAGCGCAGGCTCGGCACTTAATAAACAATTTCTGCTGTCGACAAGCATATCGAGGAAAGTTTGCTCAACAGGTTCGGTTTCCTCTCCCGCCGTAGTCGGCACATTTGACTGTACCACGCCGATTTTCGGGCCGCTCTGGAGAAAATCCGCAGTCTGACTGATTCTGTATCGGCCGTAAAGAATCGCTGCGCCTGCGACAAGAAGTGTGAGGAAAATACCGATAAGATTGGCTGGTCTTGAAAATTGTTTTTCTCTTAAATGGATAATTAAATCAGCAATCAGGCCGTTGACCATTGCGACAAGAAAGCTTACTCCCGCTGCGCCGAAAATATCTGCAATCTGGATAATTATAATATTTTCGTATTGACTGTGTCCAAGATACCGCCAGTCGAAACCTCTGAAACACAAGCCCTGAAAAGCCTCTGCACCTACAATCAGTATCGGCAGCGCAAACCATATTGGAATCTTCCTCTGCACGCAATAACGCAGACATACCGCAAGTATCGGCCAATAGACTGCAATATAAACGCAAAATAAAAACCAGCCTAAAAATGTTATTGGCTCAAGCCAGTAAAGATTACCCAGCCAGTAAACAAGCGAAATGATATACGCCGCCAAAATAGTCGGCCAGGTTTTTTCAGTTATCAGACAACCGATAACAAACGGCACAAGAGCAACCCACGCAAGAAAACCTGCCCCAAACGGCGGCTGAATCACTGTCAGCAGAATCGCAGACAGCACGAAACATGCGATGATTTGTATATTTTTTTTATTCACCACAGAAACACAGAGATATATTTTTTTAAAATAAAATTCGTGCTTCGGATTTTTATCACTTTCTTTTGTCCCAACCGACAAAATCCTTAATGACTGACGCTATTTGTCCGGCGTCATACTTCTTATGGTTGTTCATCCCGCACCTTCTTTTTTCATTCTTTTTTGAATATTTAGAAGGTGCGGGATTCATTCTCACTGCAAACTGATTTGCAAAAATTTCCAGCCTTCCATTGCTCTCAACAATCTGTGCAATACTTAACCCCGTCTCAACAAAAAGCCTTTTAATTTCTTCAAACTCTATCGAGTTAAAAAACATGTTGTCCGAGGTCTTGCTTTGTTTTTTTATCTGAGTAATCCTGTCAATGGAATTTTTTACATAGCTTTTGGAAATATCAATCCCGCAATAGTTCCTGCCGTATTTGGCAGCGACAACGGCAGTAGTGCCGGAGCCGATGAAAGGGTCAAGGACGCAATCGCCCTTGCTTGAGCTTACGGCAATAATCCTTGCAAGCAGAAGTTCAGGCATCTGGCACGGATGCCAGTTCTGACGTTCCTTGAACGTGCCGCATACTCTCGAATAGTCCGGCCAAACATCATCAGGCATTTTGCCCGACGAATTGGCCCTTTTGTCCTTATACACAAGCTGTCTGTCTGAAGGAGTTCTTACGGCAAAATCATTGAACGTAAAATTCTTTTTGTCTTTGACGAAATAAAAGATATGGGTATGAGAGCGTGCGAATTTGTTTTTCGTCTGCTGGCCGAAGGTATAATGCCAGATAATCCAGTTGCGGCAAAAAAGCCCAAGCTCATCAGCGATAATCTTCACATTTGCTGCGTAATCATCGCCGATGGCGATATAAAATGAGCCTGTCGGTTTAAGAACGTTTACACAGGCTGCCATCCATTGCTTTGTCCAGTCGATGTAGTGTTGTTTTTTCTGCTTGTCGTTGTAGCTGTCGTATTTTCGGCCTATATTGAATGGCGGGTCCGCGAAAATCAAATCGGCAAATGGTTCTTTTACCTCATTGAGTATTTCTACACAATCGCCAGCGATTATTTGATTTTCATATTTTTTAGCCACAGAGGACACAGAGCTCACAGAGATATTTTTCAGTATTTGGTATATAGTATTTGGTATTTAGTGCTGCCGCCGCAGGCGGCCTTTTTGACTAAATACCAGCGACTAAATACTAACGACTAATTTTCCCCATTTTAGCGCAAGCGACCGGGATTGCAAGCAAGATTTGTCCTATATTTGGGTCAAAGAAGCATCCGTCTTCGCTAAGAGCTACGACGCGACAGGTCCGTCTTCGTTCTACGAACTACGCCGCGACAAGTTCATTTCGATAAATTGCGCAAGTAAAAACTTGCGCGCTTTAAAAAAATTAAAAAAAATTTCTCCTTATTTAACAAGCACTTACAAATTTGACCCCCAGAATTTTCGCTCAAAATTCGGCACAAACGCGCAAGTTTTTATGTAATACGGAGGGCCATATAAATTGAAAAATGAAAATTTAAAATTGAAAATTTGAGGAATCCGCCAAGGGCGGATGAATTTTCGATTTTCTTAACACAGGAGACAATACAATTTACCTCGATTTTCACATCAAAGTCCATGTCCCTGCGCTAATAGAAAAGCCAGCGGTCGCAATCGCACTTCTATACCGGCAAGCACGATACGGCTTTACGTTCAGACGGATTAAACTTACGCAGGGGAAATACGTCGGGGAAAGAATCGCCGCGGCTCAGTACGCAATCGTTGACCCGGAGGATTATCCGAAACTAAATTGCTATAGCTGGCAGTGTGTAGAGAGCAGGAATACGTTTTATGCATTGCGGATACTATTGGGGAATGGCGGATTACAGATTATACGTATGCACAGGGAAATAATGCAGGCACCAAAAGGACGAGTTGTTGACCATGGTGACCACGATGGGTTGAATAACTGCAAATCAAATTTAAGAATCGCTACGACTGCGGAGAACCGCAGGCATTGCAGGAAAATCAAGGCGGGAACTTCAAAGTATAAAGGTGTATGTCTGCACAAAGGCGCTAATAAATGGAATGCGAGAATCAGTATAAATGGTCGATGTATATTTCTTGGTTATTTCGATAGCGAAATAGAAGCGGCAAAGGCCTACGATGAGGCCGCAAAAAAATACCACGGCGACTTTGCGGTGCTAAATTTTGGCAGCTCCACCCCTGCGGCGAGGGGTTGTCATGCTACTTTTTCGGGTATCCGACAGTTTGTGCGAGGATGACCTTCTGGTCGGGCCGCAGTTTCATAGCCGCCTGGCATGCCGGCTTGTCAACAGAGCCTCGCACAACAGTAGCCAATCCTTCACTGGCGCAGTAGAGGTAAACATTCTGGCTGATAAAGCCCGTATCGGTGGCCGCATAGAACTCTTTCTGGTCGTCGGGCATACCGCTCATTTTTGCAAAGTCGGCCACAAAAACAAGATTTACAGGCGCATCCTTCACAAACGGTTGTTTCCCCGTCGCGGCACGTATGTCCTCTGCCAGAACGGGAACGAGTGTATTTGCATTGGCGTCATAGCGGTAAACACCTTCGGCCATAGCAACGTAAACATCAATTTCCTGTTTATTCATCGCGGTAGGTGCGGTTCGCTTTCCGTCCGGCCGGTTGACTCCGCACGCCGCCCAGAGCATATTTGAAAGCACCTGCATCGGCAGTTTCTCGCTGCTGAATTCGCGCGAAGTTTTTCTGTCTTTCAGCGCCTGCATTAACGGCTTTCCGCCTTCCATCTGCGGCTTTGGAAGCTCGATAGGCTGAGGTTCTTGTGCAACGGTTAATTTGACCTGCACTGCAGCAGTTGCTGCGTTAACATCCTTCGCAGCAGTTGCGTTAGCATCTTTCGCAGCAGTTATGTTAGCATCCTTTGCAGCAGTCGAATTGGTATCTTCTGCCCAAATTTGGCCCGGCCAAATCAGCATAACAGCCAATAGCAAAATAACGGCTGAAAACAATTTCTTATTCATCATATTTCTCCTTTGATAATTTGATAATCGTTTTTCTGGTTACCGGTTTCACAGCGACTATTATGACCGGATTGCCGGCAAAGACAAGAGAAAAATAGCATATGGCTTTTAGGGTTTAGTTTTCAGGATTTGTGAAACTTAGTGTCTTTTTGCAGCTAATTCAAACGGATTGATACAGTTAGTTCCTGATAACCCTTTGCTGCTTGAAGATTTTTCCCGTCTATTGGGAAATTTATATATCGGCCAAAATATCTTCAATTGTGGTTATTAAAGGCGGGATGTCGCCGGATACTATCTGCCACACAACATCAAAATCTATATCATAATATCCATGAATGAGCCGGTCTCTTGTGCCCGCTATTTCACGCCACGGAATTTGAGGATTGTTTCGCCGAAAGTCCTGCGAAACGGCTTTTGCAGCTTCGCCGATAATTTCCAGCAATCGAACAAGAGCCAATGCGAGTTTTTCATCCCTGTCAAGGCCGTCTCTTTGAATAGATTCTGTGTACTCGACTATCTTTTTTGCGGCATCGAGTATATGGCGCAGGCGGACAATGTCCTGTTCATTCTGCATACTGCACTTTCGCTTCCTGAACAACTTTGCTGCGAAAATATCTGCTTAGAAATGCCGATGTTTGTAAATCTACCTTGCGGCCGAGCAATTCTGAAAGCTCATCCTGCATCCGGAAAAAGGCAAAACCCGGCGTAAAACCTTTCTGGAATTCGACAAGAACATCAATGTCGCTGTCAGGTGAAAAATCGTCCCGCAGAGCCGAACCAAATACTGCTAATTTACAAATATGGTTCTTGCGGCAAAATTCCGCAACAACCCGACTTGGAATTATAAAATTTTTACTCATGGTTCTATAACAACCTTTTATGCCCTGCTGTTTTACTTCCTTGCTTCCTCAAGGCTTTACGACTCTTTGTTGCTTGAAGATTTTTCCCGTCAGGTAGTCTGTAAATTCGACTTTTAGCGTGAGTTCTTTTTCTTTTTTGCCGAGTATGGAGCTTACGTCAAACTGTAATTTGTAATAGCTTGTAAGGAGCGAGCCTGACCAGTTCTTTCTGAGGTCTTTAGGCTCAATCTGCCAGCTTTTCAAAAGGGCCTCCTGCGGTTTTGCATTCAAATTCCACAGTTCGATTTTTACCGCCCCCGGCGATTTTATGACATCTCCCATATCGTCGATGGTTTTGAGATAAACAACCAGCATTTTCTTTTTGCCGGTCTCGTTGCTGTCTTTGGCTTTTTCATAAATGCCGCAGCGGTTGGTAAGCTCGATTGACGAAATGGTCGAAATCGCCTCGGTTCTTGCCGGCTTGTCAATGCCCATTAACGTCTCAAGCCGTTCTTTGAGCTGTTTGTTCTCGGCCTTTAGTTGTTCGTTTTCGCGCTGAATCGAGACTTCGCTAAGAACAGGCTCCTTTTGTTTTGAGGTTTGTAATTTAGCTTTCTTCTTTTCCTCGCAGCCTGCAAAAAGCAGAACGAACGGTAAAAGGTAAAAAATAAAAAATATGGCTTCCCTGTTTTTCAATTTTCTACTTTCCATTTTCCACTCTCTCGGCCAGGCCCCCGCTTTCCCCGGCATTTTTATTTTCCTTTTGTTTACTCCTGTTCTTTCGGCCGGTCAACCGGCTGCGGAGCCTTTTGAAGAATCTCATCGGCAAGCCCATACTCGATGGCCTCACCTGCTTCGAGCCACAGGTTTCTGTCGCAGTCAGCGGTGATTTTCTCCGCGCTTCTGCCGGTATGGAACGCAAGTATATCATAAATTCTGCCGCGGATACGAATAATTTCTTTTGCCTGTATATCGAGGTCGGTAGCAGGTCCTTCAAGAACGCCGCTAATCAACGGCTGGTGAAGCAGTATTCTGCTGTTATTGAGCACAAATCTTTTGCCTTTTTCGCCTGCGGTAAGGAGTATTGCTCCCATACTTGCCGCCTGTCCGATACAGTAGGTTGCGACCTGGCATCGCAGGAATCTCATCGTATCATAAACAGCAAGGCCGGCAGTAACGCTGCCGCCGGGCGAATTGATATAGAAGCTGATATCTGTTTTGCTGTCTTCATTGCTTAAAAACAGCATTTGCGCGATGACAAGATTTGCCGATTCATCGTCAATCTGACCGCCGAGAAAAATTATCCTGTCTTTCAGGAGCCTGGAATAAATATCATACGCCCGCTCGCCGCGACCGGTCTTTTCCACTACTATCGGTACAAGATTCTGATTTAATGTCATTTTTCTACCTTTTCCTTTCGCGTCAGCGTCCGACGGGACGAAGTCGGATTATTTTTTCCCTTTTTCCTTCTTTACGCCTTCCGCTTCGTGCAGAACCTCATCAATCAGACCGTAATCTTTTGCTTCCTGAGCGGTCATATATCTGTCGCGTTCTGTTTCAGCGGTGATTTTTTCAATTGGCTGTCCTGTATGTTTGGAAAGGATTTCGTTAATCGTTTGTTTTGCCTTGAGGACTTCTTCGGCCTGGATTTTTATATCCGCCGCCTGCCCGTAAATTCCTCCCCATGGCTGGTGAAGCATGACCTTCGCGTGAGGCAGAGCGTGGCGTTTTCCTTTTTCACCTGCGGCAAGAATTATTGCCGCTCCTGAGTCTGCGCGGCCAACGCAGTAAGTCGCGACAGGCGAGCCGATAAACTGCATCGTATCATAAACCGCCATCGTGTCGTCAACGCTGCCGCCGGGCGAATTTATATAAAGACTGATTTCACTGCCGCGCTTCTGATTGTCCAGATAAAGCATCTTCATAATAACCGCTGCGGCCAGGCCATAGGAGATTTCGCCAATCATAAAGATAATCCGGTTCTCCAGCAGCATATCGTCGAGCGTCATTTCGCGAGTCCGCTGATAACTCTGCTGCATCTGGAGCCTTGTATCTACTGTTTTTATCAGACCTTTTTGTGGCTCAAACATCATTAATTCCTTAAAGGCAACCACTTTAAGCTATTATCGGCTATTTTTTCTTATCACTTTTCTTTGTAGGCGGTTTTCTAACAGGCCTTGCGGGTTTTTTAGGTTCGGCCTTTTCCGCCTTTTTCTCAGCTTTTTCAGGCTCTTTTTTCGCAACGGCTTTCTTTGGCGGTTTGGGTTCTGCCTTCTTCGGTTTTTCCGCTATCTTTTTCGGTTCTACCTCGGTAATTTTTGCCGATTCGAGAATTTTGTCAATGCATTTTATTTCGCGTATTTCAAGTGCCACCTGCGCAAGCGAGCCGTCACGCGACATCTGCTCACGCAGTCTTTCAGGCCTGACTTGTCTGTAAACGGCGGCCTGCGCAATATAGCCGTTAACCTCCTCCTCGGTAGTCTGAATATCAAACTTCTTTGCAATAGCATCCATAACAAAAAAGCTTTTAAGCTGCTCTTTCGCCTGCTCGACACTTGAGGTCTTTAACTGCTCCATCTGCTGCTGAATATCCTCTGTTTTGGCGCCCTGCATAAGAAGCCTTGTATACTGCCGCTGGAGCAATTGTTTTGACTGGTCTCCCACAATATCGGCAGGCAGGTCAAATTCGACCTTGTCGAGCAGGAACTTTCGAACTGATTGACGCATCACTTCTTTCTGCTGCCTCTCAACGTTCGCCTCATCTCTCTGCCGTATCATTTTTGCAAGCTCATCTTTATTAGCTGTGCCGAATCTCTTGAAGAAATGCTCATCGAGCGGGGCAGGCTGGAGCTCTTTTATGTCGTTAATTTTAATTTCGACGTCAACTTTTTTGCCGCGATACTTTTCGTCAAAAAACGTCGCCGGCACTTCAGTAGTTGCCGTTTTTACATCGCCGGCCTTTGCGCCAATCAGAAGCTCGTCCAGCTTGTCTACCGGCACTTTGCCGACAAAACTGCGATGTCTCGCATAAATTTCGGTGTTGTCAATTTTTTCTGTTTCGCCTTCCTCGGGCTTGAGGACAACATCGGCAATAACCTGGTCTTCTGCTGCGATTTCGCCTTCCTTCGGTTTCCAGGTCCCCGCCCTCTTTTGAAGTTCCGTGATTTCCTGCTCGATTGTCTGGTCGGTAACCTGGAGCCTGGGCTTTTCAACAGGTATGCCTTCGAGGCCCGGCAGCTCAAACTGCGGCCGGACTTCAATTTCAAAATCGAACTTCAACGGCCCGCTTGCGGGGAGTTCTATCTTCTCATGGTCGATATCAGGCTCACCCAGCACATCGAGATTACTATCCTTCATCGCAGCGTCGGAGGCATCCGCCAACAATTTGAGTTTCGTCTGCTCGCCGATTTCCTTTCCGAACCGCTTTTCGAGCAGTCTTCGCGGCGCCCTGCCCTTGCGAAAGCCGGGCACAACGGTCTGGCTTCCAAGCTCTTTATACTGCCCATCGAGAACCTTAGTGATTTTTTCCTGTGGAATTTCGATGCTGATTTTCTTTTTGCACGGCCCCGCATCAGTAATATCCACTACGTTCTTTATTTCTTCTTTGGTTTCAGTCTGCTTTGTGTCCTGTTCTTCAGCCATTAGTAGCTCCGTATTTCTTTATTATTACTAATTTAAAAACAAAAAAGCTTCAGGTCGATATGTCCCGAAGCCATTCATAGCTTTTTTGACATACCAGCGACCAGCGCCGGGCTAACAAGTTAGCCGATACCTCACTGATAGTATTTGAAAGCGGGTGATGAGGCTCGAACTCACGACATTCACGTTGGCAACGTGACGCTCTACCACTGAGCTACACCCGCGATTCAGCCCTGATTATAAATTTCCACAATCGCTTATGCAAGGACAAATTACCGGCTATAAAACGTCCTCAAGTCCGGTTCAGGGAAGCGGCGGGTAAGCTCCAATAAAAGGTGTATTGTCTTTGGCCAGGTCGAGAAGCTTGCTGATTTCAGATGGAAGCTTGGCTCCCGCTTTAGACCCGCCAAATGCCTGTAACAATTGGTAGTTGCCCAGTTCGGGACTCTTGAATAAAGGCCCGTTATAGTTGACGAAATTCAGGCTGTCAGCCTCAAATTCAGGATACATTTTGTTTAAAGCCGGAGGCGAATCGAAAAATATCTGACAATTACTGTCCTGTGCCGGGCTCCAATAAATCATACGCGGCGAGCCTTTTTCCGAACGCTGAACATATACATTATTATTAAGCTTTTTGATTTGAGGTTTATTTAACCTTTCACATAATGAAGGCATCTGCCAAAAAACCAGAAGAGGACCTTTATAATTTTCATTCGATGCGAGAAGATTATTTACAAATACGTGTCCGTCCCGTTCGTTAACATCCGGGCCGGTGCTTGGATGCCAGCCGAAGTGGTCGCCGACCGCTGTTCTATCAGTGCGCCCGAAGAATACAGTGCTGTTTACTAATGTATTGTTATAGACTTTAACATTTGAACTATTCAACACGCGAATGCCCTGGTCGCAATTTACAAACACGTTTCCGGCGCAAATCGCCCCCTTTGAGATTTCAAAGAAGAACCCACTATCGCTCGGCCAGAACCGCTCGGTGGTAACCCGGTCCTGAATATTGCCTACGCCCTCAATCCAGTTGTCATAAAACACGCCATCAACATTGCCTACGTCGTACCAGATACCGTTAGAGTTCGGTTGCTCGATAACAAGATTGTCCCGGCATGTAACACGGTAGCATTGATTAAATATTTTCACCGCCGCAGGATAGTATCCGGTGATTTTCTCGATATTGTTGCGTCTGAAGATGTTCTTTTCCAACAGGACATTGGACGAGCTCAGGATAAAGATACCTTCCGTACTGGTGTCGCTAACCAGGCAATGCCGCAGCGTCAAATTATCTCCCCGCAGGTAAGCGCCGACCCGGGAACAGAAGGAAAGGGTGCAATTCTCAAAAGTCGTTCCAACCACTTCTTTTCCAAATTTGGACTCATCGGCCAAACCTTCGGGGTCTGTTCCTTCTATTTCGATTGCGCGGTAAGCATATTGAGTAAATATAATGCCGCGAATTATTGAACCTTTGCGGTCTGATTTCTTGCCGTGGCAATTTTTTATTGTTCGGGTAAGAGCATTGTCAAAAGCAGTGATTTCGACTAATTTGTTTGTGGGGTCGAAATTTATAAAAACCGTCTTGGCGTCATAATCAATGAAGAACGAATTTGCGTCAAGTTCGCCTTCCCAGCCCGCCGATTGTAAAAACTTACCGTCCACGAAAACCATATCATTATTAAAACGGTGCATTGGAGTTTCTTTGCCAAAATGTTGACGGGTCCACCAGTCAGCAGGTTTTGCGGGAAATAAATTTGACCAGGAGGTTTTCCATAATCCGTTTCTTAAACGCTCCCAATTACCGGCTGCCTGAGTTCCCTTCAAAACGGGCTGTTCATCCGCATAAGGCTGAATAGTTATTCCCTGATTTAATTGCAGGTTGCCGGTACGATAAGTCCCGCCTCGCATCACGATTGCGTCGCCGGTAACTACCCGCTCTAAGGCCGCCGCCAGCGTAGTGGGCTTGTCAAGCATTTGGCCTGATTCCTCGGCCTTTCCATCGGGCGCTGCATAGTAAATTTTACCCGCAACTTTGGGCAAATCATATTTTTGCTGAACCGGGCCGTAAGGCCCACCCGATGGTTGTGCTGCTATTGGCAACGAACAAAAGATTATACACAGAAGAACACAGCCGACATAATATGGCTGATACCATTCAGGACCGCTTGACTTCATTTAATCTTCCTTTCAAGTAACGGTTAATCCTAAAATTTTCCTCTTTTGGCCAAAAGAGGAAAAGGTGTCAGGAACCATTTTCGCCGTTTTGGAAAATCTTGTTTTCTGTGCCGGCAAGAAGACGTTTTATATTGGCACGATGAAGAAATATCACGAGTGAACATAAGATTACCGCTGTCACAATTAACGGCCAAAGAACTCTAAAATGCCAGTCTTTTAAAATAATTGTTAAAGCAATCATTATCATGGGAAAAACAGCCGCGGCGATGACTGAGCCGAGCGAGATATACCGCCAGATAAGAACAATGGCCGCCCAAAGGACAAAAACGATAAGGCCGGGTATTGTGCAATAAGGCCAGATACCCATAACAACGCCAAAGCCTGTCGCGACGCCTTTGCCGCCCTTGAATTTAAGATGGAACGGAAAAATATGGCCTAACATTGCCGCGACGCCTACGGCCAGCCACAGGGCAAGTGCGGAGGCATCGGCGGAATCCGGAACGATAAAAAATTTCGCAGCGAAACTCGGCACAAAGCCTTTAAGAAAATCAAGCAGAAAGCATACATACGCCCACTTCTTGCCGCAGGCACGCGCAAGATTAGTCGCACCGAGATTTCCGGAGCCGACTTTGCGAAGGTCTATGCCCCGCACTTTTGCGATAACAAAAGCAAAAGAGATTGAGCCGATAAGATAAGAAATAAAAATTAATAATAAAAATTTCATTTTTGGGTCTTTTTCTTGATTATCGTATCATATAAAGCAAGAAGTTTTCTGCAATGCGCTTCAATTGAAATCTTTGATTCAATATCATCGTCTTCGATTGCCTTTTTTGCAGCAGCAAGGTTTTCGGTACTGCAGAAGTATCTCATTGCCTCGGCAAGAGAATCAATATCGTCGGGTGAACCGAAAACTTTACCGTGCCTGTCCGCAGTGAACAAATCAGTTGCGCCGTTGTATTTTGTAGTTATTACCGGTTTTCCTGCAGCGAGGGCTTCGAGTATAAATCTGCTCGATGGGTCATAATATGTGGGCAAAACGGCAGCATCGGCACAGGA
>Ga0315286_10004487_pt1 | contig 13389 bp, 10 predicted proteins | sample YL17G10_0_MG_FD_205038 | JGI IMG/M metagenome (GOLD analysis project Ga0315286, IMG submission 205038) | Sediment microbial communities from Yellowstone Lake, YNP, Wyoming, USA - YL17G10_0 | ecosystem: Environmental > Aquatic > Freshwater > Lake > Sediment | place: USA: Wyoming | collected... | reverse complement strand
CGCTTCCGTTCATCCGGATTCATGGAATATTCATATTGATAATAATGGTAATACGGCACGGCGGCCCCTTGGCGGCCGAGCTTGACCTCGTTGAAGATGACGCCGACGATATCCGCCTTGGCCTTGCGGATCTCATCGACCGCCCGGACGAGCGGCTTGCGGGTCGTCTTGCCCGCTCGGATGACGATGACCGTGCAGTCGGCAAGCGAGCTGATGATGAGGGGGTCTATGACGGCCAGGACCGGGGGCGTGTCCAGGAGGACGAAATCGAATCGGTCCTTGACCAGGGCAAGGAGGTCCTTCATCCGCCGGGAATTGAGGAGCTCGGCCGGGTTCGGGGGGTGCGGGCCGCTGGAAAGGACCCAGATGTTCTCGATGGCCGTCTTCTGGACGGCGTCGTCGAACGCCACCTTGCCCGTCAAGCAGCCGCTCAGGCCGACAAGGTTGCGCACTTTGAAGACCTTGTGGAGCCGCGGCTTGCGCAGGTCGCAGTCGATGAGCAGGACTTTGCTGCCTTCGAGCTGGGCAAACGAGACGGCCATGTTCGCGACCGTAGCGGTCTTCCCTTCCTGAGGCATGGAGCTCGTGAAACAGATCGTCTTCGGCTGACGGTCGGCGTTGGAGAACAGGATGGACGTCCGGACCGTCCGGTAATCCTCGGAGATCGAGAACTTCGGGTACAGGTGGTTGATGAGCTCGATGTTGCTGACATCGGGCGTGGTTTCCGAGGCCGGGGCGTTCTCCGCCCCGTAGGAATAAGCCCCGTAGGTGTCGACGTGCTTCTTCGTTCCGCCGGGCTCGAGGAACGGGATGATCCCGAGCGACGGAAGGCCGGTGAGCTTTTCGGCGTCCTCGGGGCCCTTGACCGTGTTATCCAGGTATTCGGCGAGGAACACGAGACCGAGCCCCCCGATGAGGCCCACGAGGAGAGCCATGAGAAGGTTGCGACGGGTGTTGGGCGTGAACGGGCCGCCGGGGACGAGCGCCCGGTCGATGATCTTGATGTTGCTCGTCCTCAAGCCGCCGAGCCTGGCCGAAACGAGCGTCTCGTTCTGCTTTGCGGTGAGGGAGTTCAGGAGATTCCGCATGTTCTCGACCTCGATCCTCAGGCTGTTGTAGAGGATGGCGTTGCTGTCGGTCTTGGACACTTCGGTCCTCTGGGTCTCCAACATGCTCTGGAGGGAGCCCTCCTTCTTCTGGGCGGCCCGGAAATCCGCCTCGGAGGCGTCCACGGCCTTGCGGATCTCGCTCTCGAGCTCGGACTTCATGCTGTCCAGCCGGGCCTTGAGCTTGACGATCTCGGGATAGTCGGGCTTGAAGACTTTGATCCTTTCGTCGTAGGCGTTCTTAGTCTGCGTGTAAGAGGTCTTGAGCCCCTGGATGAGCGGGTTATCGATATACTGGGGCAGGGTGTCGAGGCCCAGACCTTTGAGCTCCCGGAACATGGATTCCTTCTTGATGCGGTCGACCTGGGCTTCCGTCAGGGCCGAGCTCACGTCGGCGAACTTGGTGACGACCGAGCTCTCGTCCTTGTTGAGAAAGAGAAGTTTCTTCTCCTCCCCGTACCTCTGGAGGTCCCGTTCCTTCGCGCCGAGGTCGTCGCGGAGCTTGGCGATCTCCTCGGTCAGGAACTCCGAGGCCTGCTGGGTGGCCTCGTACCGCGTCTCGATCGAGTAGCTGATGAACTCCTCGACGAGGGCGTTCACGACGTCCGCCGCAAGGACCGGATGCCGGGAGGTGTAGCTGACGTCGACGAGTCGTGTCTCTTCCACAGGAGAGGCGCTCAGCCCGCCGAGGACCGTGAAGGCGTAGGCCGAATACGGACTTGGCTTGTACTGGGGCTGTTCGCCGCGGGCGGCAGGCTTCTTCGAGTTGAAGAGCCAACGCAGGGTGACGAGGTCCTTGACCCCCTGGAGGGGGTTCGGCCGGGGCCGCGCCGCCGCCTGGAATTCGGGCCGGGCCGGGAAGTTCATCTTCTTGGCCACGCGCTCAGCCAGGGACCGGCTGGTGAGGAGCTTGAGCTGGGTGTTGAAATAGGTGCCTAAGTAATCAGACCCGTAAAGGCCCCCGGAGCTCAGCAGGTCCTGGATGTTGAGCATGCTCGAGCTGGGCTCGTCGATCATGATGGTCGCCGTGGCCCGGTAGAGGCGTATCGCGGTGAACGAGAAGATCGCGACGAAGACCAGGAGGACCGCCGTGAAGGCGATGAGGATGTTCTTCCTCTTCAGGACGATATGGACGTACTGCTGAAGGTCGATCTCTTTTCTTTCGAGCGTGGTGTTCATGGCCGTGTTCCTTAGAAGAGGGATTCCGGGACGTAGACCGTGTCGTTCTCGAGGAGCGGGACGTCCTTTTGTTTGTTGTTGAGGATGCTCCTCGCGTTGACCTTGATCTCCTTCTCCTTGCCGGTCGCGTCCTTCCGCTTGATGATGACCCCGCCCCGGGACGCTCGATCCGTGAAGCCGCCTGCCTGGGCGATGGCTTGGAGGAGCGTGGGAATCGCAGATTTCTTGACCTGGAGGGCGCCCGGGGTCTTGACCTGGCCGAAGATGTAGACGGCCACGATCTTGTCCACAGGGATGTTGACGATGTCGCCCGCTTCGAGGGGAACGTTGAGTTTCGCGTCGCCCTTGAGGAAGAGCTCGTCGATGGAGATGCGGAGCGACGTGCTCGTCCCGTCGGGGAGCTGGCGGATGATGATGATGTCGCTTCCGGCGTCGCGGGTCAGGCCGCCGGCTTCCGAAACGATCTGCATGAGCGTCTGACGGCCGAGGAGCTGGTAAGGCCCAGGCTTTTCCACTGCGCCGAGGATGGAGACACGCTTGCTTTGGTATTCGCGTATGAAGACGGTCACCTGCGGGTTCTGAACGTACTTTTCCCCAAGGAGGCCGGCGAGCTTCTTTTCGAGCTCGGATTTCGTCAGGCCGTCGACGAGCACTTCGCCAAGGAGCGGCAGGCTGACCTTCCCGTCCTCGGAAACGCGGACCGTCCGGCTCAGCTCATCCGCGCCGAAGACGCTGATCTCGAGGAGGTCCTTGGGCCCGACCCGGTATTCCTGGGTGAACTTTTCCTGGGCGGCCAGAGGGACAATGCTCAGAGCCGTTATCAACACCATGACGATCCGTTTCATGTTGTTGTTCATTTCATACTCCTTGAAAGCGCAATCAGAAATCCTGGGTCAGGCCGAGCCCGAAAAAATTCCTCTTCCTATCGGAGCCCGGAACGTTGGAGGTTCTCTCAAAGATATTATAGCTCAGCTGGATGCCTGTCGTCCGGAGGATCCGGACCGCGAACCCGATCGAATGCGTCCGGTGGACGTCTCGCCTCGCAGTCTCCAGAGACCCAACACCGGGAGCATAAACTTGGAAAGGCTCCGGGTATTTGAGAGCGCCATACTTGATGTCATAATCGAGCCTGAACCGCCGGGTTAGCCGAAACGATAGTCCAGAGCTCACGCGGTCCTCGACGTAATACAGAACGTCCTCCAGATAGGAAAAATGGTTATCCCTTCCGAGGCCGAAACGAAGGCCGAATCGGCCCAACCGGAAATCGACGTCGGTATCGGCGACGAGCCCGGAAAAGATCTTTCTTTCCTTTGAGTCCGGAATAAATCTCTTATAGCCCACAGATATCGTCCCCCTGGCCCTTCCCATGAAGGGAAAACGGAGTCCTGCCGACGCCTGGACCGACCTGGAATTCTTCCAAAGGGAGGACGGATGATCGAATTCATATCTTGTCGAGCCCACTTTGGCGAAGAAGGTGCTCTCCGAAAAAATGGGGTAATACACCTCGACGTTCCCGGTCGATTCCTTCCGATTCAGGCTCCTGGAGAAGAGAACCTCACGATCGGGGAGAACGATATCCTCATAGGAGAATCGGTCTATCACGACAGAAAGGCCGATCGACGACCCGCGGGGCGTTTCATAAAAGAAACTTGTGGTATTGCCCTTGGTGGTGTCGGAGACGAGGTCCGAAAACTCGCTGAAGGCTCTTCGCAAGTGTTTTTGAAAACGGTAATCGCCGGAGAGAGTGAACCGGTTGAATAGGTTCAGACGAATGCGGGGCGCATAGCTGTTCGTGAATGTTCTCAGGTGCGTCTCTTTGGCAAAATAGAGGTATTCGGGGTTCTCCGTGAAAGATAGAATGAGCGATCGTCCCAGAAGGAGATAGGCCCTGATCTCCGGGGACAATGAGCCAGTATAATCCCCGACGGGACCTTCTTCCGGATTTCGGAAGTAAACGTTATCGTCGTACCCCAAATTCTGCAGTTGCAGTTTTGGAAGCAACCGGAGCGGTCCGATTCTCAGTTTGGCCCTGGTCATGATCTCGTCCAGTTCGTCCCGGAAGTTCCTGTAGGTCTGGCCGGGGGCGGAGGTCCAGGATACGGCGATCAACGTGACGGCAACTAATGCCCGGAGTCTTCTCATTGGATGATCTGTTTTGCTAGAAAATATGCCGCTGCGGCGATGGCGAGCCAGGGCCACAGGTTTTTCCATTTCAGATAAGCGAATCTTTTCATCGCTAGACTCGTGGAACCGGGGTGTTCAGGAGAGGCTTTTCGGCCAGGGCTTCTCGGGCGTTCCCCGGAAGACCCTCATGAAGGACAGCCTCTTGACCAGAGCCAGGATGAGGTCGCCGTGCCAGTCGAAGTCCCCTTTCTCGCGAATAATGGGGATGATCCCGTCGGTCTGGGCCAAGTAGAAGATCCTTTCCATCTGGGCGTCCGTCAGCCGGGCGCAGACCTTCCGCGCCATGCGCCCCAGGACGATCTCCCTTTGCATGGCGGCCCGCCAGGCCTTTTCGTACCGGGCCAGGTCTTTCGCCGCAAAGGCGTTCTTGGCGAAGCACCCGCCGATGACGTCCGCCGCGATGTCAGCGCCCATCAGGCCGTAGGCGACTCCCCCGCCGGTCGTTGTCTTGACGTGGCCCGCGGCCTCGCCGATGGCGATGACGCGCTCGCCGTAAGTCTTGGAGAGGAGGCCCTGGGCGATGGCTTTGATCCTGATCCCGTGAGGCGCGACGTTCGCGAACCGCTCAGGGAACACCGTCGCGGCCAACCTCGCGAGATAGGCCCGCGGTTCGCGCCGCGTCAGAAGGCCGACCCTGAGCCGAGACGGCCCGGAAGGGACCATCCAGGCGAATGCCCCCGGGGCAATGTCGCGTCCCACGAAGATCGCGGCCGCCGCAGGATCGTCCGCGTCGATCTCCACCTGGGCCCCGTTCAAAAACTCCTTCGGCCTCCCGAGCCCGAGCTGCACCTGGAGCCCAAAATCGATTCCCGAGGCCAGAACGGCCATCCGAGCCGAAAAGAGGCCCCGGCCTCCGTCCGCTCCCCTGGCACGGACCCTGACGCCCTCCCCGGAAACCTGAATATCCTCGGCCTTCACGGAGAGCTCGATCTCGGCGCCTCGGTCCCTGGCGTCAGAAGCCAGATTCCGATCGAATTTCTCCCTGTCCACGACGTAGGCGAAGGCCTTGGGATGCCGATAGACGACGGACGTGCCTAAGGGAGAAACGAGCCTCACGGTCTGGAGTTCGCCCAGGGCAGAGTCCCGGTTCATACCGAAGGAGTCGAAGACCTCTTTCCCGATGATCCCGGTGCAGACAACCCTGGAGCCGATGCTGTCTTTCTTTTCAAGGATGCGGACGTGGAGCCCGGAGCCGGCCAGCCGGGCGGCCAAACGGAGCCCGCTGGGCCCGCCGCCTATAATGAGGACGTCCGAACTCTTCATTTTTTATCTCTATTTAAATGATATGACGGGAGAAAGTCAACCGGACCGCCCGCCAGCGGTCACACCTTTTGCGCCCTCGACTCCCATTTTCCCCTGAAGGTGATCCAGAACGACAAAACGATGAGCTTCAGGTCGAGCCAGAAGGACCGTTTCCGGATATAGAGGAGATCGTAGCGGAACTTCTTCCGCCGCGGTGTCTCGCCGGGCAGGTAAACCTGGGTCAGTCCGGTCAGGCCGGGCCTGACAGCGTGTCGCTCCAGATAGCCCGGGATTTCTCCGATGGCCCTCGTGTCCGGTTCGCCTTGGACCTCTTTCTCGTTGGGCCTAAGGGCCCTGGGACCGACGAAGCTCATGTCGCCCTTGAAGATGTTCCAGAGCTGGGGAAGCTCATCCATAGCCGTGTCTCTCATAAAACGGCCGAGCTTCGTCACCCGGGGGTCGTTCTCGACGGCCTGCACGGCTCCCCTGTCCTTCTCGGCATCCACGATCATCGAACGGAACTTCATGGCCTCGAAGATCCGCCCGTTCTTCCCGACCCTCTCCTGCCTGTAAAAGACGGGCCCCTTGTCCTGCAGCCATATCAGGAACCCGAAGAAAAGCCACAGGGGAGAGGATAAAACGAGGCCCACGAAGGACAACGCGATATCGAAAGGCCGCTTGAGGAACAGGGCTCGGGCGAACGGGCCGGGCCCCGAGTTGTTCCGTCGCAGAAACTTCGTCCCCAACACGGCCGCGATGCCGGCCGTATCGACGCCCCAATCGATGGGGCTCCCGTTCCGGTTCGGAACAAAGCTCTGGAGGTACTCGTCCAGGAAGCCGTAGGCGACGGAGATGAGCCCCGCCCGGAGCGCCCAGCCCGGATTCCATTTCCGGGCTTCGGGCCCCCGAAAGGCGCGGTAAAGAAGATAGGCCAGGACGCCATACTCGATGAAGTGCAGGGACTTCCGAAAGATGATGTAGAACACGCCGACGGCCGCTTCGGACGCGTGGGGGAACAGCCATCGGAACACCGCGGTCGACATCTCATAAGTGATGCTGCTGCCAAGGAAGCGGTTACCGACCGGAAAAAAGAACGCCATCCAGAGGAGGGGCGGCAGCCAATACATGAAGAACCGTCTCGATCGGCTCATGACAAGAACTCGACCCCGGAAACGGACGTTAAGAGGGCTTCATAGCGGTCCATGATCATCTTTCGGGAGAAATTATCAACGACATATCGACGGCCATTCAAGGCCATTTCCCGACGCGCAGCAGGATCCCCTTTCAGCCGGAGGACCGCCTCCCGGATCTTCGGTATATCGTCGGGGGCGACGACCTCGCCGCACCGGGTTCCGCGGATCAGGGCCGCGACCTCGGAATCGGGCGGCGCCAGCCCAAGGACCGGCCGTCCCGCGGCCAGGAAGTTATAGAGCTTGGACGGAACCGACATCTGTGATTTCTCCTTGTCCAACGGGACGAGGAGGACGTCGCTCGAAGCGAGAAGATGGGGCAGATCTCCGTAAGGCTGGAACGGGAGGAACCGGACGTTGTCCGTCCCGAGCTCGCTGGCCCACTTCTGCAGTTCCATCTTTTTCAGGCCTTCGCCGACGATCACGAAGACGACGTCCTTGTTCTCCCTCAAGGCCGCGGCCGCTTCGAGGACGTGCTCCAGGGCCCGATTGCTGCTGATGCTGATCGTCCCCGAATACATCAGGACGAACTTGTCATGAAGGCCGTATTTCCTGGAGACGGGATTGTCCTTGGGATAAGGCTTCAGAAACTCGGTATCCACCCAATTCGGGATCACGGTCAACTTTTCCCCGGGAACCCCCTTATCCAGAAGGTTCTTTAGGAAGCCCTCCCCGATGACGACGATATGGTCGGAGTTCCGATAAACCCATTTCTCGAGGCCCTGGGCGAAACGGATCGCCGAGCGGTTCTTGAGGATCCCGGATTCGATGGACAGGTCGGGATGGATATCCTGGACGTTGAGCACGACCCGGGCGCCCCGGAGCCTCGCGGCAAGGAAGCCGGTGAGGCCGAGCTGAAGGGGCGGAGTGCGGAGGAATAGGACGTCCCCCTTCCGGAGCGTCAGGGCGTTCAGGATCGTCCCCGCCGTATAGATGTTCCAGGCGACGAGCCGCCCGATCGGGTGGGGCGTGGCGTTGGTCCAGAACCGCTTAACGACGAAACCGTTCATTTTCCGGCGCGAGTAGAAGAGCCCTTTGAGTTCAGGCGGCCGCTGTCTCGGGATGGTCGTCACGACCTCAACCTTGTGCCCCCGCGCCGCGAGGTCCGACGCCAGCTCGTTGATGAGGATGGGCGCACTGCCGAAGTCCGGCAAGAAATACATGGTGTGGATGGAGATCTTCATCTCAATGCCGCAAGGTCCGGGCATCGGCCGAGGGGACGGCCGGGAACTCGACAGGCGCCGGGAAGGACACTTCCGACCTGCCGGCATTCTTTCGGATCCAGACCCAGATGTAGGCCATGGCCGGGACGAGAAGCAGGAGGTCTACTCCGTAGAACGCAGCGGTCGATTCAAAAAAACTCCTGCTGGTCAGGAACCCGATGATCAGAACGGACTGCATGAGCAACGGGAGGTCGGATCCTTCGACCCGGCGGATCCTTCTCAAAAGATCGGACCGCAAGATCAGGACCCAGATGGAGACGATCGCAGCCAGGAAAAGCCCGGCCCCGAACACGCCGGCATGGATGGCCGAATGGAGATAGGAATTGTGCATGTGCTCGGAATTGAGCATCAACCGGTCCGCATGAAATCCCCATCCCAGAAAGGGTGAATGCTCGATCTGGGCCAACCCCTTGCGCCACGTATAATCTCGCCCGGTCAGGAACAGGATCCTTTCGACATGGCCGTGAAGGCGCCATTTGATCCCGGATAGATAGACGAGATAGGTCGCCGCTGGGGCGATGACGAGGAACCTCAGGTCGACCCCCAGGATCAGGACCAGCAATACCCCTGAAATCGCCAGTCCCAACAGGGACGTCCGGGACCGCGTCTGGGCCAGCATGAAAAGGGCCGGCATGAGCAGGATCCCCCAAACGATCTTCCGTTTCCCACTTCGGCAGATGAGATATGTAGAGGCGATGATGATCGTCACCAGCGCGAAGCGGCCGACGCCGTTGGCTCTCATTTCGCCCAGGTTGAACGGAAGCCGGTAAAACTGGGAAAAGCGCTCATCCGAGCCTCCGACACGGAGCACATCGGGGAATATTGCGGCAAAGATGAGGACGACAATGACGTTGTTTATGTGGAGGATCTTCCTGAGCCTTTCGAGCAGGTCCGGCATCTCCATGGCGACCCAGACAACGAGCAGCGGCGCTACATACTCGAATGCCCAATACATGGCTGTCACCCGGTTGGAGGACAGAAATATGGAAGAGACGGTGCCGACCATAAAATAGGCGAACAGGAAGCCCGCAGGCATCCGCAGGAAGGAGAACCCGGGTCTCTTGACCAGCATCCACATAAAGCTCAGATAGACGGCTACCACGGGGAACAGTGCCCTTATGGCCTGAAAAAAAGTCAAGGGGTCCGACAGCACCCCGGCCCGGAAATTATAAATCCCCGTGAACATGCCTCCCCAGACGAGGAGCCAGAGGACATCAGTGAAGATCATTAAAGTGACCTATCGAACTTTCTTGAAGAATGCGTTCAGGACCATCCCCCCCCCCAGAACATCGGAGACCCGAAGAGAAAGATAGAACGTCCTCCAAGCTAAAGGCCGTAGTGGCCTCCATCGGAACTTATTGCCGACGCTCGTTCGATTGACCTTAGAAACGGTCTTCAGAACGAGCAAATCGAAACCTTGCCTTTCAAAAAGGCGGACAAGTCCCCTGCGGCTGAAAAAATTCAGGTGTTCGGGAGGAGATATGAACATGTCGTTCTTCCCCTGGAATCGCGACAGCATCGAACCGCGATGAGGCACGGCGATCGCCCCGATCCCTCCCGGCTTCAATACGAGGCTCAAGTTCTCGACAAACGCCCCGGGCTCAGGCACGTGCTCAAGGACATGGCTCGCCAATACCACATCAAAACGCGCGTTGACTTCCTGGGCATAGCTTTTATCGAACATGCTCGACGCGGGCTCGAACCCGTTGATTTCGGAGAAGATGCGACGGGAATTCGCGTTAGGCTCGCACGCGGTCACGTCCATTCCCGATATCGCAGCGGCCCTAGAAAATTCGCCAAATCCCGCTCCGATGTCCAGGAACAACCGACCTTGAGCCAGCTTACGGCAAATGGCGATGATCCTGGCAGCATCCGTCGAAGCATCGGGATAATAAGACGGCTCACTTTGGCAGACCTGCTCGATCGTCTCGTTCTTATAGGATGAGCTTCGATAAAAGGATTCTATTTCGTTGCCGCCGGGCCGCGGCCAGACAAAAGCACTCCGGCATGCGGGGCAAATAAGGATGGGGAATCGGCCATGTGAGTTCTCTTTGATGAACCACGCGCGGAGATAGCGCCGACCGCATGCCTGACACATGGTCATCGGGGCCGCGGTGTCTCCCTCGGGGCTCAATCCCGCTCTCCTGTTCTTCAATGAGTTTGGCCCATTGCCGGTTATTGCGTCCACCCTATTCCAGATCGCTAGTTAGGAACTCCCTATATATCTCTTGGAGTCTGTCTCCTAGCCTCTCCCAAACATAGAATTCCAGGGCCCTTTTCCTTCCTGCGTTTCCAAACCTTCGACCTAACGCCCGGTCCGAATAGAGCGTCTCCAGAGCCGAAGTCATCCCCTGGACCACGGACTCCCGACTGTCGGGAGCCACCTTGATGCCCCAAGCGTCGCTGACGTGGGCTCCCGGCCCCCCCGAATCAAGGACGATAATAGGGAGACCGGAGCCCATGGCCTCGACGACGACTGCCCCGCCCCCGTCCCTGAAGCTCGGGAAGAGGAAGACGTCGGACGACCGCATATTCGCCAGGACTTCGCGGCGCGGAAGCCAAGGAAGGATCCGGACCCTATCCTCGAGGCCAAGGCGGGAGATGATGCCTCGGATCCGCCCCTCTTCGGGGCCCTCGCCGATGATGACCATCTCGGATGCCGGGTGCTTTTCGGCGAAAGCGCCGAAAGCTTCGACAGCCAGCGAAAATCCCTTCAGACGGTGAAGTCTTCCGGCCGTAATGACTTTGAACCGCTCCCCGGTCCTTCGTGGTCCCGGCTCCCCTTCAAAGAAATCTTCGGCGGCGATCCCATTCACAGGGAAATACATAATCTTATCCTGGTACTTATGCGGCATTTTCGCCCGCGTTTCCCGGTTGCAGACGAGAACCGCCCGGGCCTTCTTCAAACACCGTTTTCTGACGAACATCCTACGGCCGACGCCTTGAGCACAATTCCTGGCGAACTCCGCAAACCGACCGTATAAAGAATACTCCTTGAGAAGGGTCTTGGGAGTCCGCTGTCCACCTCCCACCGGCCCCCACAAGAAGGGGACCGGAAGGAACGCCCCGATGAAGCTCGGGATCCAATCGTTGCCGAACGTCAAATGATGCGCCGCGTCGAAACGGACCTCGCGATGCAGCTTCCGGGCCACCCTCCAGGCCTTGATCTGCCAAAGATAGTAATAGATCCGCTGTCCGAACTCGATTCGGTAAAGCCATTTCAGGGCCTTGGATAATTCCACGAAGATGAAATGAACGTTCGGCAGTGGCGCCCCGGTCAGAGCCTCGAATATCCCGGCCTCGTTATACCGATGCGTTAAAACCCAAAGATCATGGGATCGGGCCAACTGCTCCATGATTCTCCATCCCGTAAGGTCCTCCCCGGGATGGAGCTGGAGGGAACCGGTTGGATTGCACGCATACGCTGATATGAGGACTTTCATTGGGAGGGACTCAAGCATGCCGCAAGGACTCAATTAGGCCCAAGGCATTGCCCCAAGCTCTTTCCAAATCGTATCGTCGACCTCCCCTGATGCCGGCCGATATGCTCATGAGCATACGTAACATCAGGACCAGATAACAGCGCCAAAGAGAAAGTTCCGGATGTTTTCTCACGAAGTGAAGCCTGTTCAAGACCTCCCTTGTCCCGAAGACACGGCCGCTACCTCGGCCCAAAGGAGCCGGATAATGGCGGTACAGCGCCTCCGGAGCGACGGCGAGCCCGAAGGTTTTGCCGACACGATAACTGAAATCAAGGTCTTCTAGGTAGCCGTAACCCCTGAACCATTCATCGAAGCAGAACTCGTCCATCACGCATCGCCTCCAGACAACAGCCCCAGACGGCAGCCACGCGACGCTCCGCGATTCGATCAGAAACCCTATCATCGTTTGGAACCCTGAGGCAGAAACCGATCCCGGTTCCCCGCCATAAAGGCCCGCCCATCGGACGATGGGGAAGGACTTTAGACCAGCGGCAACCGGGGCCGGATGATTCTCCATGTTGAACGAAGCCCCCCCCAACTCCTCCGGGGCATCACGCCAGAAATCCATCATGGATTCGATCGCGCCGGAATCGAGGACGACATCGTCGTCAAGGAATCCGATGAGGGAGATCCCTCGCTCGACGGCGCCGAGGCCGTCGTTCCTCTGCCTCGCCGCAGAGGGCGGAAGGCTCCGCAGGTAGACGATTCTGAGACCGGGAAACTCCCCAACGACGCCGCGCGTCTCCCAATCCCCCCCGTCCACCACAATCACCTGGTCGGGCTGGCATGACTGGCCGCTTAGGGACGCCAATAGGCGTCGGAGCGCATCAGGCCTGTCCTTCGTCGCCACGACGAAAGCCAGCGCGTGGACGCCTTTATCCATCGATATGTTCCTTTGTTCCGCGTCCGGCGATGAGATCACGGAGTCGCTGGCAGGCGCCGTCGTTCGCGTACGCCAGATCTCCTTGGAGGAGGAAGAGAACGAACCTCCTTAGGATATGGGTCCATCTTATGCCGTAAGCGGTGAGCGCCCCCGGGGCGGCCCCGAACGCATCGACGCAGGCAAGTTCGAATTCCCGGGCGAACGCCCCCCCCTGGGAGACTGACTTGCTCGCCGCGTGCAGCCGGAAATTCGAGAGGAACTCCGGGATGTGGGCGAACGCTGCGCCGGAGTTCAGGAAACGGAACCAGAGGTCGACGTCCATGGCGTAGTGGAATTGGGGTCTCAACATTCCGGCCGCGAAGAACAGATCCCTTCGCCAGAAAGTGGAAGGCTGGACGAGATTCATCTGCCAGGACCTGAGAGCTCCCTTCGAGAATCGGACCTCTTTCAAGTCCCGGACGACCCAATCCTTTTCATCCACGATATGGGCATCCCCGTAGAGCACATCGACCATCGGGTGAGCGACGAAAAAGGCCACGACCTTCTTCAGGGTTCCGGGCAAATAGGTGTCATCCGAATTCAGCCAGGCCAGGATGTCACCCGTACTCTTCAAGAAGCCTTTGTTGATGCCATCGGACTGGCCGGCATCTTTTTCGCAGTTCCAAAAGGATAGCTGCCGTTCGTATCCCTTGATAATCTCTAGGCTCCCGTCCCGAGAACCTCCGTCCATGACGATGTACTCGAGGTTGGGGTAGTCCTGGTTCAGGACGCTACAGATCGTACGCTCCAGGAAATCCGCTTGATTGAAAGACGGAGTGACGACCGAGATCCGAGGGTACAACGAGCCATTTCCCGGAACGAGGCTTCCATCGAAGGCCGGACGGGAAATGGATGCCCTCG
>Ga0315286_10004486_pt1 | contig 13392 bp, 11 predicted proteins | sample YL17G10_0_MG_FD_205038 | JGI IMG/M metagenome (GOLD analysis project Ga0315286, IMG submission 205038) | Sediment microbial communities from Yellowstone Lake, YNP, Wyoming, USA - YL17G10_0 | ecosystem: Environmental > Aquatic > Freshwater > Lake > Sediment | place: USA: Wyoming | collected... | reverse complement strand
TAGTGGCCGAAATTCAGCGAAACCAGCGTGGCGTGTTTGTGGCCCAGGTCATCGCTCATCCGCTCAAAATGGCGCTGGAAGTTGAGGTATTGATCCAACCGGCCGGCCGAGGCCGGCGTCATCTGGTTCGCATAACCGCCGATATACCTGCCATCCTGCTCCCCGATATCCGTTCCCAGCCAGCGCTCGCCGAGTATGGTCTCGAGCGTCACGAATGCCTCGGCGGGCGGCTGGAACTGCTGCCAATAACCACCCGGCCCGGATCCCGGCACATAGCCCCAGACGTCGAAAAGATACAGGTCGCGCCGCTTGATCTCGTTCGCCAGATCTCCAAGGTTCTTGGCAAACAGGATGGGGTAGGACGGCCAGATGACGTCGCCCAGCTCATGTGTACGAGTGAACTTCTCAATCTGCTCTGCATAGCCAATGATGCGGCCGTTCTGCACGTCAAAACCGCGCAGGCAGGTGAACTGCGTCCGGTTCTTGAAGGTCTCCCAACTGGGCGGCTTGACCGCACGCCGGTCATAGTCCGGATTCTCACGAGGATCAAGCAGGTGACTGTAGATACGGCGCACCGGCGCGGATCGCCGGCCGTCGACGGCAGCGGCCCCACTCGAAGCGTTGGCCAGAACTGCGGTGACGACCAAGGCCGTGACTCGAAGAAGCACCCGTAGCCCGGAGATCGGCGTGGGAGTCGAAGGTGTTCTCACGATGATGTACCTTTCCGCTGGATTGATGAAGTCGTTATGGTTTGGCCTCCGTGATCGTCTCACTGCCACCTTGAGACAGGTTTCTTCCACGGAATGGCGGCCGAAGTCTCATCGAATCGCGTATGTCTTCTTCAGGTACTTCACAGTCTGTTCCAGCTCATCATTCGTCAGCGGACGCTCATACACAAGGAAACGGGTGAGTTCACCATCGAAAGATTCTCTGCCCGGATGGTTGGTGGCGTCACGTTCCTGGCCGATCGCAAGCTTGGAGGAATTAGCCCCGGGATTCACGGGGAAAGGCTTGCCGGCCACAGGCTGCGAACTGTCCATGAAGACTTCGATCGCGACTTCGCCAATGCCCGCACCCATACGCCCTGCTGCAACGTGGTACTGGTTCTCCTTCAGTGGTTTGGACACGAGCACCATGGGATTGTTGTGATCCCAGCGACCGAAGGTGATCCCATTACGTGATCCAATCCATACGCGATTGTCATCTGTCACGTTGCCCCAGATCCCTTCGTAGTTTCCGCCGTTTCTCAAATTGCCAAAAAACGAGTGTACGTCCTTCAGTTGAACAGCTTGCTCGTAAACGCAGATGACCGCAAACCAGGTGTAGCCACTTCCCGTCAGAAGATGGTCCAGGGCATCTTCCTCGTGATTGACCAGTTCCTGCCGCCTGAATATCAGCGTGTTGTGACCACCGATGGCCGGCACGGCTTTCTTCAAGGTCGGACGACCAGAACCAGGTTCCTGCCGCCCTTCGTCCTGCTTCACAAAATCCTTGGCCGCGAACGCAGTGACCTGGTTGGTCCATTTCACCACGCGGTCGCCGTTCTCCACCTCTACGCCTCTATCGGCATCCAACTCCACGATGAGCCCCTTGTCAACAGCCTGTGCCTCAACCGAAGCCGCAACAGAAACCAGCAGCAAAACACAACATACGAACGTCATGGTCTTTCTCCTATTTGGAGGATTGGTTGTAAGCCGGAGTTCTGCAAAACTCCAGTTGTAAGGAGAACACGCATGATCATGATACCACGGACCCGCGAAAGGAAGAAACAACCGCTGTCACACATTCGTGCGGTGTTTTCCCCGCAAGGCAGCATCAAGATTTGGCTTGGTAAGGCTCTGAAGTACCTCATAACTCGGTTGCCTCGGCCACGGCTCCGTCGCTCATCGCGGCCGGCCGCCACATGACGCTATTCCACGTCGCTGCTGGAGATTACCAGTTGTAGGTCCACACGTATGTCGTGTAACTCGTCTCGGGTGGATCGTGAAAGATCTTGTCACCGATCTTCTCGCCGCACCGGCAGGTCAAACGCAAGCCATTCCGGAAGAAGACCGGATCGTCCTCGTGGAAACGGTAGGCCGAGAACTCGTTCCGAGCCTTGTCCAAATGCGTGAGGCCGGCCACTGGCGTGGCATAGCGACCTTTGTTGAAGTAGTAGGTGCCGAGAAAATAATCCTCCAGACCGGACGAGAGCATGAGCGGCTCGCTCACGCCGCCGATGTATGCACGCATGCACGCTTCCATGAAACTGAGGTCTTTCCATCGCTGCTTCTCATCGGGCCCTCTGCGCAAGCCCTTCGCAGCCATCGTAACCTGATAGAGCGCGCCGTCGCCCTTCCATTCGCACAGCGCAAACTCCTCCAGCGGTTTGGCCATGTGGTTTTCGAGCTTGTGAAGCCGCAATCGCGCGTTGTCGGGCAAGCGCACCCCGCCCAATTCCACCGGCAGATTCTCGGTGCCGCGGATGATCCACCAGAAGAGCGGTCGGCCGGGCGTGTCGGGGCTGAGTTGGCCGGTGACGCGAACGCTCTTGCCGAACGGGATGCGGTACGTATTGTAGACACCGCTGGGATCGCCGGTCTTGCCGATGCGCGCAATGCCCCAAGGCGCAAAACTGTCGTTGAATCCGATGCCATGGCCAAGGAACAGTTCCATGTCAATGGAGGCGTTCGTCTCACCGTCCACATAGATGCGGATACGGGTCTGCTCGTAGCCCTTGAACGCGCCGCCGAACCACCTGTGCGTGAGACAACCGCGTCCCTCGTGGCGGAACAACTCCGCTTCTTGCTGGGCGCTGAGGGGCGTGACCTCCTTGCCCATCGTGCCAAAGGTTTTGAGCGTCGGGGGGACCACGTCAGCAGCGCGGAGCGCGGCGAGCGGAGCCAGCAGCACGGTGGTGAGGACGTTGAGAGGCACAAGGCGTTTCATTGTGTTGGCAACTGTGTTCGTGCGCATGTCTGCGTTCCTATGGTCAGGGTCATAGCGGCACGGGGTAAGTCTTCCCCGCCTCCGTCTTCATCTTGATGATCTGGTCCCGATAGCGGACCTGGCAGGAGCCGCCGGCCTTGGAGTGAATGACAGCCTCAATGGGTTTCCCGTCCTTCCATTTCAAAGCTATCTCGAAGCCGCCGCGGGCGCAGAGGCCCGTGAATGACCCGCTGGCCCACGCCTTCGGCAGCGCAGGCAGCAACTCGATTTCGCCAGCGTGGGATTGCAGCAGCCTCTCCGCGATGCCGGCGCAACCGCTGAAGTTGAAATACAACGCCGCCGGCGCGGGATCGGACCCGCCCTTGGCAAACCCGGCAAAGCAGTCTTTGATCCACGGGTCTGTTTCCTGGCTGGCCGCAGCGATGCCGGCGATCGAGTCCTGCAAAAAACGCGGGCTTTACTCCTCCTGGTCGGCACCGTTGCCGGTGTACGTACCAGCCTTTTGACGTTTGGCCGGCTTCCCTTTCTTGGCTCTTCCCTCCCGATCCGTTTCGAGCTTGCGAGCTGCCTTGCCAGGGAAGTCGACGCCAAGGTTCTGGGATTGTTGCTTGGGACCGCCGGGAATCCACAACTGCAGGTCACCTGTCGCAGCCGTGACATCCCACGAATCGCCCGTCTCGTGCATGATCGACGTGAGACGGTCGTCAAATTCCTTGACAAGCGCTTTCTGGGACGGATCGTCCACCAAGTTCTTGCGCTCCCAGGAATCGTTCTTCAGATCGAATAGGAACCACGGTTTGTCTTTGGTACGTGCGTACAGGTACTGGCGCGTGCGCAAAGCCCTCCAACCGGGCCACGGGACGTAGGCGTACTGCATTTCGAGATAGACGTAGTCGCGCGGCGGCTTGGCGGTTTCGCCCCGCAACAAGGGCGAGAAATCAGCGCCGTCCACACCGTCGGGCGCCTTGAGCCCAGCCAGGCCGGCCAGCGTCGGATAGATGTCCGGCGAGCCGAACGGATCGGCGATCACCGTGCCGGGTCTGATGGCTCGCGGATAGCGAATCAGGAACGGGATGCGCGCCGACTCCTCATAGGGCCACCGCTTGGCCTTGAGGCCCTGGCAGCCGATCATGTCGCCGTGGTCAGAGGAATATACGACGATGGTATCCTCGGCGACCCCGGCCTGGTCCAGAGCCTGGAGGAGGCGATTGAATTCATCATCGAGGCTTTCGATCATGCCGTAATAATCAGGCAAGCACTGCTTCGCGTTCTCCGTGGGCAATCCCTTGGGGACATTGGGTGGAACCGTGATTTTGGAGAAATGCCCCACATATCCTTCCGGAGCCTTGTAAGGAGTGTGGGGGAGAATCCAGGAAACAAAAAGCATCCACGGCTTTGGACCTTTGCTCTTCTCGGCGATGAACTTGAGAGCCACGTTCGTCACATTCGCGGACTGCCGGTCGGTGCGGTAGAAGCCGAACTCGGTCTTCGGCGCCGGGAAGCCGTACGTCGGGTCCTTGGCGTCCTTCGGCGGCACGATGTGCCATTTGCCGGAATAGCCGGTCTCGTAGCCGGCGTCGCGGAACGTCTCGGCGATGCATTTAACCGTGGGCTGGAACACGACGCCGTTGCTCATCACGCCGTGGTGATGGGCATATTGACCCGACATCAGGCTGGCACGATAGGGGCAACACACCGGCGTGTTCGACATCGCGGCGTCCAGCCGAGCGCCTTGTTTGGCGAAGGTGTCGAGGACCGGGGTGCGGGCATTGGCGTCGCCGTAGCAGCCCATGGAATACGCGCGCTGCATATCGGAGAAAACAAACAAGACGTTGGGCCGGCGTGCGGAATTCCGGCCGCCCGGCGTGACGCTCAGGGCACGCGCCGGTTCGGCCAAGTCCAAAGCGGACGCGGCCAATCCCACCGCCCCCACGCGGAGGAACGTGCGGCGGTCCAACACGGCTGTTGCGCCGTTACAATCATTGTCGGCCATTGTCATCGCGCCTTGCCGATTCATAGTGACCTCACTCAAACGTTCACGATATGGAATGGTGAGACGTTCCAATAGTTACCGCGAAACCTCGCAGAGTGCAAGGATTACCCCGCCATAAGTGTTCCTGATTAGGCGAGTTCGATGACCCCTGTTCGGCGATAGGAATTACCCTCTTGCCTCGCCGATTGCCCCCGTTTCTGGCCCGCTTACTATGCCCCCGCCAACCACCCGCCTCCTTGCCCCATGCCCCTGTCCTGTGCTTCCCCTCCCCTGCCCTCAAATAGTCTGCCGTGTTTCCAATACCCCCTGGCAGCAGCCGGGGGTTCAGCAGGAAAAACGCTGCAAGGAGCCGGCTGCTGAACCGGTTTTCTTGTCTTGCAGGCGAATCCGCAGCCTCGGCCGTGTCCCCCTCGCTCGTCCCGGGTGCTCACCGTCATTCGGAAACGGCAGCCGCACCGAAATCGCCGACCTGCCACTGTCTGTTCTTCCGCAGTCGATAGGCACCGGCGGGGAACGTGCCCCTGCCGGACTTCGGCGGGACGGTCGAACCGGGGGCGGACCTATTCTCTTATCAGCGCAGCCCGCGAATCCTGGAGATGATCGCGTTGCCCGCAGCGACACCCGATCGAGCCGCCCCTTCCATCCATCCCTGGAAATCAAGCGACGTATGCTCGCCGGCGAAGAAGACGTTGCCTTGCGGCTGCCCTTCGTATCCTGCAATCGTCGTGTACTGACCGACTCTCCAATACGAATACGAGCAGAGGAAACGGGGGTCGAAATGGGCCATCGATCCGGCCGCCTTTCCATTCCAGCATAGGGAGATGCCCGGAAATACAGGCTCCAGCTCTGTGAGAAAAGCCTGGGCATCACGGAGCACTTTGGGACTTGAGCTATCACCATAAGGATGATTCAGGGAGAGCAGGTCGACCGGAGAACCTCCCGTGTATTTGACGAGGATGCCGCTGGTTCCCGGGAAACCGCGTGAGGGTTCCCACGTGTTCTGGAAACCGGTATCCGAATATGCGGTGCCGGTGCCGATGCCCCAGGGCCCCCGCTGGTTCCAATAGCGCCGTGTAAACTGGAGCTGCAGTTTCCCATTTTTCCCACGCCCCAGATCCTGAATAGCCCGCTGTTTGAGCGTGTCAAAACCGGCGGAACTGTAATTCAGCGTGCGCAACACGGCAAAGGGAATTGCCAGAAGCACGATGTCCGCAATCGCCGTGGCCCTGCCGCCTCCGTCTTTGTCGAACGAGAGCACATACCGTCCGTCGCTGGAACGTGAGATCGCTTCTAACCAGTGCCCGAACTTGATGCTCGCGTCCCATCGCAGATACTGGGCGATAGCCCGGGATACTTCCCACGTGCCTCCACGGATGCGGTACCGTTCATCGGAAGAACCGAATTCCGAGAACTGAGTCTTGCTTCCGTATCCCAAGAGATAGATGAGGCTCAGGGCGCTTTGGTCGGTTGTATCGGCGCCGAATTCAATGGCGTAGGCAACATCGAGGACCCTCCCCAGCGGACTGGCATGACCACCGGGCACGCGAGACTCAATCCACTCATAGATGCTCGTCGCATCCAACACTCTGCCGGCCGGCGTTGACTTCTGATAGGTAGTTGGATACCCCGCCGATACCAGGTCCTTCTGAAGTGCGTTCGACAGAATCTTGAAGTCCGCATCGGCCTGGGACTTGGGATAGTAGGAATTGAAGAAATGATAAGTGGGCGTCGAACCCGCGGGTTCCGCGGCCAGGCTGTCGACTACGGCAAGCCCGAATCGCTTCGCCAGTGACCGCATCGTGGTGTGCGCGGTATCGATCATCTCGCCGAAGATGTCCGTGCAATGACCATCGACCCAGTAACCGGTATCGCCGGACGGACGGCTCTCGTGACACACGCCGCAGCTCCCGCCTTCAAGGATGTTCTGGGCGGAACCGCGATCGGTCTGCGTCCGCCCTCCCACGCGGTTCTGTGACGTCTCATAAATCGTGGCCACGTATCCGGCGTCGGCCAGCGTCAATGCGGCGCTGAGACCGGCCAGACCGGCGCCGACGATGGCGATGCTCGGCTGCGGCGCCGGCGGACTTGCCGAGCCGAGACGCGACAGGGCCAAGCCTCCTGCGGCGGCCGCCGTACCGGCCAGGAACCGGCGTCGGCTGAAAACGCTTCTGCCGGCCTGGGCGGCCCCGTCACCAACCGGCGGATTCCCCGCGCCTCCGGCCCCCGGTCCGTGGTGGGCGCAAGCCTGGACGTGTTTGTACATCTGTTGCTGAAGAGACCGCAGGAGTGGAGTGCGAGCCACTATGAACCTCCATCATAGACCTTCACCGTTTCAAAGCACCCTGCAACCATCATACACGAAAGGCCCACGTCAATCAATGGGATAATGCGCGAGCATTCCCGGGTAGCCGGTTCACAGTGGAGCAGGGATCGGGGGGCAGGGTTGAGGGGAGGGGTTTCAGCAGAGCGATCCGTTCTGACCCCTGATCCCCGGTCCCTGATGCCTACCCGAGTTTTCCCGACGAAATCCTTCGCAAAGGCACAGGCCAATCGGCCCCAGAGTACCCCGAAGGTGCAGAGGGTCGATTCCCGCCTGAGGCTTTTGAGCCGGGGTTTGGCGGAAGATCGTCTTCGTTGATTGAAGAGGGTGCGACGGGAAGAACGCCGAAAAGTGGCCTGAGCGCAGCCGCTTTCGGGCCGATGTATCTGTGTGAGACGGGGTGGCGTCACAGGATGCCGGTCGAGTCGCGTTTGCTCGTCGGATTATGAGACCTCGTCCAGACTATGGGGGTTTGAGCGTCTGCATGGTGACTACGGAATCATTGAAGGATACTGTTCTGGACGCGGCGAAGGAGGTCTTCGAGAGCATGGTCTTCACGTCCCTGGAAGAGTCGTGCGCCGCTGTAAGTCCCAGTGACACGGCGTTCCTTGCCTCCATCACCTTCCACGGTGACATCCAGGGCTGCCTGAGCGTCCACTGCGATCCGCCGTGCGCGCGGAGCATCGCGGCGGGCATGCTGTGCGCCGGGACCGGCGAGGAACTGGGCGACGGAGACATCATCGACGCGCTCGGCGAGGTCGCGAATATGGTCATGGGCGGCGTCAAGGCCCGCATTCAGGACCAGATCAAGAACGTCGAGATCTCGATCCCATCCGTCATTCACGGCCGGGAACTCCAAAGCCGTCCGGGCGAGGGAACCACACGCATCGGGATTCCCGTCACCATCGGGCAGCAGGTCCCGGCACAATTGTCACTCCTCTATCGCCGGCACAATTCACAGGAGTCCCTGCCCGAATGAAGTGCGATCAAGGGCGGTTCTGCGTCCTGGTCATTCCAGCGCCGGCGGAAATCCAATCACGCCGCGGCTTTTCGGGCTCAGCCCTGTCGATGGTATGGCCCGTCTTGGCGGGAGGACTCAGGGGGCGAATGATCGTCCACTGCGTATCACTCATGTCACCGGGATACACTTTCTCACTCATCTGGAATCCCCTCTCCCCCTCTGCGTATTCTGCCACACTCTATTGGACCCACTGTGGGTCTCCAGATGGGACAATCGTTGGCGGAATCCCTGAAGGAGAAAACAAACAGGCCCTACAAAATGGCTGGCAGAGCCGGGGGATTACCTCTGTTACTTATGATGCTGATGTCTGCCAAGTGGGGAATGCTTTCTACGGCATCACCGCCCGGTTGTAGATCCGCACATCGTCGATCAGGCCGGACCAGAAGGTGCCGGCCGCGAGGTCCACTCCGCAGCCAATGTTCAGACCGCCGATGGAACCAGCGATGGTCGGCTGGGTGTCTTCGCCGACAAGGACGTCGTCCACATACAAAGCCCTGGTCGCACCGTCCCACACAACGCCGATATGATGCCAATCACCATCGACGATCCTGGCCTTGGACACCAGAGGGCTTGCCCCCTGCCGACCACTGGCAGGTCGTGACAGGCTGGTCATGAGTTGCCCCCCGGCAGCGTCTGTCCAGAGCCAATTCGCCCCGTTGATTTGTGAGACAATCACCTGTCCAGGCGCGCCGCCCTTAACCCATGCATACACACCGAACGACCCGACGGCCGGGTCCAAGACAAAGCCGGTACTGATATGATCGTCGATCCCATCCAACTGCACCGCACCTCTTACTCTGCCACTGCCCGGCTGCCACAGCGGCTCACCCTTGAGCGTGCCGTCGTGGCCGCCGGCGCTGTCTTTCGCCGTGCGGCCGTCTGTCTCGTCCAACTTATAGTGTGCGACAAGGCGGTCGTCCTTGAGCTTTGCCTGAAAGAACGCCAGGGTCAGCCGCCAGGCGAGGTCGGCCGCGGCCTTGTTGTAGGCCGTCTTTGTGTCATTGAAGAAGGCATGTTCAGCCCCTTTATGGACATAGATCCCGTAGTCGATGGCGGCCGCCTTGAGAGCAGCTTCAAACGCTTCGATGCCGGCGTTGATGCGGGTGTCGAGGGCGCCATAGTGGCACAGCAGAGACGCCTTGATCTTCGGCACATCGGCCGAGGCCGGCTGACTGCCATAGAAAGGCACCGCCGCCGCCAAATCCGGCGAGTTGACGGCGACCTGGTTCGTCACGGCCCCGCCCCAGCAGAAGCCCGTGCATCCGACCTTGCCGGTCGTCAGCGGATGCGTCTTCAAATATTGAACCGCCGCCACGAAATTCTTGGTCGTCGCCTGGCTGTTCAGTTGGTTGAGCAGCGACGTGGCCTGACTGGTACTGCCGGGCGTCCCTCCCAGCGGCGACAACGCGTCGGGAGCAATCGCATGAAATCCCTCCAACGCAAAGCGCCTCGCCACGTCCTCGATATGGGGCTGGAGACCTGTGTTCTCGTGTATCACGATCACGCCAGGGAACTCCTCCCCCCCTTTGGGCCGAGCGGCGTAGGCACGGATGTCGCCCGTCTCACCGCGATAGGTAATGTAGGCCGTATCGAGGCGGGCATCATCCTTCGCAATGACTTCGGCCATCGCGAGACCATCTCCCTGTTGCCCCAGCAAACCGTAAGCGGCAACCGCACCACTGGAAACCAGAGCCAATTGCCTGAGGAACCCGCGACGATCCAGGTACGCATTCGTGTATTCGTCGCATTTGTCGGTTCGGGATGTTCGATTTGACGTCATAAACAGTCCTCCTACACGGCACATCTGTCATGATACCGGCGACCTGCATCCGATGTCAAGGGCTCGGTCGCCAATCCGGCCCTGGATACCTCCGAATACAAGACCATCCGACGCAGTACCAGTCCGCTTTTGTCGCCCATTGTTCCTTCGGCGGTCGGCCCCGAATTCTTCCGACCCACCCGCAAACGCAACAGCAAATCCAGCGAAGGGTGCCAAGAGACAGGCATGAGTCCTTCCCAACCCGGACAAGCCGGAACCATACACGCCCGTGACACCCAAAAGTTGGTGGATTCACAAACCGCCGTAACCTCTTGTAAATCCAGGTGGTTACAGATGCCACCTAAAATGTCTTGCGTGCCGTGCACACCTTCTTCTTGACCGCCGCCCTCTCTCCTACATCAGGTTTGTCCGATGGTTGATCCTGCAGCTTATCCCGCCAACGGCTCGGTTCATCGGCGTGAGTTTCGCGAGCGTTCTTCTCCAGCCGGTTCCTGTGCCCTGGCAGACCTGATCTTTTCGTACGCTTCCTCAAGGGTTTGGGCCTTCGCTTTTTGGAGAATTGTCGCCTCGTAATCCTGCATAAGCGGTGTGCGTATATCGTGTTTCTTCACGCAGATCAGGTAGCTGATTCCGTCCCTCCGGCTCGCACCGGCCTGCCCCCGCGCGCTACAAATAGCCAAATCAGCGAGATGTTCAGGAGTCAGATTTTCTATGTTCGCGTCGATCTTCGTATACAGAACCGTCTCTATGCCGGCCAGATTCTGTAAGGGCTCAATAAATACCCTATCTCGATCCGGCTCAGCGGGTCGGCTGTAGTGTCTATCGGAGCACTCGTTTCTTGTCTCCCTCCTCCAAAGGAGGTCTATAATACTCCCGGTTTTTGGGACCAGTGGATAAGGTAGTGTGGCTGTGGTAGGGTAGCGTCCGACAGGAGGTTATCATGGCACAGCGGAAGCACCACGGTGGTGCGTTTAAGGCTCGGGTAGCGGTCGAGGCCCTTGCGGGTCACAAGACGGTCAACGAGATCGCCAGTGCGTACGAGATTCACCCGTCGCAGGTGGCCAAGTGGAAGGCGGAGGCTTTGCAGCGTCTGCCGGAAGTTCTGGCGGACGGGCGGCAAGCGAAGGCCCCGGTAGATTCCCAGACCCAAGCCCGGCTGTACGAAGAGATCGGACGGCTGACGATGGAAGTGGAGTATTTGAAAAAAAAGCTGGGTCTGTGCCGCTCGGACAACGACGCGGGTTGATTGAGTTCGAGGGCTGTGACTTGAGCATTCGGGAGCAATGTCGGTTGCTGGGCCTGGAGGCGCTCTATCCCAAGCCCCGGCGGAGCGTGTCAGGCGGTCCGGAGCATCGGATTTACCCCTACCTGCTGCGGGGTCTTCGGATCGAGCGTCCCAACCAGGTGTGGTCGGCCGACATCACGTACCTCCGGCTGTCGCAGGGATTCGTGTACCGGATGGCGATCTTGGACTGGTTCAGCCGGTACGTGTTATCTTGGTCGCTCTCGACGACGTTGGACGCTTGGTTCTGCGTCCAAGCCCTCCGGGAGGCGTTGCGGATCGCCACGCCGGAGATCTTCAACACGGACCAGGGTAGCCAGTTCACCAGTGGCGAGTGGATCGGGGAGCTGACGGCCGCTGGCATCGCGATCAGCATGGACGGTCGGGGCCGGGCCTTCGACAACATCTTTACGGAGCGGCTGTGGCGTTCGGTCAAGTACGAGGAGGTGTATCCGAAAAACTACGGGACGGCGGCGGAGGCCCGGCAGAATCTACGCGGGTACTTCCACCTGTACAATCAGGAGCGGCTGCATCAGGCCTTGGACTACCGGACCCCGGCGGAGGTGCACTTCGGGGTCGGCGGCAAATGTAACAATGTAACAAGTGCTAACAAGAAAGAAAAAGAAGCAAAAAGAAAGAAGATGCTACTACTACAGAATACTACCTTAAAGAACTAAGAATTTGGTCTTGACGACCGGGAGTACCTCAGTATTCGCCGGACACGAGTATACTAAGTCCCGTTCGATTGCTGGTGTATCACTGAACAGGTAATAACACATTGGAACAGGGGACTGCTCATGTCGAATGAATCGGTAGACAAGCAGAATTCGTCTCTCGGTCGTCGTCACCTTCTGGCCGTCGGGGCCGGGTCCGTCGCGGCGGTGGTGGGCGGAACGGGTCACGCGGAAGAGGCGGCGGCCGCGAAGGTTGCGAACCCGCCGGCTGGCAAACCCATCCTGCTGGCCTGCAAGCCGGGGATGCTCCCGGCGAAGCTCGAGGGCAAGGCGGTACTCCTCGTGGAGCGGCTGCGCCTGGCGGTGCGGCCTGGTCAGAGGAGGGTGCTGTAGGGGCCCTTCGAAAGGACGGGGGCACTATACGCAGACCAGACGTGCCTTGAAAAAGGGGGAACCGTTCCTCGTGAATATACGGCCCCCGCCGCAGACATGTTCGCAGGTCGTAAATCGATGAAATGGGTGTGGGCTCACGAGCCTCATGATTGACCAAGGAAAAACGTTGGTAAGGAGATGGTCCCATGGCTGATATTGCTTATGTGTGTCTCTCCGATATGCACCTCGGCGAGGAGGATAGCGTTCTGACCAACCTCAAGCAGGGCAGTAGCGACATCGACACCCGTCAACCCAGTGCGGTTCTCCGGCAACTGGTGAAGTGCCTCAAGTTCCTGATTTCCCGGAACCCGGAGAACATGAAGCCCAGATTGATCTTGAACGGCGACATCCTGGAACTGGCGCTGTGTACGACCGGCGAGGCGGCCGCGGCTTTCGATCGCTTCATCGAACTGGTGATGAAGAAGGGAAGCGAGCTCTTCGACAACAGGATCATCTATATTCCCGGCAACCATGACCATCACCTCTGGGAAACCGCCAGCGAGACGCAGTACGTCAGCTACATCCGCAATTCCAAGAAGAAACACGTGGACGACCCCTGGCACGTCACGAACATGTTCGTCGACAAGACTCCCCGTCCCGTGGAGAGCACTCTTCTGACGGCTCTGGTGCAGAGGCGTTTTCCTGAAGTCGTGATCGAAGTGGCTTATCCCAATTTCGGGCTGCTCAACCAGGATGGATCGAGATGCGTGGCATTCCACCACGGGCACTTCATCGACCCGCTGTATCGCCTGATCACCACGCTGCGCACGTTGGCCTTCGCCAATCGCCGGGAACCGTCAACGATCTGGGGGATCGAGGCGGAGAACTTTGCCTGGATCGACTTCTTCTGGTCAATGCTCGGCCGCTCGGGCGGAGCCGGACGAGATATCGAACTTGTCTATGAGAAGATGCAGGACCCGGAACAGTTCAAAGCATTCCTCTATGATCTCATCGACAATCTG
>Ga0315286_10004484_pt1 | contig 13394 bp, 13 predicted proteins | sample YL17G10_0_MG_FD_205038 | JGI IMG/M metagenome (GOLD analysis project Ga0315286, IMG submission 205038) | Sediment microbial communities from Yellowstone Lake, YNP, Wyoming, USA - YL17G10_0 | ecosystem: Environmental > Aquatic > Freshwater > Lake > Sediment | place: USA: Wyoming | collected... | reverse complement strand
TGGGTGCAAAAATTTATAACCAAACTGCCATCCAGAATCTTCCAAAAACCGCATATAGCTGTTTATTCGGATGGCTGGATCCCAGGTGGTAAAACCCAAAACCACAACATTTTCATCCGGATATTCCGCATGCCTGTCATGATGTTTCATCAGAAATCCTGGCTCAACAAAAATGTCATCGCCAATGAATACAATAATGTCGCCTGTTGCCGCCATAGCCCCCCTATTCCTCGCCACCCCCTGATGCGACGCCTTTTGTTTGATATACGATAATTTGTAATTTAAAATTTGTAATTTAAAATTTGTAATTATCTCGTTGGTATGGTCGGTTGATCCATCATCCACCACAATCACCTCAAATTCCACCCCCTGTTGCGTTGCCAATTTTTCCAGACAAGTTTTGAGTGTTTCCGCGCGGTTATGCGTTGGTATTACGACGGACAGTTTCATAAAAAATATTACATATTTCCTTCCTCTGCGCTATTATAGCAACGAAATAACGAAATAACGAGGCAACGAAATAACTTTTTGAACTAAAAAATAAATTTTACCTATTGTTACATCGTTACTTCGTTACATCGTTACTTCGTTTATTAAAAATGACCCAGGAAGAAATATTAGAAATCATCGAAACAAATTCCGACCTTACGTATGAGCAGATGAAAAAAGAAGCCATAATTGCGGGTATAAAAATCCCGGAGTTTAATGACGCATGGAACGAATATCTGCGAAAAACCCGCAAGGCACCTGTTTCAACATTGTGGATAAAAATATATATAATTATTTTAGGCGTAATAATTCTATTCGGTTTTGAAACTGCCTTCTGGCGTTTTGTTATAAGGCTAAAAGAAGGCTCATTTACTGAAAATGTGGGAGTAATCGCGATTTTGGCTTCGGTTATACTTACTCTTCATCTGGCATCCAGGCTTTCAGGAAGCCAAAAAAATATTTTCACAACAACAAAAGTCTCAATTTTTCTTTTTATCGTAGCTTATATCGCCCATTTGGCTACTACCTCTAGTTCCGCGGTTTATTACATTATAATTTTATTTGGCGGAGTTTTGGTGGGCTTCATTGTGATTTACACACTTATACAAGTATATGATTTAGACTTATTGAGGGTGATGATGCTGATTATTTTAGAGATATTTTTTATGGGAATAGTGATATTGATGACAACGGGTATGACAGGCTTAAAAAATTATTATTCACCGAAACAAATTTTAAATATCAATGAATTGGAAATTGAGTCTGCGGTTAATATTGCTGGGGAAAAAGATAAAACCAATCCATCTATTACCAACGCTGAACAGCGATAAAATATGTCTGACTTAATCCTCTACAACACCCTCGTTCGCAAAAAAATGCCTTTCGAGCCTCTCGATCCGGCAGAAATAAAGCTGTATACCTGTGGCCCGACAGTCTATAACTACGCGCATATCGGCAACTTGCGTACATATGTTTTTGAGGATTTATTGCGCAGAGTTTTGGAGTTTAATGGATATCAGGTAAACCATGTGATGAACATTACGGATGTCGGCCACCTGACGTCAGACGCGGATGATGGGGAGGATAAAATGGAAAAAGGTAAAAGGAATATGTTGTATTTCCACTGCAAATTCTGTGGAGGTGTATCGCCGACTTTTATTAGCTGTGGACAGGGTGAACCATATCGTACATTGACTCTAAAAAATGTTGGTGTTGAATGCATCAAATGCAAACAGATTAATATTCTCAACAAGGAAGCTAATTCGACAAAAAATAATGATGTTTTTTATGTAATAACCTCAGAACAATTAACTGTTTGGGATATTTCTAAAAAATATACTGATGCATTTATGTCCGATATGGAAGCCTTGAATCTGCTGGAACCGCATATCAAATGCAAGGCTACGGATCATATTCAAGAGATGATAAATCAGATAAAACAGCTTAAAGAAAACGGACTGACCTACATCGCGAACGGTAATGTGTATTTTGATACCTCCAAAATCCCTGATTATGGCAAGCTCGCACGACTAAACGAACAGGAACTGCAGGCCGGCGCGAGGATCGAAGTTGATAAAGGCAAAAAAAATCCAACCGACTTTGTGCTGTGGTTTACGAAATCAAAGTTCACAGATCAGACGATGCAATGGGAAAGCCCCTGGGGCCGCGGTTATCCCGGCTGGCATATTGAATGTTCCGCGATGTCGATAAAATACCTCGGCAACCAAATCGATATCCACTGCGGTGGTATCGACCACATCCCTGTTCACCACACAAACGAACTCGCGCAGGCCGAAGGCGCCACAAACATAAAACCATGGGTTCTTTATTGGATGCATGGAAATTTTATGGTGCTTGATCCACTAATGAATATTACACTTTCAAATAATATTCACATCTGCCCATTTTGTGGTTTTGAAAATTTGATGAAAACCAAAAAAAATTACATTATAAAAAAGGAAGATGATGGCAATTTGCTAATGGTGAAATGCAAAAAATGTAACAAAACATTTTCAGGGGCAATAAAAATGGCAAAGTCTGCTAACAATTTCTTACGCCTCCAACCACAAGGATTAATGGATAAAAAATCACTTGTAGATAAAGGTTATAGCCCATTGGATTTCCGCTATTTCTGCCTTCAGGCGCATTACCGCAAAGAACTGACATTTAGTTGGGAGGCAATGGATTCCGCCAAAACCGGATTGCGTAGATTGCGAGAGAGGGTGACAGCATTATCGCTTATCCATCCAAGCTTACCTATCGACCGACTCACCGAAGGGGAAATTAATCAAACTCGCTTTGATGCATTCGAATCCGCAATCAACGACGACCTCAACATCCCACAGGCATTATCGATTACATGGGAAGTAATGGACGACACTGAAATATCAGACTCCGACAAACTCGCCACCATTAAAAAATTCGATGAAGTTCTGGGGTTGGATCTCGATGAATCGATAACATTTGAAATTCCTGCTAAAATCCAAAAACTTAAAGCCGAACGCGATAAAGCCAGAAAGGAAAAGGATTGGAAGAAGTCGGATGAGCTGCGCACCAAAATCGAGAAGGCTGGATTTATGGTAAAAGACGGACCAAACGGAACTGAAGTACAACCGAAATAACACCGTTTTTTCATTCCGAGCCTGCCCGAGAAATCCCTATCAGACTGGCATGTCTAAATTGCCTCAATACCAATTGCAGGAAACGCAATCCAAAACCTCCTGTATCGGATGCTCAGCAAAGAGCAAAAAAAATAATCATGCCTTAATCCCAATTGTCTGAACCGCAGATTCTCATATTTCAAAACAAAACTAGACACCCTGTCCACTCAATTATTTAAAATATTTGAATAATACTTCGATTTTCGAACTTCGATTTTCGATTTTATTTTCAGTGTGTTAAGATAAAATCCGAAATAAAGTTACTTCGTTACATCGTTAAATAAAAAAATATGTCAGACACCAAATTCACAATTTTCGCCGGCTCCTCACACCCGGAACTGGCAGAAGAAATAGCGGAAGCTCTTAAAAAGCCGTTGGGCAAAGTTAAGCTTTCCACTTTTTCGTGCGGAGAAAAATACGTGGCCTATGAAGAGACGATGCGCGGCAAGGAAGTTTTCATTTTGCAGACATGCAGAGATCAGCTTGTGAATGAGGATTACATGGAATTATTTTTAATGATCAACGCGGCAAAACTATCATTCGCGACACAAATCCACGTAATAATCCCGCATTTCGGATACGCCAGGCAGGATAAAGTGCATGTCCCCCGCGAACCGATTTCCGCGAAACTGATGGCAGACCTTATAGTCACAGCTGGCGCGAATCACGTAATAGCGTTTGAACTTCATTCCGACCAAAATCAGGCTTTCTTTGATGTTCCGGTCGACAATATTAATGTCCACAGGCTTTTTGCCCAATACTTTATAAAAAAGAATCTTAAAAATATTGTTGTCGTTTCTCCGGATGCAGGTGGTGCCAAAAACGCAAAAAAATTCGCAGATGATCTAGGCGCTCCTATCGCGATTTTACATAAAACCAGACCGGCTCATAACGTCGCTACTACTACCCACGTTGTCGGCGATGTGAAAGGAAAAACCTGTATCATTTATGACGATATGATTGATACTGCCGGAAGTGTTGCATCCGCCCACAAAGCTCTGACGGCGCACGGCGCGAATAAGGACATTTATCTCGCCGCCACTCATCCAATTTTCTCCGGTCCTGCTGTAAAACGATTAGCAGAAGCCAATTTTAAAGAAGTAGTGGTTACCAACTCCTTGCCGATACCTAAAGAAAAACAGTTTAAAAGCCTAAAACAGATTTCTATCGCCCCTCTTCTCGCCAGTATAATCAGCAGTATCACACAGCAAAAATCTGTGAGCAGTTTGTTTTATTAAAAATTCATAATTCATAACTCATAATTTTTAATTCATAATTAAATAAAAATATGAAAGTTGCAATTAACGGCTTTGGCCGAATCGGCAGGCAGATCCTGCACATTATTAAACAGAGCAAAAGCAAACTTGAAGTTGTCGCGATAAATGATTTAACCGACAACAAAACGCTGGCTCATCTATTTGAATTCGATTCAACTTACGGCCGTTATCCGGGAAAAGTCGCAACAAAAGGCGATGACACGATTGTGATAGACGGAAAACCGATTAAATTATTTGCTGTTGCTGAACCGGAAAAACTTCCATGGAAAAAATTAGGTATTGATTTAGTAATGGAATGTTCAGGACGTTTTGTTAAATATGATGAAGCATATAGGCATATTAAAGGCGGTGCAAAAAGGGTATTGATTTCCGCTCCTAGCAAAGGCGATAAAAAAGCTGACATTACAATTGTCATGGGCGTGAACGAAGAAAAATTTGACGCAAAAAAACATTTCATTATTTCCAACGCCAGCTGTACGACCAACTGTTTGGCGCCAGTTGTAAAAGTATTAAACGATGCATTCGGCATCAAGCGCGGAATTATGACAACCATTCACTCCGCGACTAACGACCAAAAAATATTAGACCTTCCTCACAAAGATCTTCGCCGCGCCCGCAGCTGTTTACTCAGCATGATCCCGACAAGCACCGGCGCAGCAAAAGCAGTAGGCCTGGTTATTCCGGAAGTTGCAGGAAAGCTTACCGGTACTTCTGTCCGTGTTCCGCTCCCAACTGTATCTCTTGTCGATCTGACTGTAGATACCAAGAAAAATGTTACCGTTGAATCAATCAACGCGGCGTTTGGAGCTTACGCAAAAAAACATCCAAAAATCATGCAGCTGGAAACCCGACCGCTTGTATCAAAAGATTTCCAAATGGATTCCCATTCATCAATCGTCGACGCTCTTAGTACTATGGTCATCGATGACAATATGGTGAAAATATTTGCCTGGTACGACAACGAATGGGGTTACTCCTGCCGTATGGTCGATTTAGCTGAATATATTTCTAAAAAATAACCCTAATCGGTGACCTGCGCCAAAGGCGCGGGGACCTAATGGGTGTCCTAATGGGTAAAGCTCAACAGCATTTCCCCAATTAGGTCACCGCCCGATAGGGCAGGTCCCCAATCAGGCCCCCAATAAGAACTATGCAATTAACATCTTACGGCGCCGCTCTGGAAGTCACCGGCTCTCAACATTTACTAGAGGTAAACGGTAAAAAAATACTGCTGGATTGCGGTCTATTTCAGGGGCATCGCAAAGAAGCTTACGATAAAAACAGCTGGTTTGGTTTTGACCCTGTTGAAATCGACGCTGTAATACTTTCACACGCTCACATGGATCACGCTGGTAATCTGCCTACGCTAGTAAGGAAAGGCTTTAAGGGTGTGATTTATTGCACTGAAGCTACGCAGAATTTGTGTGAAGTGATGCTTTTGGATAGCGCATATATACAGGAAAGTGATGCTGAATATATGGCCAGAAAACATTCAGATACCGCGCTTGTACCACTTGAACCTCTTTACACGATAGAAGATGCGGAATTAAGCCTGAAATCATTTAAAGGCATTCCTTTTGATAAGACGTTTGAATTATATGAAGGCGTTAAAGTAACTTTCCGTGAAGCAGGCCACGTTTTAGGCGCAGCAATAGTTGCTATGGATATACATGACAACGAGGATGGCAAAGATAAAAAATTTGTATTTTCCGGAGATTTAGGGCGCTACAGACTACCCATCATTAAAGACCCTTATCAGATTAAAAAAGCTGATTATTTATTGTGCGAAAGCACCTACGGTAACAGGACGCACGATCCAATCGATGAAGGCGTACCTGCCCTTGCGAGGGTTATTAACCGGACAATAAAACGCGGAGGAAAAATAATCATTCCCGCATTCGCGTTAGAGCGCAGCCAGGAATTGATTTATAGCCTGCATATTTTAGCGAATGAGAAAAAAATCCCGAATAATCTTCCTATTTTCTTAGACAGCCCATTGGCAAACGCGATAACTGACATCTTCAGAAGACATATGGAACTTTTTGATGAAGAGATTAAAACTGTCTTCAAAAACGTCAATCCATTTGCAATGCGCCAGTTAAAACAGGTTGCCAACGTGGAAGACTCAAAAAAAATCAATAATTTTATCGGCCCCTGCATCATCATCTCCGCGAGCGGTATGTGCGAAGCCGGTCGTATCCGCCATCACCTGAAAAACCACATAGAAGATCCGAAAAATACAATTGTGATTGTCGGATATATGGCTGAAAACACATTGGGCAGAAAACTTGTGGATAATGTTCCTGTGGTGAAAATTTTCGACAAAATGTACAAACTGAAAGCGGAAGTTGTAGTACTTGAAGCCTTCAGCGCGCACGCGGACATGAACGACCTGGACGGGTATATAAAACCAATTAAAGGCCTAAAAAAAGTCATGCTGGTACACGGTGAAAAAGACCAATCCCGACCATTCGCTGAACGTATCGAAAAATTCACTAAAGCTAAAACCACAGTCATGCTTCCTCAGGTAACGATTGACCTTTAGGTGTGTAAACTATCTTTGATTCTATCCATTAGGGGCTTCCAAACCGAACCGCTTTTTTTAATACTTGCCTCTCTGTTACGTGCCGCAAATTCGGTTAAATAGGCTTCATAATAAACAAGCCTAAAAGGTCTGTATGGCTTAGTTGAAATGACTTCACCGATATTATGTTTTTCAATTCTAGTTGTAAGGTTATTTGTTGAACCTTTATAAAACCAATTTAAAACATTTTGACTTTGTAAAACATACACATACCACATATTCATTTATTAAATTATATTCAATTAGGTACAAAAAAAATTTATGAGCAGTCGCTCGCGAGATAGGTTTCGAATCCATCAATTGTGGCGGAGCCACGTCGCTCGCGAGCGACGTGGCGGAGAGAGAGGGATTCGAACCCTCGCGGGACCATAAGCCCCCTAACGATTTAGCAAACCGTCCCCTTCAGCCACTTGGGTATCTCTCCGTGACTTAAAGCTATGTTAATTTAACCAATTAAAGCCTAAAGGTCAAATTATAAAAAAATTTGCGAACCGTTTTTTAGCATATGATATAATCTAAATAACTAAAAAATAACCCATTTAAATATGAAAGGCTTCAGCGCAAACATTGAAAAAGACACTATTAAAAATAGTAATTTCCGCAAAGTGCTGTATACAAGCAAGCACAGCCAATTAGTGCTAATGAGCTTAAAACCAAATGAAGAAATCGGCATGGAAGTCCATCCTGACAACGACCAGTTTTTTCGCTTTGAATTGGGCCATGGACAGGTAATTATTGATGGCAACAAATACAATGTCGAGGACGGCTCTGCCATTGTCGTTCCGGCTGGCGCTCAGCATAACGTCATCAACACCTCCGCTAAAGAAGATTTGAAGCTATATACTATCTATTCTCCTGCACATCATAAAGACGGCATTGTCCGTGCAACTAAACAAGAGGCTGAAACAAATGAGGCAGAATTTGATGGTAAGACAACTGAATAATTTATCATGTTAAAAATTCTAAGAAATAGGAATGCTAAAAACATTTTATCAGCTGTCGCTGTGGCTGTTTTTGGTTTTATATTGTTAAATCTAACATTTATTTTTGACGCGCTTTATCAAGGCATTATAAGAAGAATTATTGGGATTTTTATAGCTTTTGATCCTGATACAAACCTCTACTGGTTCCCGCCATTGATGCACGGCTCATTTGTTGTCGTCATCGGTCTTATCTCATGGCTTGTTCTCAAATCAAAATTAAAAGTTATCTATAAAGCGATTTATATGACTGTCCCAGTTGCTGTTGTTTTAGTAACTGCGGGAATATTTTTGTATCGCTGGCCGTCCGTTTCATATACAGTTTGCGGACTATTTAGCTTTAGCGTTTTGTATTACTTATATCGCGCCAAACAACCTTGGCTTTATTATTACTCTTTGATTTTAGTCAGCATTACATTGCTTGTTATGGGCATTTTGGGTGTTGATATTTAAGCCATTAATTAGAATGTTACTTATTTGAGTGCTAATCGTATTAATCAATGAAATTATTTATTAACATCACCTTTATGAGAAAGATCATTAATTTAGCGATTCTGTTTTTAATATTATTCGGAATTTCCGCTTGCGCGCCAAAACAGACTACCCCACCCACGCCCGATACAAATCCACCTGTAACTGATACTACTCAACCACCCGCAACTGAGCCAACAACGGATTATGCGCAATCATGCGCTAACGAAAACGGCAAATGGTCAGCAGAATATAAAGAATGCGAGGGAATAAGTAAAGCTACATGCGAAACGATTGGTGGTAAATTCAATGAATGTGCTTCCGCCTGCAGACACGACCCAAAAGCGGAAATCTGCACAATGCAGTGCGTTTTGGTCTGTGAATTCAGCAAATCTGATTCCAGTCAGCCAGCTACGCCGGATGCAAAAAATCCTCCAATTGTCGGCGGTGATAGAGATGAACACGGGTGTATCGGTTCAGCCGGCTACCAATGGTGTGAAAATAAGCAAAAATGCCTAAGGATTTGGGAGGAGGATTGTAATCCTGACCTAAGTGGTACCATTCAACAGCTTTTTGCAGATAAATACAATAAACCTTTGTCGGAAATCAAAATCACAATCGCACAATCTACTGATCAGTTCGCGAGAGGTGGGGTGTTATTTGGGCAGGCTGGAGTAGGTGAAGGTGGCAATTTTTTGGCGACCAAAGTCGACGGTAAATGGAAACTGGTATTTGATGGTAACGGTGGGGTGGCTTGCAAGGATTTAGAGCCTTATGGGTTCCCCAAAACAATGACACAGGATCTCTGCGCTGAATAAGGCATTAAATAATCATCAATTGTAAATTCACCCCATAGACATTAAAATGTCTGCGATAAATTAATCTGAATCAATGTTTAATTTTCTAATCGAACTTAGATACGTAGCCATTTTTATAGGAACTTTTGTTGAAGGACCGACTGTTGGGCTTTTAGCAGGTGTTTTCGCGAAATTGGGATATCTATCCTTGGTTACAGCTTATGTTGTCCATGTTTTGGCAGATTTGTCTTCGGACTTTTTTTTCTATTCACTGGGTTATTTCGGGGGCCACAAAGCATTGCCAAAAATAGCTAAATTTTTAAGATTTTCAATTGAGGAGACAAATAAAGCTGAACGTGTTTTTCATAACAATGGTAAAAAATTTATTATTATAGGCAAAATAACCCATGTTGTAGGTTTTCCAATTCTTATCGCTGCTGGCTTGGTAAGATATCCATTTTTAAAATTTGCTCTCTTTGATTTAATAGCAACAATTATAAAATCTGCTGGGCTATTGGCGTTAGGTTACTTTTTCGGAAATTTTTGGGATCAAATCAACAATGTTTTTTTAGATGTAACCCTGGCTGGAGTAATTATCATTATCTTGCCAATCATTTACTTTGTAATTAGGCGTAGAAAAAAGTAAAATATGCGTGTTTAATGATTTAGTGCTATTGCGATTTATCTATGCAAAAAAAATTAAGGATACTTATTGTAAGTGAAACATTTCCGCCCGACATGAACGGTGCGGCTATTTTTACCCAGCGCCTGGCTAAAGAAATGAGTAAAAGAGGAAATGAGGTTTTGATGATAGCCCCGAATATCCGTTTTAAAGATGAGGTTGAAAAAGATCCGGCTGGTTTTCAAATTTTCAGAGTAAAATCTTTTTCCGGAAAGCCGATACACCCATATTTCAGGTTTGTTGATATAGTTGGTTTAAAAAAAAGGATGAAAAATAAAATCAGAGAATTTAAACCTGATATAATCCATATCCAAAACCATTTTTCGCTTGGCAGTACCGCACTGAAAATTGCCAGGTCGCTGGATATTCCGATTATGGGAACAAACCATTTTATGCCTGAAAATCTTCTGCAATACATACCTGAGCTCATCCACAGGGAAGCTAAAAAGATGTTATGGCGGCACTTTAAAAGAGTATACAAAAAACTCGATTTCATCACTGCTCCATCTTTTGCCGCCATCAAAATGCTTCAAGAAAAAGGGGTGACAAATAAAATGATGGTCATTTCGAATGGCATTGACCTTCATAAATTCAAAAAAAACCCAAAAGACAGAGCTTTGATGAATAAATATTCTATTGCCGACAATCTGCCTGTTCTGCTCTTTGTGGGAAGGTTGGAAATCGATAAAAATATCGATCTTTTGCTAAAGGCTACAAAAATTGCCTTAAAACAAATTAAATTTAAAGTGCTATTGGTTGGCAGGGGGAAAAACGACAAAGACCTGATAAAATTGTCGCAAAAACTCGGGCTTCAGGAAAGTGTTGTTTTTACGGGAAGAATTGACGATGATGAACTTGAGAAAATGTACAGCCTCGCGGATATTTATATGGCAACAGGGAGTGCTGAACTCCAGGGTATCGCGGTTATGGAAGCTATGACCGCGGGGTTGCCGGTTTTAGCAATTAACGCCATAGCTCTGCCGGAGCTTGTTGTTGATGGTAAAAATGGTTATTTATTCGAAAAAGATGAATATAATCTCGCGGAAAAAATTGTAAAAATCCTTCAAAATAAAGCTAAATGGCAGGAAATGTCGCAAAAAAGCCTGGATATCATAAATGAACATGACATCAATAAATCTATGTCGATATTCGAAGATACTTATCGAAAAGTCATTTTAGATTACAAGTCTAAGACCCTTTCCTAATTTTTTTTGACCCCTGTAAACAATAAGCTCATCGATTAAGCCTTGTTTTTTAAGCGAGCGGTATAAAGTCGGCCCCGCCTCGACCAAGACTGACGAAATACCTATTTCTGCCAAATGCTTGAGTAATTTTTTTAGGCTAACCTGTTTTTTGGTAGGGCTAATCCAAACATTTTTCGCAAAATTCGATTTTCGCTTCCCTTGCCCTTGTGGCAAATTTTCGATTTTCGATTTTTCAGCGACAGCGATTAAATAATTTCCATCTCTCAAAACCTTCGCACCCAAAGGCATCCGCAAATTAGAATCCAAAATTATGCGAAGCGGATCTTTACCACTGACTAATCTGACGTTCAGCTGCGGGTCATCATTCAAAACCGTATTTATCCCCACCATAATCGCCTGATGCTGAGCTCTGAATTTATGGACTTCGCGATCTTGTGCGTTATTGGTTATTCGGACTGGCTTGCCATTTTCTCTCGCCACAAATCCATCAGCTGAAATAGCGACCTTAACCGTAACAAACGGCCGTTTCTTCTTCACCCACATAAAAAAGAATTTATTCAGCTCTCGGCATTGTTTTGCAATCCGTTCTTTCAAAAATTCCACTTCGATTTTCGTGCTTCGATTTTCGTGCTTCGATTTTCGTGCTTCGATTTTCTGCTGGAACGGATCGTGAACACCACAAATTACCCTAGTAATCCCAACATCCTCAATTAATCTTAAGCATGGTGGCGTCTTCCCATAATGCCTGCACGGTTCCAATGTTACATAAATCGTAGCTCCTCTGAGGTCGACCTGATTTTTTACTGAGCGTATTGCATTTACTTCAGCATGCGGACCGCCGAATTTTTGGTGATATCCTTTGCCAATTATTTTCCCGTTTTTTACAATAACAGCTCCAACCATCGGGTTTGGCGCAACCGCGCGACCTCCAAGTCGGGCGAGATTGAGGGCATGCGCCATAAATTTTGAATCGGGATTTGGCATATGAAATGAATAAGCATCTGGAATTATAGGTTATAAATATATACTTACGCAAAAAGGATGATAATTTGACAATATTGGACATGGCATGATATAAAAACGATCTGCATGAAATTTTGATTTAAATGAATTTTTGAAAATTAATGAATACGAGCTATGTTGAAAAAACATCGGAACAGCCAGAAGCGCATATATTTTGAAGATGCGTGTTATTTTGTTACATCAAAGACCCATTACAATTATCCATATTTCCGTGAACGGATATTCTGCGATCTGTTTGTCGAGAATTTACGGATGTGTAAACGGCTGAAGAATTTTTTGTTGTATGGATGGGTTGTGATATATGACCATATTCATTTGTTGTTCCAACCGAATGATGAATGGAATATTTCTGAGGTGATGCAATTTTTGAAACGACATATATCGCGAAACATAAATATCGTGATGGGTTACCAACAATTCTCCCCATCACCAGGAGATGACCAACATCCATCCCCTGGAGGCGACATTTCCTCATCCCCTGGAGGCGACATTGGCCAATGTCGCCTCCAGAATGGAGGGATGATATATAAATTCGATATATTCGTATTAATTTCTAAAATTCGGTTTACATTTAAATATTTAAATCAAAATCCATTTCCAATATTTAAATGGCAAAAATCTTTTTTCGACGAATATATGCGCAACAACACCGAATTCAACAACTTCCTCGATTATATTGATTACAACCCGACGAAACACAATCTCCCATGCGGCTGGCCATACGTTTACACAAACCCTGAATATGACGATTTGAATGATGAATTTTTATAAAAAATTGTAATGTTTATATTTTTTGTAACTTGTAATTTCTATTTTGTAATTTTAAATATCTATGCCATCAAAACTACTAAGCATCGAACTTCACGGACTCGAAGGATTTCTTGTTGAAATCGAGGTCGACCGCAGGGCCGGTCGCCCTATTTTCGCAATTGTAGGACTTCCTGATGCTGCGGTTCAGGAAGCAAAAGAACGCGTCACAAGCGCCGTAAAAAATTCCGATTTCGATTTCCCACGAGGAAAGGTAATCGTTAATCTCGCACCGGCTGACCTTAAAAAATTCGGTCCCAGGTATGACCTGCCAATTGCATTAGGCATCATCGCAATGATGGGTCAGCTTTCTGTAAAAAAATTTAAAGACGTGATCTCAATTGGCGAGCTTGCTTTGGATGGCAATACCCGCCCTGTAAACGGAATACTGGCAAGCGTTGAATTTGCAGTAAAACAGG
>Ga0315286_10004483_pt1 | contig 13395 bp, 11 predicted proteins | sample YL17G10_0_MG_FD_205038 | JGI IMG/M metagenome (GOLD analysis project Ga0315286, IMG submission 205038) | Sediment microbial communities from Yellowstone Lake, YNP, Wyoming, USA - YL17G10_0 | ecosystem: Environmental > Aquatic > Freshwater > Lake > Sediment | place: USA: Wyoming | collected... | reverse complement strand
TCGAGGTTTTGGGCGACCCGGACGGAGAGAGGTCGGAGGATCTGAGACGGTCCCTCGCGCGCTTCGAACGAGAGGATGCTGAGAGGGCCTCCCCGGAAGAAGGGTTCGTTGACGGCGGTCTCGTGGATCGGGCAGAGCGGTAGACGCAGGACTGGTTCGGGTTGCAAAGCGAAGGAGTCAGAGGAGATGGCTGTCATCGTTCAGAAATACGGAGGGACTTCGGTCGGCTCCGTGGAGAGAATCGGGAACGTGGCTCAGCGGGTCGCGAGGAGTTGGAAGGAAGGCCACAAGGTTGCGGTCGTGGTCTCCGCCATGGCAGGTGAGACGAATCGGCTCATCCAACTCGTGCACCACACGTGTGAACACCCGAACATGCGCGAGTACGACGTGGTCGTCTCCACAGGAGAGCAAGTCACGATCGGGCTCACGGCCATCGCACTGGAGGCCGCCGGGATTCCTGCAGAGTCCTTCATGGCTCATCAGATCCGAATCATCACGGACAGCATCCACAGCAAGGCGAGGATCCTGGATATCGAATCCTCACGCCTCAAGGCCAGCCTGGAGAACGGCAAGGTCGCGGTGATCGCAGGCTTTCAGGGACTGGATGCCAACGGCGACATCACGACCCTGGGCCGTGGCGGTTCGGATCTCACGGCCGTGGCCATCGCAGCGGCATTGAATGCGGATGTGTGCGAGATCTACACGGACGTGGAGGGCGTATTTACGACGGACCCCAACATCTGCTCCAACGCAAGGAAGATCGACCGCATCTCCTATGACGAAATGCTGGAGATGGCCAGCCTCGGTGCAAAGGTTCTGCAGACCCGTTCTGTGGAATTCGCCAAGAAATACAGTGTACCCGTTCACGTCCTGTCGAGCTTCGTGGACAAGGAAGGTACCTACGTGGTCAAGGAGGAACCCGCCATGGAGCAGGTTTTTGTTTCCAGCGTGACCTACAACAAGGACGAGGCCAAGGTTTCCCTGCGGAAGGTCCCGGACCGGCCCGGAGTGGCGGCCAGAATCTTCAGCCCCCTCGCGGAGGCGGAGATCGTGGTGGACATGATCATCCAGAACACCAGCCGGGAGGGGTTCACGGACCTGACCTTCACGGTTCCGAAAACCGAGCTTTCCCGCGCTCTCGAGATCATCCGGCCCACGGCGGAGGAGATGAAGGTTGCCGAGGTCCTTACCGATGAACACATCTCGAAGGTTTCGATCATCGGGCTCGGCATGAAGACCCATGCCGGTGTGGCGGCCAAGATGTTCGAGACCCTCTCCCAGGAGGGGATCAATATCCAGATGATCAGCACTTCGGAGATCAAGATCTCCTGTGTGATCCAGGAGAAATACACCGAACTCGCGGTCCGTGCCCTCCACGACGCCTTCCGCCTTGGAGAAGAGGGTGGAGCCGTGGGTCAGGAGAAGGGGTAGAAGGGTGCGCGCGGAGCAGCACAGGCGCTTCGTACCTTCAGGGGCCTTGCCCCTGGATGATGAATCATGGAAAGGGAATCGGTCTTGAGACGTCCGAAATCACGGTGCGCTCCAGGCAAGGTCATCCTGTACGATTCGACTCTGCGGGAGGGTGACCAGTCCGAGCAGATCAATTTCTCCAAGGAAGACAAGCTGCGCATCCTGGAGAAGCTGGATGCCTTGGGAATGGACTACATCGAGGGCGGGTGGCCGGGCGGCAATCTCAAGGACACCGAATTCTTCCGGGAGGCCCGCCGGACCCGCCTGGCCCGCGGAAAGCTCGTTGCCTTCGGCATGACGCGCCGGCCTGGCAAGGCTGCGTCCCAGGACAGCGGAATCCTTTCGATTCTCCGTTCCGGCGTAACGGCAGCGACCCTGGTCGGGAAGACATGGGATCTGCACATCCAGGAAGTACTCCGAGTTTCCTTTTCCGAAAATCTGCGCATGATCCACGACTCGGTTGCCTATCTCAAGCGGAATCTGGAGGAAGTCTTCTTCGACGCGGAGCACTTCTTCAGCGGGTATCTTGCGAACCCCGAGGTTGCGATCCGGTGCATCCGGGCTGCGGAGGAAGCGGGCGCGGACTGCATCGTTTTGTGTGATACGAACGGCGGCATGATCCCCCGCCAGATCCGGCAGGTCGTTCGTGACGTGCTCCAGAAGATCTCGGTCCCCCTGGGGATCCATGCCCACAACGATTCCGACTTGGCCGTTGCCAACACCCTTGCGGCGGTTGAGGAAGGGGTGTTGCACGTCCAGGGAACCATCAACGGTTATGGCGAACGGTGCGGCAACGCGAACCTCTGCTCGATCGTTCCGAATCTGCAGCTCAAGCTCGGGTTTCCCTGTCTGCCGGAGGAGAGAATCTCCGAGCTTCGTGGCTGTTCCCGTTTCGTGGCGGAACTTGCCAATCAGGTGCCCCAGCGCCAGCAGCCTTACGTGGGCGACAGTGCGTTTGCCCACAAGGGAGGCATTCACGTAAGCGCCGTGCTCAAGAATCCCGCCACATACGAACACGTGCCTCCGGAATCCGTGGGGAACCAGCGGCGCATCCTGATTTCCGATGTCTCCGGCAAGTCCACTGTGGTGGAAAAGGCCAAGGAGTTCCGGCTGGATCTATCGGAAAAAGATGGTTCCGTGCAGAGGGTCGTCGACGCGCTCAAGGAGATGGAAAAGAAGGGATATCGCTACGAAGGCGCGGAGGCGTCCTTCGAACTCCTCATGAAGGGTGCCTTGGGCAAGAAACCCAGGTTCTTCCGTCTCATCGGATTCCGGGTGCTCGACGAGAAGAAGAAAGAGAACGAACCCCCTTATTCCGAAGCCACAGTGATGATTGAGGTGGACGGCAGGGTGGAGCACACGGCTGCGGAGGGCAGGGGTCCGGTCAACGCCATGGACAATGCCTTGCGCAAGGCGCTCGAGAAGTTCTATCCCCAGCTCGCCGAGGTCCGGCTCCTGGATTACAAGGTACGGGTCTTGCCGGCTGGCGGAGGTACGGGTTCACATGTGCGCGTCCTGATCGAGAGCGGTGACGGCAAGCGGAAGTGGTCCACCGTCGGGGTCTCCTTCAACATCATCGAGGCCAGCTGGCAGGCGCTGGTCGATTCGATTCACTACAAGCTCGAGATGGGATGATGGTACGCCGGGGGCGGACGATCGGGAGTGCGCTCAAGCCACGGTACGGTGGTTTTCTGCTGGGTTTTCTCCTGGTTGGGTTTCTCCTTCTGCGGGTTGACCTGAAAGAGGAAAGGGAGGTTCCTGTCTCCCGTGAAGAGACGAGCTGGGTCATGCTCCATGTTTCCGGCTCGGCCGCGCAGTTCTGCAGGGTTCGGGGAGGAGATGTGCTGGCACGGCTGCTCGAAGAGAGGGCTCCGGAGCTGGTTTCTGTGTTCCCTCGGGGCTTTCTGGAGAGGCCGATCGAGGGAGGCACGGAGGTGAGAATCGAGTTGGGCGCATCGGGTCAACGAGGTTCCCTCACGGTTGCTCCTCTGGCAGAGCGATGCCGCTTTCTCCTGGGCATGCCGATCAATGTGAACCGGGCAAATCAGGAGGAGCTGGCCTTGCTGCCTGGAATCGGTCCGAAGCTGGCGGAGCGGATCATCCTCGCGCGGGAGACCATGGGCTCGTTTTCGTCGTGCGAGGATCTGCTCGCGGTCCACGGGATCGGAAACAGCCTTGTCCGAAGAATCCGGGATTCCATCTGTTTTTCATCTCCTCCTTCCCGCTTCCTGCTCCGGTCAGAACGTCCCTCATGAAGGAGTGAGCACCTGCGGCTGCGGACCCTCGGTGTCGCCACAGCAGGCTGTCAGATCCGGATCGAAAATGTTTGAAGATCACCTCCCGGCCCAGGACGAGCACCTGAAACGCAGGGTCGCTCTGGTCACTCTGGGCTGCAAGATCAATCAGTATGACACGAACAGCATGGCTGCCGGCATGAAGCAGTATGGCCACCTGGTCGTATCCGATTCGTCCGAGGCGGACGTCATCGTCGTGAACACCTGCACGGTCACGGGTAGGACGGACTACAAGGCGCGCCGGCAGATCCGTAGAGCCATCGAGGACAATCCATCGGCGGTCATCGTGGTGACCGGCTGCTATGCGCAAGTGCAGCCCGGACCCATCGCGGCCATTCCCGGAGTCGACTATGTGCTCGGCAATTCAGAGAAGGAGCGGCTGGCCCCCTGGATCTCCCGCTGCACGAAGAGGCCCATGGCAGAGGTCCGCGTGGGCGAAATCCCGCAAGTGCTGGGTCTGGAGGAAGAGCCTCCAGAGGTCCATTCCGGGACCACGAGAGCCTTCCTGAAGATCCAGGACGGGTGCAACGATGCCTGCGCGTACTGCATCGTACCTAGGGCGCGCGGGAGAAGCAGGAGCCTGCCTCCTTCCCGGGCCCAGGAGAAGTTCCTGCTTTTCGCCCGGCAAGGCTTTCAGGAGATCGTGCTCTGCGGGATCCACCTCGGGGTCTACGGTCATGACCTCAATCCTCCCACGTCCCTTCTGGAGCTTCTGCAGCGGCTCGAACGGGAAGCGATCGTTCCTAGGATCCGCATGAGCTCCATCGAGCCGAACGAGCTCGAGGGGGGGGTGATCGATCTCTTCGCAGATGCGCGCTTCCTTTGCCCGCATTTTCACCTTCCCCTCCAGAGTGGGGACGAGTCGGTGCTGAGGGCCATGAACCGCAAGTACACGCCTGGCATGTTTGCACGCCTCGTCGAAACGATCCGGAATCGTATGCCGGAAGCTGCAATCGGGATCGATGTGATTTCGGGTTTCCCGGGTGAAGGGGAGGTTGCGTTCCGGAACACGGTGGAGCTTGTCCGGGCATTGCCGTTGAGCTACTTCCACGTCTTCCCGTATTCGCAGCGGCCGGGCACTGCCGCTTCCAGGATGCCCAATCCGGTCCTTTCCGAGGTGATTCAGGAGAGGGCGGAAGAGCTTCGTCTTCTGGGGCACGAAAAGCGGACCGAGTTCTATAGGCGGTTTCTCCACTCGGAGCTCGAAGTTCTGGTGGAAACGAAGAGAGACTCCGAAACCCGGTTGCTTCGAGGCTTCAGCCGGAACTACGTTCCTGTGCTCTTCGAAGGGGATGACGCGTGGCAGCGACGGCGGATCACCGTGAAGGTGGAATCCGTCCGCGGCAGACGGGTTTTCGGAAAGGCCGGTCGGGACGGCTGCGGATTTGACTCCGTTCGGTGTGCACCTTGACAACCGGTCGGGATACGATACAATACGCGCAGAGTGGGAAAGGCTGAAGACGGGGACGTTTTGCGGGAATAGCTCAGTGGTAGAGCACCACCTTGCCAAGGTGGGGGTCGCGGGTTCAACCCCCGTTTCCCGCTCCAGAAAGAGCCTAGCCTTCCTGTTGCGAGCGTGCAGGCACCCTGCAGCTCCGATTCCCGGGAATCGAATAGGCGGCATAGCCAAGTGGTAAGGCAGAGGTCTGCAAAACCTTTATCCCCGGTTCGAATCCGGGTGCCGCCTCCAGTCGATTTCTCCTGCATTCGAAAATAACCCCGCTCGGGCGAGACAGATCCGTCCGGCTCTATCCATCCCGGAGACGATCGTCCGGCATACCGGTTCAGGCGTGATCACCTCACCTCCAGGAACATCGGGCCAGACTGGGTGCATTTGCCTCCGGTCATGGCGTATTCCCCGGAGATGAATACGCAATCGGGGTCCACTGGATCACTGACGAACTGAAAGGCGTAGCAGCAGGCATCCATGGGATTCGGGTTTGGATTCGTGACGATCCACTCCACGAAGCGTCCCACGTCGAGTTTCCTGGAAGTCCCGGCCAGGGCCCAAACCCCGCAGCCGATCTCACCCGTATCGGCGGTTCCAAGAACCGCGAAGGCATCGTCCTCCGGCGACCCGAAATCTGTGAAGAGCTGATAGACCGCGCCGAAGTTGTCCTCATAGATCCCGGTTGGACAGCAGGCGGGGAGGGCCATCCAGATCGAGAAGAGAATCAGAATGACCCTGAGGGCTTTGTTGCTCGTGCCTTGCATGGCTTCTCCTCCTGTGGGGGCTCTGGAAGAGTTCTTCTAGAATTTATAGAATAGAAAGAAAGGGATGTCCAGCTACGCGCGGGAACGACATCCGGTCGAGACCGGCTCACCTCTGGTTGGAGAGGACGATCAACATGCCGATATTCGAATATCGTTGCGGTGCCTGCGCCGAGAAGTTCGAAAAGCTTGTGCTTCGAAGGGACATGGAGGTCAACTGCCCCCACTGCAAGTCCGGTGAGGTGCAGCGCCTCATGTCTGCCTGCAACTTCGGCAGCTCGGACCGCTCCGTCCGGCCTGCCTCGGAAAGCAGTTGCGGTTCCTGTGCGGCCACGAGCTGCAGCTCCTGCAGGGGCCACTGACAGGCTGTTGAGAGGCACCCTTCGGCTGCGTTCCGCCCGCACTTCCTCACTGCGGCTCTCCGGTCAGTCTGGGTCTACGTCCCCCTCCAGGATGTCGTCGAGCAATCGCTCGATCAGTGCTCTGGACCCGGCGCCGGCGAGCTCTTTCTCCAGAACCGGTATTGCCTTCTTCCCGAAGGCCGAAATTGCCTGGTACACGTAGATCCGGACGAACTCGCCTTCGTCCTGGAGGGCCTGGACCAGCGGTTGGAGAGCGATTTCCTCTCTCAGTTCGCCCAGAGACCATGCAGCGGGTCCCCGCACCGTGTGAAGAGGGTCCTTGAGCCTCCGGACCAGCGCGGGCGCTGCCGCAGGGTGCCTGCATTTTCCCAGGGCCAGAGCCGCGTGCATCCGGATGCTTCCCTGAGGATCGTCGAGGAACGCTACGATCCTATCGAGCGTGTGGCCATCGACCTCGCGGATCTCTCCGAGAGCCTCGATCGTCTTGTACCGGACCTGTAGATCCGGATCCTCCAGCAAGGGAGAGAGGGCCCGGACGTGCTCTTTCAGACCTGAGCGGCCCAGGATCGTCGCAGCCTCGGCTCTGACTTGGGCGGATGAATCCCGGAGGAGCGGAAGGATTTTTTCAGAAGGAGTCGGCAGGTCCAGCTTGCCGATGGCCTGTGCGGCACGCCATCGAACCTTGGGATCCGAATCGTCCAGAATTTGTTCGAGAAAGGGAAGAAACGAGGGGTCTCCCGACGTCCCCATTTGATAGGCGGCCTCGTCCCGTCGGGCCGGATCCGGATCCCGGATCCTGTCGATCAGCGTTTCTCTGCTGGCACTCTCCATGTCCGATTCTTTCCTTTTGGAGTGGTTTCTGCTTACATGGAACCTCGAACAGCCAGGGCCACAACAGTAAAGCCCCATCATGGGGAAAAGGCAACCCTCGGAGATGCCATCAGAGACCGGTCTAGAGACCCCGCAAAAAACGACGTACGAACTTCGGCCGGTGGGCGATATTCATCGGAGCGGGGAGGTTCATGTCCTGGCGGTGTTTCCTGAATACAGGCAAGGGCTCACAGCGATCGAGGGGTTCTCACACCTGTGGGTTCTCTACTGGTTTCATGAGAACGACGAACCTGCCTCGCGGTCGATCTTGCAGGTCCATCCGCGAAAGGATCCGAAAAATCCTCTGACCGGCGTCTTCGGAACGCGCTCGCACATGCGGCCGAATCTCATCGGCATGGATCTCTGCCGGATCGAGGAAGTCCGGCAGCCGTGCGGTGAAATCGTAGTCAGCGGCTGTCAGGCCCGGGATGGGACGCCGCTCGTGGACATCAAGCCGTACCTGCCGTATTCGGATTCCGCAAGAGAAGTCCGTCTTCCCGAATGGGCCGGGAAGTTGCGGCACAAGGAGCTCCCCTAGCGCCAGGATTCAGGAAGACCGAACCATTTCAGTTCGTACTGCCCTCGAAAACCTCCGCCAGATCGTAGATGCAGATCCGGTCCAAGCCCAGGGCGTGAGCATCCCGTAGGATCTTCGTTGTCATGCGGAAGAAGAAGTTGATCTCGAACAGGTAGCAAGGGGCCGTATAGCAGGGATGCACATGGGAGAAAACAGGTTCGAAGTTCCTCTCGATCTCCGCGATGATTCTTCCTCTCTCCGTCACATCAAAGGGCGGTCTGAGAAAAAATCTGCGGTAGTCGATGAGAAGATACCGGTATCCCTGCTCGTAGAATTCCCTGAGCTTCTCCTTCGTATCCGGCGGCTCCATCACATTCTCCATTCCGAAGTAAGCTCTGGAGACCGGATACTGGAGACTGACGTGTCTGCTTCCGTGGGCCCTGAGGAAATCTGCGGGCGCATCGTAGTTGCAGCGCATGGCCCGGATCTCATCGGATGAGAGCCAGCCCGAGACCGCCATCAGGGTCACGAAAGGAATCCACAGCGCGGCCGCTGGTATCCTCTGCAGTCCTGGCAGCCTCCTGAGGACTTCGAGGAGCGGCACGACAGACCGTGCCGAAAGGACCATGACGGAAGGCAGGAAGACCAGTGCGTACCGGCTGGAGGTGACCAGACCGACGCTGAAGAGGACAAAGGGGAGGAAGAACCAGACGAGGAGAAGCCGGTCTGCAGGAGACCTATTGCGGAGGGCCAGGACGAGCCCGGCCAGGAAGAGCAGGCAGAGGACAGGGCCGTCAAACCGGAAAAAGAGATACGGATAGGTGAGGAAGTTCCACAGATGAGAACCTGCCTCCTGAATCTCGGGAAAGCCGGAGAGATCCACCAGAGGGAAGGCGAAGGCATCGAGGAGATTGAAGATGTGGTGGGTCGCGAGCTCTTCGAAGTAGGTGCGGAAGGGCAGGGCTTGCTCGAAGTGACGGAGAAAGACCATGCCGAGGTAATAGGGGATCTCGAAGAGCACGAGGGGGACGAGAAAAACGGATCCCAGGAGAAGACCCCTTTTCGCCGTGAGACTCCGAAGGCGGTTGCCAGTGAGCATGTCCAGCCCTTCACAGGCGAACATCACCAGGAGTGCATAGAGGAACCTGTCATGGACCGTAAAGGCGAACCCGCAAAGGAGCCCGGCAAGAAAAAGCTCAGCAAGGCCCGGCCGGGCCGGATCTCCGCGCCGGCTCCGGTAGTAGAAATAGAAGGCAAAAAGGGCCACGCACATCGCAGCCCCGTCGGCAAGGCCGCTGGTCGAATACACCATGTGATATCCGGAGAGAGCGAGGAGCAGGGCTGCCAGAAGGGCGGTCCTCTCATCGAACATCGTCCTGGCAAGGAGAAAGACCGCCAGGATCGCAAGGGTCCCGAAGAGGGCGGAGACCGCATGGGCTGCGTAGAGTTTCGGGCCGATGACTCCCATGCACAGGCCTGTCAGGAGAGAATAGCCCGGACGTCCCCAGCTGGGAGGCTGGCCTTGGACATTCTCCCGGAATCGCCGTGCTTCGTCTTCGAAGGTGTAGAGGTTCTTACGGCTCCGCGTCTCCTCGATCTTCCTCAGGAAGGCGGACCAGAGGCTTGCCGAAGCGGTGTGGATCCATCGGCCCTCCAGGGTATAAATCCCCTCGTCGAAGAATGCCGGCCCTCGATCCTGGATGCCGAAGAAGCGGACGGATGCACCCAGCAGCAGGATCAGCAGGAAGGCCAGGGAGGTCGAGGAGAAGTTTCTTCTGGTTCGAGGGAAGTTCATGGAAGGGTGGTTCCAGGCTGAGGCACCCGCATCATCCGTCGCTGTTCCCGGTTTGACACTCCTCTAGAGCGGTTCCATAATCCCTGGGCGCCTTCGGATTTTCGAAGAATAAACGCCCGGATGGGAGATTTCAAGAAGCTCACCACGTGCAAAGGAGGCGACCCCTCCATGAAGTCATACTTCCTGGACAAGCGGGTGCTCATCACTGGAGCCTCGCGGGGAATCGGAAAACAGCTCGCTCTGGACTTTGCACGCGAGGGGGCGGTCTGCATCCTTGTCGCACGGAGCCTCCCAGCCCTGGAAGAGAACCGCATGCTGCTCTCCCACCCTGAAAAACACTTCTGTTTTCGCTGCGACGTGGCTCGCAGAAGCGAAGTTCATGCCATGTCTGAGGGTGTTCGGACGGAGGCAGGACCCCTGGACATTCTGATCAACAATGCCGGGATCAGCCGGTACCACACCTTTCTGGAATCACCCCTGGAAGATCTCGAAGCCCTCATGCAGACGAACTACTGGGGCATGGTGTACTGCACTCGGGAGTTCTTGCCCGGGATGCTCGAGAGGGGCTCCGGCCATATCGTCAACCTTTCTTCCATTGCCGGCAGGATCGGCACCCTGCGCCACACCGGCTACAGCGCCTCCAAATTCGCGGTTTCAGGCTTTTCCGAGAGCCTCTATTACGAATTGCTGGAAACCGGGGTGAAAATCACACTGGTCAATCCGGGGGTGTTCGACACCCATCTTTTCGATCACAGCTCCTTCTCGAATTTTCCGGAGTCCCAGCGCAGAATGATGAAACCGCCGAGCCTGGCTTCCCATGCCATCCTCGACGCCATCCGCAAGGGACGCTTCGAAATCACGGTTCCCCGTTTCCTGTGGGCAGGTGTGTGGGTCAAGGCGATCTGGCCTTCCCTGTTCCAGCGCCTCCATACCCGCTTTCTCAGGAAGGGGGGAGTGATCAAGCCGGCCTGCTAGTGCGAATCCGAGTAGTATTCCACTCCCAGGTGGGTGATGAGCTCCTCGCCCATGAGATGCCGGAGGTTGTTCTTGAGCTTGGCGAGCTGAATGAATAGGTCGTGCTCCGGGTAAAGTCCCTTGGGCACGATGGGGCTCTTGAAGTAGAACGAAAGCCACTCCTGGATTCCGAACTTGCCTGTCCGTTTGGCGAGGTCCATGAAGAGAACCACATCCAGGGCGACAGGTGCCGCCAGGATGGAGTCCCGGCAAAGAAAATTGATCTTGATCTGCATGGGATAACCAAGCCAGCCGAAGATGTCGATGTTGTCCCACCCTTCCTTGTTGTCACCTCGGGGAGGATAGTAGTTGATCGCGACCTTGTGGTAGGCCTTTTCGTAAAGGTCCGGATAGACCTCCGGCTGCAAAATGTAATGCAGCACGGAGAGCTTGCTCTTCTCCTTCGTCTTGAAGGCTTCCGGATCGTCCAGGACCTCTCCGTCCCGGTTCCCGAGGATGTTCGTCGAGTACCATCCGGAAAGACCCAGCATGCGCGCCTTCAAGGCCGGCGCGATGACGGTCTTCATCATGGTTTGACCGGTCTTGAAATCGTCACCGGCCAGCGGGCAGTTCTTCTCTTCTGCCAGTGCGAGTAGAGCCAGGATGTTCTCTGAGAGGTTGGGCGCTCCGTTGATGAAGGGAATTCCTTGCCGGATCGCCGCGTACGCATAAATCATGCTCGGAGAGATCGCGGGATGGTTTTCCTTGAGGGCCTTTTCAAATCGGTCCAGGTCCTCGTGAATCTCCTGAGGCTCCAGGTAGATCTCCGTGGAGCCGCACCAGATCATCACCAGGCGGGCGCATCGCTCCCTGCTACGGAAGGCTGCGATGTCCTCGGTCAACTGGTCGGCGAGATCCATTTTGGTCTTTCCGGTCTTGACCCCGTCTCCCTGAAGGCGGCGGACATACTGGGGATCGAAGACTGCCTTCATGGGCTGGATTTCCTCGAGTTCCTGCCGCACGGGCTCCAAGTGCTCCTTTCGCAGCACGCCTGCTTCCTGGGTCATCTGGTAAGCGCTCTTGCCGTGAATGTCCCAGCCGCCAAAGACCAGATCGTCCAGAGCGGCAAGCGGCACGAAGTCCTTGATCTTTGGAATCCGCTTCTCGGTCCTCTTGCCCAGCCGGATCGTGCCCATCTGAGTGAGGGAGCCAAAGGGCTTGTTCAGCCCCTTGCGAATGGAAAAAACCCCTGCCATGAGCGTGGTTGCGACTGCGCCGATGCCGGGGATGAGAACGCCGAGTCTGCCACTTGGAGGAGTGATGCCCCGTGTTGCCTGAGCTGTCATTCCCTTCTGCCTCCTGGTTTTCTGGTTAGCCGCTCTGGAGCCTGACCGTCACAGGAAGCCTGTGACAACCCGATTGTCATGGCGTGGGATCCGGCAGAGTGGTGGGCATGCCGCTTTCAGATGCTTGGAGCGCGCGGCACGAATGCCGGTGTCCTGAAGGGTACCGGGCAAGAACATACCCCTTCCCGGCTGAAAAGACAAGAAGGTTACGAAGAGAAGTTACGAAGAGGAGGTTAGGAAGAGAGAGAAATTTTCAGCCGCCGGGAATTTTTTCCGGCACAGGGCAAGCTCGTTTCCGAAGGAGGTGGACGTCCGTTTCTGAAGGCCCGTCGTTTTGCGCACCGTGGGCGATCCAGCGTAGGACGATCCTCATGCGCTCCGGGAGAGGGTCTTCTGATTGACTTTCTTGCTTCTTGTTAAATACTGGTAAGCGAGAAGAGCGGGCCTTTTGCCCGGGTGATGGAACTGGTAGACATAAGGGACTTAAAATCCCTCGGGGGGTAACCCCTGTACGGGTTCGAATCCCGTCCCGGGCACCAATTAGATCAATATGTTACATGAGATTTTCGGAGGTTCTTTTTCTTGGGTGAGTGTCTTGTGGCATGAGTTTGTACCCACTCTGTACCCACTTTCGCCTGTCTATTAAGCGGGAACCCCTGCAGGTCGCCCCAGCCTGCACCGCTCTGGTCGCCTGAGATTATCCTCTTGAGCATGGGTCTCCCTCTGCCCTCTCTCTCCCAAGTGGATGTCACGATGCCTCATGTGGGACAGGTGTGTTCTAGGAATGCAGCTCCAAGGTGGAAAATGCGAACGAGGCAATTTGCTTGACACAAACAATGTTATTTCAGTATAAATAAATTTAAGGAGTGCAAAGGTGCATCCTGGTGCATAATTTTCAAAACTGGATTCCCGAGCTATCCGGTCGTTCCGGTGTAGCGATAGAGAGACGGCGGGAGGAATCATTCAGGATAAGTACACAACAGAGTGAAACGCTACACTGGGTTAGATCATAGGACGCCACCAATATACCATCCAGAACGAAGGAGCCGCTCATGTTTTCTCGAGGTACCCTCAGGGTTTGGGTTGGAATCATGCTCCTGTCAGGAATGTTTTTGATGGGGCAGGAGACGTGGGCTCCACCCGCATGCGTGGACAATGATGGGGATGGGTACGGAAGCCCGGTGTCTGCGTCGTGCACGTATCCGGAGCTGGACTGTGACGACACCGTCCCGGCGATCAACCCCGGTGCCCCAGAAGTCTGCGATGGGGTGGACAACAATTGTGCGGACGGCATCGACGAGGAGCCCACGGCCTCGGAGAGCTGCAACGACAGCGTGGACTGCACCGAGGATTCCTGCAACCCGGCCACGCACGCCTGTGACAACATTCCTAACGACGCCCTCTGCGACGACAGCGACGTGTGCACCACGGATGCCTGCAGCTCCATGAGCGGCTGTACCCATGTGATCGATAAGGATTCCGACACGGACGGGTACATCGACGAACTGTGCACGGGCGGGACTGATTGCGATGACACCAACCCTGCCGTGCATCCCGGAGCCACGGAAGGCCCATA
>Ga0315286_10004482_pt1 | contig 13396 bp, 7 predicted proteins | sample YL17G10_0_MG_FD_205038 | JGI IMG/M metagenome (GOLD analysis project Ga0315286, IMG submission 205038) | Sediment microbial communities from Yellowstone Lake, YNP, Wyoming, USA - YL17G10_0 | ecosystem: Environmental > Aquatic > Freshwater > Lake > Sediment | place: USA: Wyoming | collected... | reverse complement strand
CTTTGATCGAGCTTCTTGGAGAGAAACAAGATGTCTTTGATTTCCCCTGCCACTATACCGTCTCTAACTTCGCCTATTTCTTCGATCCTTAGGGTACCTTCTTCAATCTTCAATATCAATCTGTCCAATGCAGTATCAATATCCAGTCTGAAGATTGCTTCTCTATCCTGTAAAATCATTTCTACGTTTGTTTCAGAAAGATGTTGTAGTTCCTGACCTGACATCCGGAAAGCCGTGTACTTCGGTTTGGATCGAATGGGCCAGCTATTTTGAACTATGACACTATCGACTTGCGATTCTTCAAATACCTTGTCATCGATTTTCACCACGCTAACGTTGTGGTCTTTGCAGATCATTTTCCTAGCGACAACAAATTGCTTGTTGTTCAAGAACTTTCCCGGGATTATGAAGGCGAAACCTCCTCTAGCTGATTTGATTTGCATTGCTCTCTCGATGAAGAGTGAATACAAGTCAAAGCGACCCGTTGCAGTCAAGTACACCTCTTCATAAAGCCTTCTCAAATCCCACGGAATACCCTTTATTCCGATATAGGGTGGGTTCGCGATAACCACGTCAAAACCTCTTTTCACTTCAAAGACTTCGGCAAAGTAAAGTCTCCATAGAAAGAATGGCCGGGTCTTCGTGCGTACGTGCTCTTCTATGTGGGAAATCGTGTCGTTTTTGCCTTCTTCTTTGAGCGTGGAACGTATCAAATCCCATTCAAGTTCAGATATTCGCTTTCGTAAATCATCTTTTACTGGTTTCTCCGAGGCCTCAAAGAAATCCTTATGCTTCTGCTTGAGTTCAATCCACTTTCTTTTCGCAACACTCAAGGCATCGAACAAGTCATCGTGCTCTTGAGGAATTCCTTGCTCCTTCAGAAGACGTTTGAGCAACGCCTGTTGATCCTTCACTTGATCCTTCAGTTCGTCTTTTTTGATCTTACTGAGTTTGTTGGCCGAATGAAGCTCGATATATTCCCGCTGTAGGTTGTTGATCCTTTTTTTGATCAATCGAAAATGTTCGATGACTTCTGTCGGTGCTGCTTTAACTATCCCCTCGTCAAAAAGTCTAATTCCTTCGTACTCCTCGATTAAGCTGTTACCCTGCATGATCTTGTAGTCAAGATTTGGCAATGGCTTAATTTGTCTCGCCTCTTCCTCGTCTACAACGAGGGAGAGCCACAGGCGGAGTTTAGCAATTTCAACAGCACCCGGATCGATATCCACGCCGTAAAGGCAATTTTGTATCGCGTGTCGCTTGAAGTGGTACGCCGTCCGCTCGTAGACATCGTTGAAGTATGGCGTCAGAGCCATACGACAACGAACGATCTCTGTCATCATGCCCACGGGAAAAGCCCCAGAACCGACCGCCGGGTCGCATACTGTAATCTCAGCAAGCTTTTCGTCAATCAACTTTGCATGCGTCTGTATGCTCTTGGGCATCTTGATGCGATACTTCGTTTCCACCGCCTCGTAGTGGGAGATTTGTTCGCCGAGATGGATAAAGGTCTCGATTTCTTTGCGAGGAACAATTTCCTTGTCCTTGTTGAGGGCGGTGTCCAGGTAGTGTATGAGGCTTTCCTGACACATGTAGTGGACTATTTCGCGCGGGGTATAGCGCGCGCCCAAGCTCTTGCGTCGGTTTTCCTCAATGAGGTTTTCAAAAACTTTGCCGAGCATTTCGGGGTCGATGGCGACTTCCTTTTCCAACGGCTCGGCTTCGTTGACAGTGAAGTTGTAGCGATCGAACATGTCGAGCACGCCGGTGCCGGCAATGCCCTCTTCAACAAACTCGTTATTTGTAAAGAACGTGTTCGGAAGGATGATGTCGGTCTTTTTCCAATTGTAATCGCCTAGCGGCTCAAACAGTCCGCCGTTGAGGAATGGAATGCGGCATTTGAAACGGTCGTCCCACGCTTCGTGTCCCCTATCCGTTGCAAGTGTGTAGTAGAAAAGCGGCTCAAGGATATCGTTGAAGAAGTTGTTATACTTTCCATACTCGCATTTAGCAAGGCGCCGCAGGAAATCATGTGGCCCCGTCCCCCATTCTTTCCCTTTCTCAACACCAAGCCACCCCTTCTTCTGGAGAAAGTAGAGAAATACGATCTGACCCATAAGCTTCTTGGCAAAGTCGGTTGGGTTAACGCTCTTCGCTTTGAACTCGTCACGGATTGCGTTGTCTTTAGCAACAAGTCTTTTCAGTTCCTTCTCTATCTTCTCGAACAGTTCAGCATACTTGGTGAAAAATTCCTTGGTGACTGCTTCGACGCTGAACGCTTCTTCGATATCTGCAAGCGCCGGGTCAGTATCGGTATCTTTCAGCAGGTCGAGAAAACGGGTCTGGGCAGTGTGGCAACTTTCCCCTTCGCCGACGATGTAGGAGAAGCGGCGGGCTGGAGTCAGGCGAGCTTCGACACCGATCTTGCCGGATTCCTTCTCGACGGTGGCATACGCCATTTTGACATAAGAGAAGCGCCACTGCTTTTCAGTCGGCGATACAAAGGCTACAAGTGCAGCATCTTTTTCATCTCGTGTCTTCAAGTGATCGGCAACGAAGTTGCGGATGGCGGTGCGTGCACGTTCAAGCTTTGATTCCTTCGTGAGATGCACGACCAGAACATCAAGTTTCTCGTTATCAGGCGAGGTATACGTGCCGAGGCGCTCGTAATGGCTGACATCTTTTTCAAAAGCGCGCTTGATAACCTGTCCCCTCCATGCGGAAGCCTTCGACTCGTCAATCCGGTTGAGAAGATTTCGGCTGAAAACCAGGAAGCGATTCTTGTCGAATGCGTATTTGAATGTCTGCTCGACGAGGGCGTTGGCTTGTTCGCGGTTCATTGTTGACCCATCAAATTTCCAAGGTCGTGATTGAAATATCTCGGTTTTTGTTGCCACGAGCTTCAGCTCGTGGATAAAAAGCCAGCCGAACGAATTAGGTTTTAACCCCTCACTAGAAAGCCGTAGTTTTCCATGAAATCATCGTACTCTTCCCTAAATGTCTTCGTTCGGTGGTGTTCCTCTTGGTTTCGAATATATTCCCTGACCTTATTGACCATCGATTCGCTCACCGACACAGCTATGTATTCGTCCTGCCACTCGAACTTGCCATTGCCGAGGTTCTGATCGTTCACCCAATGAGAAGATTCTCCCTTCAAAAGCTGAGCAACCTTTGCGATCGTCTGATCGGATTTCAGCGAGATGAGGCTATGAACGTGATCCACTGTGCCATTGAGAGTATCAAGGTAGATGTCTTTCTTTGTTGTATTTTCCTTCATGTGAGAAAATACTTTCTCACGCAGTCCAGCATTCAGAAGCGGCATCCTCTCTTTTGTCGACCAGATCAAATGAATCCATACTCTGACATACGGCATCGTAATTTCTCCGATTACTTATGTGGGGCTAAAGCCCGTCTGATTTCTTAAGACTGCTTTCCACGACCTGAAGGTCACGGCAACACGGTTCATCAGCTCACCATTGTGCGTCCCACCTAACGACTTCATTCTCTCTTCGCAATCAGATAAGACGAGAGGATCACTTCACGGGGACTAAGCGAATGAATCGATTGCTGGGCACGGGTTGGCTGAAAGAACTGCGGCGCGATATCACGTCGCAAGATGCCAAGAACGCTCAGTGGCTTAGCTTCTTTGCGCAAGGCTTCGGCGACTTTCTTGGTTGTTGGTTTTGGCAGCGCGCCATCGGTGAGAAGCTGAATGACCTGTTGAATGTAGACTTCATCATCGTCCGTGAAGCCGTGGTAGCTTCGAATCTCTTTTGTCTTCAGCCGCCTGAGTATATACGCATCATTTGCCCCACCTTTCTGGCGGGGAATGGAATCGTCGATTTCAGCAGAGGTTGCCGCTGTAAAGGCTGCTCTGTTCTTGTCCAGCAACATGTAGAAATCGTGTGGGATCGTCTGACGCCGCTCGGCTTTGTCAGGTGGTTTCAGAATCCTGGCTGAGGAAAAGAAATCCAACTCCATAGCTTCACCTGCTGCCGGTGCAGCTAAGAAGAATTTGTCGAGCCTGCCTTGCCGAAAATAGGTAACAAGCGAGGGGTAGTCCTTCACCGTATTGCTCGTTTCGTTCATTAGCATTCTCGATGAACGAGCTTTTTTCGGCAAGTGCTTGATACGCGTGAACAGTTCGGGATTCTTATCGCGAACATCTCGTATCTCGGTGAGATACTCGAGCTCGCTCTCTTCCTCCTCATCTTCTCCCGTGATTGTTCTCTTTGAGTTCAGCTTTGCGAAGAGGTCGTGAGACTTGATCTCCTCTCCCTCCGTGAGAAGACGGGCGTCAGCACCGAGCATCTCGATGAATCCGTGGATTTTCGCCTCGGCAGATTCCTTGAGTTTGATCAGGTCGTTTCCTTCCTCCGTGGGGAAGAAGTTGTATGTATAGATCTTGTCGAATTTTGTATCGACACGGTTCACACGCCCGACTCGTTGGATGAGCCGTGTGGGATTCCAGGGAATGTCATAGTTGACGACGATGTTTGAGCGATGAAGGTTGACGCCTTCAGACAACACTTCCGTGCTCACGAGCATGCGGTATTGGTCACTTGGCTGAAAAGCATTCGCATCGAAGTTATTGATGACATCCCTGTGGGCTGCCTCGCCGGCTTGACCGGAGAACATGATAACCTTAGGCTCAACCTCTTTTCGGATTCTCTCCGCAAGATACTCGGCTGTCTCTTTCGACTCTGTAAAGATGATGACCTTGCTCTTTTTCAGCTTCGATTGAGAGCGGAGGATATCGCGGAACGACTCCCACTTGGGATCGCGGCGTACCTTTTCCCAAAGCTTCCGTATGTTGCGGAGAATCTTAAGATCGCTCTCAAGATGCTTGATGAAGTCCGCACTAAAGTCCTTCGCACTTAGTCGTTCCGCTTTCTCCTCAGCCAGCAACCGTTCGATCTCCTCTTGATTATCTTCCTCAAGCAATTCGAAGAGCTTGCTGATGTGTTTCTTGCTGATATAGACGTTGCCCTTGCGGAATTCAGTAATCACGCGTTCATAAGAGTGAATGAAACGATCGAGCGTCAGGCGGAAGGCATGGAAACTGCTTTCGAGCCGCTTGACCATAAGAATCATCATGAACCTTGCGAGGTTCTTTTGGCTCTGAACTTCACGCTGTTCCCGCTTACCTTCATAATACGTGAGCGGCTTGTAGCGAGCATAAGTAAACTCCAATACAAGCAAGCGAATCGTCTCATCAAAAATCTGGTTCTCATGTTTACTGAACTTGTAGAAGAGCGGTTCCGGATCTTCAACCTCAGGGAATTTCAGTCCCTGCTTCTTCATATCCTCGCCGTAGTAGTTCTCAATCTCCTTTCGAGTACGACGGATCATGAGATACTTCAGGACTTTTTCCCTCGTAGACTTTGCATTTGATTGAACGGTCTGGAAATAAAGTTCACGGTCATTCTGGCGATCCAGCCCTTTCAAGCTCCTTTCCATTCCTGAAAAGAACGCCTCAAGGTTTCGAAGATTGGGAATGGTGCTGTTCTTGCCATTCTGGAAAAGCTTCACCTGGCTGAGGATGTCACGAGGCGCATTATTCAACGGGGTAGCTGACACGAGAATGATACGCTTGCCGCGACAAATCTGAGCAAGCATCTCATAGGTCTGGTTTGTTTCTGTCCGGAATCGGTGGGACTCGTCAATGAAGACATTGGTGTACTTAGTAAGATCACGATTCAGCAGATCTTCAAGCTTTCCAATCGATTCAAAATCTGTTTGTCTAACCTGAAAGTCCCCAAACACGTTTGGCCACGATCCTCGTTGGTTCCTGTCGAGAAGATGCGGTGGTGCAATCACCAAGCAACGCCCATCAAGCTGTTGCGCCAACAGAGCCGACATATAGGTCTTGCCAAGACCGACAACATCGGCAAGAAAGACTCCACCGTATTCTTCAAGAACTTTCCGCGCATTGAGAACCGCTTCCTCTTGATACTTGAGCTTCTTGAATCCAATTGGCACATACATATCCTCCAGTTCCGATGGTCGGTTCAGTTCGCCTCTGAAATACTCGTAAAGGAATTTGAGGTATAGTTCTAACGGTGAGAAATGGGCAAAGGGAGACTTGTTGACGACGGCATCTTCATAAGGCTTGGAAGCATCAACTGCCACAGCCCAAAGTTCCTTAAACTTCGCAATCGCAAAGTCATAATCTGAGCGGTTCTTAAGTTCAACATTGAATTCGAGATTATCCTGTAGCCCTGCCTGCGTAAGATTGCTGGAGCCGGTAATCACACGACCTTTGTCCCTATCACCTTCGGCGAAAGTCATGATGTAGACTTTCGCGTGGAGGTTCGCAGTTGGGTAAGCCTTGATTTCGAGCTTCCCAGATTGAATCCATTCTACAAACTTATGCACGCCTATTTCGATCTCAATGTTGTCGGGCGATTTCTCTAGCTCCTGCAGTACATCATTCGCGACCTGTTGCTTTGCCTCCGCGTGGGACTTGAACGATAGCTCTTGCTGTTCCTTCGCCTTTTGCATTAGCTCGAATGCTGTACGATCTGTTTGAAGACCGACCAGGATCCGAATCTTCTCAACCTTCTCCAAAGTAGGATAGAGCTTGTAGAAGCCACTTACGTAAAAGTATCCGACAAGGCAATCGAAGAAGCGCGTATCGTCAGTTAGGAGTGCACCGAAACGGTCACGTAGAGTTTTGCCAGCCTCATTTGTAAGGAACGTCAGATCAGTAGACATAATAGTTCAGCCCGTTTGTAGTTTGCTGCATCACCAATATACAGAATTTCCGAACAGGGGCTTTTACGGTCAACCATCTTTGCCAAAGGAGTACAAACCGAACATCTTGTTCGTTGTTGGCAGAACGTAAAGTTCATAGTTCCCTTCCACCCCCCTCCATTGCGAGCGAACAAGCCATGTTGTTACCAGTGTCGATCCTGTCCGGCAGAAGGTTTTTGCTGCATCATAACGGCTACGATTGCCGGCGATGTCATATCAGATTCTTGACTTGCTCGGACAACGGAATCGATGGAGTATTCTGTCCACGTCGCACCCGGATAAGCTCTGCCACAATACTGACAGCGATTTCTTCGGCAGTGACGGCACCGATGTCGAGTCCAATCGGAGCATAGATGCGTTTCAGTGCCGATCCCGACACACCCTGTGCCTGCAAATTCTTGAAGCACGAGATGACTTTTCGCTTGCTGCCGATCATGCCGATATAGCGAGCCTGAGTCTTGAGCGCCGCCGCCAACACTTCCTGATCCGACTGATGTCCGCGTGTGACGATGACGATGAAGGTGGTGGGAGTTGGTACAATCGTCGTAAATGCTCCTTTATAGTCTAAGGCGAGCACCCTTGATGCCTCGGGAAACCGACTGGGGTCTGCATATTCTTCCCTGTCATCAATGACAGAAACGGAAAATCCAGCCACCGAAGCAATGGTGGAGAGATGTTTGGAAATATGGCCGCCGCCAAAAATGATCAAGTGCTGGAGGCCGTGAACCGGCTGTACAATGATCTCTCCCCGCACGCCAGGGACTCTCCGCACGATGTCCTGAGTGAAGACATGTCGTACGGCCTCAGTCACCGCATTATTGTCCGCCCCCATGTTCTCCAACAAACGCTCGAGTCCTGACGTTGTTGTGGATTGTGATTCAACAACGATCCGGTCAATCGTTCGTCGGACTGGATCAATGCATCGGATCAGGACACAATCTTCACCGGCTTCGCGAACTTCCTGAATTTTGCGAAATACTCCCTGCTCAGAATAGTCGATCGACTCAAGCAGAACCTCAACGCTTCCCCCGCAAATCATTCCTTCGTTTGATACATCATCATTCAGGTCGATCTTGTGAATTGAAGCCGGCACCTTTGTTTTGAAATACTTTCCGGCTTCTTCGGTGACTCGTGCCTCCAGCAATCCGCCGCCAACGGTCCCAAGCGTCATGGTACCACCGTCTTTGACAAGCATCAGGGCGCCCGCCGGGAGCGGAGCCGACCCGGACGAGGAAATAATCGTTGCAAGGACAACCTGCTCCTTGTTCTTGAGACACGAAACCAGATGCTCGAATACATCAGCCATGTGCGCTATCTCAGTTTGCTGGAGCCAGTGTGTTGGAGCGGAAACGCAGCGTACCACGCAACGGCTTTCACGAGGTGCTCGATCGGGATTTGTTCGGTCGCCATATGTGCATGGATTTCGTTCCCGGGGCCAAATCCGATGCACGGTATGCCATGCATGCCCATCACAGCGACGCCGTTGGTGCTAAAGACCCAGCGGCCAATCCGGGGCTTTTCACCAAAGAAGGATTCGTAGCTCTTGACACCACTTGCAAGAACCGGATGATTCTCCGGCAGCAGCCATGTGGGAAAGTACTTTTTGGTAGGATAGGAAAGACCTCTCCAGCTCGGAACCGAATAGTCGAGAACAACCACTTCTCCTTGCGCCTTGATCACTCCCGGTAGGTCTCGAATTTCTTTCACCGCAGATTCGATGGTATCGGTAGCGGCAAGGCGGCGGTCCAGATGAATTGTGGACGAATCTGCGACGGCACAAAGGGACGGGCTTGTTGAACGAATCTCTGCGATGGTCACTGTTCCCTTTCCCAGGAAGGGTTCTCCCTTCAACCTCTCGTTCAGCTGTTCGATGTCCTGAATGACAGGGGCCATCTTGTAGACAGCATTCACGCCTCTCTCGGGCGCCGATCCGTGGCACGAAATTCCTTTTGTCCGGACTTCAATTTCCATACGTCCCCGGTGCCCGCGATAGATTCCAAGATTGGTCGGCTCGGCAATAACGACCACTTCGGGCCGCAGCTTATCTTCGTTGATGATGTACTGCCAGCACAATCCATCGCAATCCTCTTCTTGCACACTGCCGACGACATAGAGTGTATAATCGTCCTCCAAGCCCAGCTGCTTGATGATTTTTCCGCCATGCACAATTGACGCAAGAGCTCCTTTCATATCGCATGCGCCGCGTCCGTAGATGATCCCGTCGTGTTCGGCTCCCGTAAAGGGGTCTATTGTCCAATTGGCAGGATTGCCAACATCGACCGTATCAATATGCGCATCCAAGGCAATGACGTGCTTGCCTCTCCCGATCCGGCCCAGGATATTGCCCATCGGATCGATCGTAATCTCATCGTAGCCGCATTGTTCCATCTCTTGCTTGATGCGATGTACAACCTGCGCTTCCTGCGAACTCAATGACTTGATGGCAATCAAATCGCGCAGGAATTGAACCGTCGATCGTTCGTTCCTTCGAGCTGCTTGCAGAATGCTCTTATACATGATTTCCTCTTGTCAGCGTGCCTGCCCGTTGAAATCCTCTATGAGCCTGTCAAAATACCCCACCTCGTCTTCGAAGAGACTTCTCCAGTACTCCGGCTCCCATTGTTCATTGAGTTCCTCGAATGTCCTCCCCTGTTGTTCGATCCAGGTGAAGTATTTCAGATTATGAATTGCCTTCCGTTCGTAGTAACTCAGCTCCTTGAAGAAGTCTATCGACTGATGGGAAATCGGACCCGCAAGATCCATGGCGGCACTGACTTGCGAGTACTTCCCGTGGTCCTGTCGCAGCTCATCAAGGCGAGATTGGTACAGATCGACTGAATCCGTGAACACGGTAACAATCACATCGTTCTGACTCAGTTCAAAGTACTTCGCAGTCTTGATGGCTGCCAGCATGTTGCAGATGCTGGAAATCCCCAGAAGAGAGAGCGTCTCCGCTTCTGTTGCCGAGACGCCTATATTGGAGAGGTAGTGCTTTCCTTCTTCTTCGTTGAAGAGTCTCAGGATCCTCATGCAGTCTTCATCGTCGATAGCTGCGACCGCATCGGTATTCCGCGCATTGTGAACCCACGGGATGTGCTTATCGCCGATCCCTTCGATGCGATGGGCGCCAAAACCGTTCATGGACAGCGTCGGACACTGAAGAGCTTCGGTCGCGACGATTTTGAGATGCGGGAATCGCTGCTTGAGATAGTCCCCGGCTGCGATCGTGCCTGCAGAACCGGTTGCGGAGATATAAGCGGCAGCATGACTGTTCCTGACGCCCAGCGTCTGAAGCACTTCTTCGATCGCCGGTCCGGTGACATTGTAGTGCCAGATCGGATTGCCGAACTCCTCAAATTGGTTGAATATGACATTCTTTGGATCCTTCTTCAGTTCCCAGCACTTGTCATAGATTTCTTTCACGTTTGATTCGCTCCCGGGTGTGGCAATAACCTCAGCTCCGATTTGTTTTAACCAGACGAACCGCTCTTTTGACATTTGTTCCGGCAGAATCGCGACCGGCGTGCAACCCAGCAAAGCGCAATCGAACGCACCACCTCTGCAGAAATTCCCTGTCGAAGGCCAAACCGCCTTATCGCGCGAAGGATCGAATTCGCCACTCACCAGGCGGGGAACCAGACATCCGAACGCGGCACCCACTTTGTGAGCACCGGTCGGGAAGTACTTCCCGATGAGACCGACAATGCGTGCCTTTACTCCGGTGATTGATTGGGGAATTTCGATGTAGTTGACCCCTCCGTACATTCCGGTCTTAATGTCGTTTTTCCACGTGATACGGAACAGGTTGAGCGGGTTCACGTCCCACAATCCCACCTTAGCGATTCTTGCCCTGATTGGTTCGGGGATGAGATCGGGATTCCGCATCTGCGCAAACGTCGGAATGATGACACCCCGCTCTTTGCATCGTGCCGCGGTCTTTCTGACAACATCCGGATAGAGTTTATTGATGATCTTCGACATGCTGGAATTCCTCAGATAGCTCTGTTGCGTTTACGCTTCAGGATAGATTGCAGCTTTGCTGCGGGATTCTGAATGCGTGTGAGGACGATAAGGGCGGCAATCACAAATGGCTTGTATCCTGCTTCAGCGTACGTGGCCAGACGATACTTCTCGAACACTTCTTTGGACACTTCGCCTTGTTGACAACTCACCCCGGAGATATCGGCCGGCAGACAATGCATGTACAGCGCCTTGCCCCCTTTCGTGAGTTGCATTTTCTTCTGATCGCACTCCCAGTTCTTGTATTGAGAATTGTTCGCAAGACACTCCTTTTCCAGGTTGGTGAGACCTTGCTTGTCGTTCATTTTCAACAGCTCCGTTCTTCTCTGCATCACCTGATACGGAGCCCATGATTTTGGATACACAACGTCGGCATTCGTGAAGGCGTTGTCCATGCTTTCGACGATTTCGAACGAACCCTTGTGCTGTTTTGCATTCTTCTTCGCAACGTCGATCACGTCAGGGATAAGGTCGTAGCCTTGTGGATAAGCCAGCGAAACGTCCATGCCAAACCGGGTCATCAAACCGATGATTCCCTGGGGGACCGACAGCGGCTTGCCGTAACTGGGCGAATACGCCCACGTCATCGCGATCTTCTTACCCCGCAAGTTTTCCAGCGAGCCGAAATGGCTCTTTAGTTGCATCAGGTCGGCGAGAGTCTGGGTGGGATGATCGATGTCGCATTGGAGGTTGATCACGCTTGGTCTGCGATGAAGCACGCCTTTCTCATGCCCCTCCTGCACATCGGCTCCGACTTCACGCATGTATTTGTTCCCTTCTCCGAGGAACATATCGTCTCGAATCCCGATGACTTCGGTCAGAAACGAGATCATATTCGCAGTCTCACGGACGGTCTCGCCATGAGCAATCTGGGACTTTTCCTCGTCCAATTCGGATAAACCGAGACCCAGTGCGTTGACGGCAGAGGCATAGCTGAAGCGCGTGCGTGTGGACTTGTCGCGAAAGATAGATATTGCCAGTCCGGTGTCAAACAAGCGTGTGGAGATTCCGGCCTTATGCATCTCTTTCAGGATATCAGTCACCAACGTTGCCGCCTTGATTTCGTCATCACTGTGCTCCCATGTCAAAAGAAAATCCTTGTTGAACAATCCGATTTTCAATTTCTTGAGTTCACGAATGGCGGACTGTAGTTGTTTGTTCGTCATATTCTTCCTTCGTTTCTTACAGAGAGATCGGCGTCTGCGACTGCTTTCACGGTTATGCAACCAGTCACAGGGCAGACATGTTGACACAAACCACATCCGACGCATCGTTCCCAATCAACTTGCGGGACTCTGTTGGTGCGCTGATCGATAGCCATGTGTCCGCCATCCCGACAGGCCACGAAACATACGTCACATCCGATGCAGAGCCGTTCGTCGATATGGCTTCGGATCGTTTGTCGCGGCAATTCGTCATGTGTCACAATATGGGGCAATGCCTTTCGGATGATGTCGCTTGGAGACTTGAAGCTCATCTCATCCAGATAGTGCGACATGCCGCTCTTCAAGTCATCAATCACACGAAAACCGTAGTGCATCACAATGGTGCAGAATTCGACGACCCCGGCCCCCACGGCCATGAATTCGACCGCATCGCTCCATGTCGCAGCTCCTCCTGTCCCCATGATCGGTATGTCAACATTTCGGGCAATCTCGGCAATCGTCCTGAGCGTTATTGGCTTAATGGCAGGACCCGTCATGCCGCTATATGTCGACTTGCCTCCCAGATTAGGAAACGGAGCGAATGAGCGTATGTCTATTCCCATCAAGGCCTGGACGGAATTTGACGCCGTTAATGCATCACAACCGCTTCTCTTGACGGCCCTGGCGACTTCCACGATGTCCGTTACGTGCGGAGTGATCTTGATCGAAATCGGTATCTTCCTGGCCGCCTCTTTCACCCAGCGTGCGGTCAGTTCGGTTGCACTCAGACTTTGCGCAAGCATCTTGCCGGGATCTTCGCCAATATTCCCCTGTGGACACGAGAAACTGCACTCGATGAGGTCTGCGCCGGCACTTTCGAGTCTCTCAACCAGGTATTGCCAGTCCTCTTTTCGCCCGGCCATGATACTCGCTGCGACCATTTTTTCTGGAAACTCCTTCTTGAGGGTCCTGACGTTTGATTCCACTTTGTCTATGTGATGTTCCGAAATGAGGTCAATATTCCCCATCCCGAAGAGCTTGCGCCCTTCGTAGTCGAACGTGGACATCATCGGATAGCAGAGGTCGACTCTTGTTCCGACGACCGACGTCGTTTTGAGAATCGCCCCCGCCCAACCCATTTGAAATGCTCTTCGAACCATATCCAAATTGTCCGTCGAAGGTGCCGCCGCAAGAACAAATGGGTTCTCCAGATGCATGCCGAGAAAATCGTAGGACAGATCGCGATCAGGATAGAGCTCAATTTCTCTGAAGGTCTTGTATTCCATAAGATCTTTCAATTGTTCACTCATGTTATGCAAAAGTCCGTTTTCAAGCGCTTTCTTCCGTTGCGTGATGGCGTCCGTCCGGAATGGATCCCTTCGGGAAAATCGCCAGCGGATGTGCGGCAGGAAAGCGATGGTGTGTGTTCTGATCCCGCAAGAGATGTATCTCTTGCGGGATCATCAGCAATTGCG
>Ga0315286_10004479_pt1 | contig 13401 bp, 13 predicted proteins | sample YL17G10_0_MG_FD_205038 | JGI IMG/M metagenome (GOLD analysis project Ga0315286, IMG submission 205038) | Sediment microbial communities from Yellowstone Lake, YNP, Wyoming, USA - YL17G10_0 | ecosystem: Environmental > Aquatic > Freshwater > Lake > Sediment | place: USA: Wyoming | collected... | reverse complement strand
TCTGGGCCGACGTGAAATGGCGGAAGGCCTCGTCCTGGAGCCCTTCGAGCCACGAGAGCTCGCCGAGGATCGCGGAGAGAAGCCATGGCTCGATGCTGAGGGGCAGGAACCGCTCCAGGATCTCCGCGGCCTGTTTTCTCATCGCCGGCGCGAGATCGATACTGCGCCTGATCGCGGCGACCGCCTCCGCGTCCCTGCCGAGGCGCAGGAGCGTTTCCCCGAAGAGGATGTGCGCCTGCGGATTCGCCGGATCGCGCGCGATGATCGCGCGGATTTCCCCTTCGAGCGTCCTGACGTCGGCTTCGGGGGAGGTGAGGGTGAGGGCGATGCACCGGAGCGCGTCGTCCCATTTTCCGTCCGCGGCCGATATCCTCGCGCCGTAGACGTGAAGCGCCGCCGCCTTCCCCGCCGGCAGCGCGGCGATGGCGCGCGTGAGCACTTCCGAGGCGAGGCTCGTCCGGTTCATGACGAGCGCCGTCTTGAGCATTTCCTCCCAGATGGCGAGGTTGCCGGGTTCCCGTTCGACGAGCTTCCCGAACTGCGCGACGACGTCGCGGATCTGGCTCGGATCGAGCTCGAGCGTGCGGCAGAGGTGGCGCGCCGCGTCGGCGAAGAGCTCCTCCTCGAGATACAGATGGTAGAGGGCGAGATGGAGGGTCGCGTTCGCGTCGAAGCGCGCGAGCCCTTTCTTGTAGATTTCGATGATGCGGTATTTCAGGTTCCCGTCCCGCATGAGGATCTGATCGAACTCGAAAATCGCCCGCTCGACCCCCCCGGTGAAGAAATGCGCGGTCGCGAGGAGCAGGCGGAACGGATCGGAAAGCTCGTTCTCCTTCGCGAGGCGTTCGAGGATCTCGGCGATTGTCTTCCAGTACTCCTCGTGCTCCCCGGCGAGGTCTCCGATCGAGGACGCGAGCTCCTCATGCTCCTCGGGCTTCTCGAGGTAGAGGGCCAGGACGTGCGGATACGCCTCGATCCCGCGGTTGCCGCTCAGGCTGATCTCGAGGGCGGATATGACGCCGGTGAGAAATATGCCGCTGTGTTTCATGATCTCCGCGGATAACGCGACGAGCGCGGCGTCGTCCAGGGCGCGCGTGCGCTTGAGAGAGCCGAAGACCTCCTCGGCGCTCGTGCGGTCGTCCGAACGCGCGTAGAGCTCCGCGAGGAGCGCCTTCAGTCCCGGATCGCAGTCCGCGGAGCGTTCGACGAAACCGCGGACGAAATCGGTAAGCGCGGGGACGAGCGTCGTGTTCAGCTCGACGGCGCGCCGCGCGGCGCGGGCCCCTTCGACGACGGAGCCTCTCGCGAGGTAGCCCCGCGCGAGAAGATTCTGCCCCGGGGCTGTGAGCGCCACCGTTTCGTTTTTTTCGAGCCAATCGATTATTGAACCCGTTCGGCCGGCGTCGTCGCCGGCGATGCGTTCGAGCACGGCGACCGCTTCCTTCGCGAGACCGAGCGCGGAAGCGACGTCGCAATAGAGGAACGAGATGTCGGGCGCGGCGAAGGCGGCGTCAGGGAGCGACGCGAGCCGTTTCTCCGCGAGCCGCAGCCGTTCTTCGGTCGGCGGCGATCCGATCTGGCCGGAAGCGGCGGGATCGGGATAGAGGCTGCCTCGCATGAGTTCGGCTCCGTCCGTCGCTCTGCCGGACCGGGCGAGAATCTCTCCCTTGAGAAAACCGCCGTTCGGGCATGGCTCCGGTGCCGTTTCGAGCGCGAAAAGGATCTTGTCGAGCGGCGGCGCTTCGAGTTCGATGGCCTGGAAAAAGCGAATCTCCGCCTTGTCCGGGTGGGCCAGAAGCAGCGACGCGAGTCCGAGGCAATATTTCACGAAGGCGTCGGAGGGAAGCTCCTGCTCGAGCGCCACGAGGAGACCGCCGATGGCTTGCGCGTCGGAGGGAAGCATCTGGAGCGCCGTGCCGAGCGATTCGATCGATTTCGTATAGCGCTGGCCCTGCTTGTACAGGATGCCGAGAAGCAGCTCGTTCTCGGCGAAGAAGGCCATTTTGTCCTGTCCCTCGGCCGCGAGGTTCTTCGATCTCGTCTCTCCGCGCTTCGTGAGATCGGCGGCGAAGGATTCGGGGCTCATATTCAGAATTTCCGAGAGGGCCTCGAGATTCCGCGCCTTGAGGAGGGTCTCGACGACGAAGCTTCCGAGAAGCGTGCTGAACGATTGCATGAACGCGCCCCGCGCGATCTCCATGATCTCGTCTCTCCGGCTCGCGTGGCGCTTGTGCGCGTTCTTGAGGATATTCGCCGCCTGGGGATAATCGGAAAGCTCGAGGCATGCCTGCGCCGCTTCGATCGCGAGGTCGTAATCGTCGGGCCATTTCTCGAGCGCCTCGACCGCGGTCCTGCGTGCTTTTCCCAGGTCCCCCCGCGCGCGCTCCTGATGAATCTTCTTGAGCGCCTTCTCCTGCGTGAGAAACAGGGGCACTTTCCCCGTCAGTAGATCTTTCATGTTTTCTCCGGCGTAAGGTTATCCGTTTAGCTGCAGAGCGAAATACGTACCATTCGGGCCGTTTTTTCACATCCTCTTTAATTGTTGATAAAACGCGCAGTTAGGTGTAATGTCGCCCGGGTAAGTCCAGGGGACGGGCGTGCGTTGTTGCAATATGCGAAGCGGCGCGTCCCCGGTTGGAGCGAATGCCCGAAAGGAGGCTTCGAGCGCAATGGGTTCCCGCTACATCGTTTCGACGGAGGTCCATTTCTCCTCTTCCCACGCGCTCCTGGGCTACCGGGGAGACTGTTCGCGCATGCACGGGCACAACTGGGTGGTGAGGGTCTATTACGAGTTTCCGGCCGTCGACGAACGGGGACTCACGATCGATTACCGCGAGCTCAGAACCGTTCTCGAACGCGTGGTAATGCCTCGGTTCGACCATCGCCACCTGAACGACATTCCCCCCTTCGACGCCGTGAATCCCACCTCGGAGAACATCGCCGCGGAAATCTTCAGGCTCTGCCGGGAAGAGGTTCTGATTCCTCCCGGCGTGCTGCGCGAGGTGGAGCTCTGGGAATCCCCGTCCGATATGGTGCGCTACCGTGAGGACTAGGGATCGCGCTTCGGGAAGAGCTCTCGTTCTTCTCTCCGGGGGGCTCGATTCCGCCGCGGCCGCGGTGCTCGCTCCGGAGGCCGGATGCGAACCGGCCGCAGCGCTCTTCTTCGATTACGGCCAGCATGCCGCGCGGAAAGAGGAGCACGCCGCGCGCGGGATCGCAGGTTTCTATCGCATCCCGTTCGAGCTCATCGAGCTTCCATGGATGGCGAAGTTCTCGAAATCCGCGCTCGTCGCGGGCGCCGGGGATCCGCCGCGATGGTCCCCTGACCGCCTCGACGACGCGGCGCCCCGCGCCGTATGGGTCGAGAACCGGAACGGCATCTTCGTCAATATCGCCGCGTTCTACGCGGCCGAAAAGGGAATGGACGCCGTCGTCGTCGGATTCAACCGGGAAGAGGCCGACGCCTTTCCCGATAATGGCGCGGAGTTCGTCGATCGGATCAATCGCGCGCTCGAGCTATCGCTCGGCCGGGGCATGCGCGTGGTCGCGCCGGCGCTCGACATGACGAAGCGGGAGATCGTGGAGCGCGCGCTCGCGCTCGATATCCCGTGGGAGCTTCTCTGGAGCTGCTACCGCGGGGGGAATCTTCCCTGCGGTTCGTGCGAATCGTGTCTGCGGCTCAAACGGGCCGTCCAGGGGACGGACGCCGAGGGCCGCGTGAGATTCGAAAAGGAGGACGCATGAAGGAGAAAAGGTACGCGCTGCTCGAAACGGCGTTTCTCGCCGAGGAAATCGAGTACACGGGCGCGGAGCTGCGGAGCCATTTCGTGCGGGAAAAATCGGGGATCGAGGGGGACGGCGTGATCGCCTTCGTCGGGGCGTGCGGCGTTTCGGGGAGCCACCTCGTCGATCTCGAGGACGCGGAGGAGCAGCACGAGATCGTTTCGAAGCGAATGCTCCATTTCATCGGCGAGCAGTTTCAGCAGCCTCTTCGCGAGGGGAACGTGCGTCTCAGGCTCTTCGCCGCGATCGTGAAGGAGACGCTCGAGGAGATGTCCCCGGGGATCGCGGTAACGCGGGACGGCGACGATCTCTTCGTCAGCGGGCGTAAGCTCACCGTCGCCATCTGCACCGTTTCGACCCTCTCGACGCTCTTTCACTGCGGAATCAATATCAATCCGGCGGGCGCTCCGGTCGCCGCGATCGGGCTCAAGAAATTCGATATCGATCCGAAGCGGTTCGGCCTCGCCGTTCTCGACCGGTACGGGCGCGAGTGCGAGTCGATCGAACGCGCGCTGCGAAAGGTGCGGGGGGTCTCGTGACCGTGGCAGTGGATGGATATGTCCACGAGGTGTTCCGCTCGATCCAGGGGGAAGGTCCGTACGTCGGCGTGCTCCAGACGTTCGTGCGGCTCTCGGGGTGCTCGACGCGGTGCCGCTACTGCGATTCGGACTTTGCGCGCCGCCGGGTTGCCGAGTGCGCCGTTCACGGCGTCGAAGGATCGGAGCGTCTCCCGAATCCCGTCGCGGTAGAGGATCTCTTCACCGTCGTTCGCGCGCTCTCGGACGTGCCGGGATTTCACTCGATGAGCGTCACCGGCGGCGAGCCGCTCGAGCAGCCGGAGTTCCTGGCGGCGCTCATGGAGCGCTGCCGCCCGGAAGGAATCCCGGTGTATCTCGAAACGAACGGTCTGCATGAAGAAGCGGCGCGCGCCGTCGCCGGGCTCGTCGACTTCGTGTCGCTCGACCTCAAGCTCCCGTCACTGTGCCCCGACGCGTCGCTCGAAACCTACCGGCGAGTGCTGCCCCTGTTCGAGGGAACGCTCCTGTTCTGCAAGGCCGTCGTCGCGGAGGGTTTCTCCATGGAGGAGCTCGTCGAGGCGGCGAGGATCGTCGAGGAATACGATCGCGGAACGACTTTCGTCATCCAGCCCGCGACCCCGGGGCCGGGCTGCGGCGCCGTCGCCGCGGAGGAGCTCCTCGCGTGCCATGCGAAGGTATCGGGGCATCTCGATGATGTAAGGGTGATTCCGCAGTGTCATCGGCTTCTGGGGTTGCCGTAGAAATAGAAAAATGCTGCGAGATAGTACGATGCAGGGTCGGGTTCGTGAAGGCGGCGACCATCTCGCAGCGCTTGGGAATCAGAGCAAGGGCCATACCAGTTTTTCTCGTTCGAGAACTGTGTTTCGGTGCAATCGGTTGGAGAGCATCGCGTTGCGCGGAAGGTTCCCTTTCGCTCCTATTGAGCATTGCTTCCGTTCATTTCTCATAATTACCACCGCGAAAGGCCGGAGCTATCAAGCGGTTTTGCGCTTTTGCATGAGCACGCGTGCGTATCCGCGACGGCGGCGCCCCTGGCGGGGGCGATCCGGCCCCCCGGGCGCATGGAAAATTGTCTTGACAACATGTAAGTCCAGCATTAAAAACAATATATACTTGCAGAAAGCGATTCCGACCGGGAGGGGACTCACAACCCTGGTACTATTCAAGGAGGACGTCCGATGACGAAAGCCGAGATTGTGGAGAATATCTCCAGCAGAACAGGGTTGACGAAGAAAGAAGTTGCAGAAGCAGTCGATAATTTCCTCAGTTGCATCGCCAAGGGTCTTGCCGAAGGGAAACATTACGAGATCCGTGGCTTCGGGACGTTCAAGGTGAAGGCGCGCAAGTCCAGGATGGCCAGGAATCCGAGGACGGGCGAGGCCGTTCCCGTTCCCGACCGCAAGGTTCCCGTGTTCAAGGTATCACGGGAGCTGAAGGAGCTCGTGGCACAGTCCTGACGTCCGGCACGCAATCTTCCTTCATTTCTCGATGCGCCGGGTTCCACGCGATAATGGATGCGGGGGGCTTCGCTGCGCGGTGTTCATGGAGGTTCGACGCACCATGGCGGAAAGCATCATCGATCTGAGAAGCGACACGGTCACGAGGCCTTCGCCCGGAATGCGCGAGGCGATCGCGAACGCGGAGGTGGGGGACGACGTTTTCGGTGACGACCCGACGGTGAAACGCCTCGAGGAGCGGATGGCGGCTCTGCTCGGCAAGGAGGCCGCCGTCTACGTGCCGAGCGGTTCCATGTCGAATACGCTCGCGCTCCTCTCGCAGACGAATCCCGGGGACGAAGTGATCCTCGACCGAAGATGTCACATATTCAATTACGAGGTCGGCGCGGCATCGGTTCTCGGCGGGCTTCAGCTCTTCCCGATGGACGGGCCCGCGGGGCTCCTCCCGCTCGACGCGCTTCCCGCGGCGGTGCGCCCGGCGAACATCCATCATCCCCGCACCACGCTCGTCTCGATCGAGAACACGCATAACCGCGCGGGGGGAAGGGTTTATCCGTTCGACCAGATAGAGGCGGTGTCCCGCTTCGCCCGCGAGAGGGGTCTGCGCTTCCATATGGACGGCGCCCGTCTCGCGAATGCGTCCGTGAAGACGGGGCTGCCCTTCGAGCGGTACGGGAAGCTCGCCGACTCGATCACCTTCTGCTTTTCGAAGGGGCTCGGCGCGCCGGTCGGTTCCATGCTCGTTTCCGACGCCGCCGCGATCTCGAAGGCGCGCGTGTGGAGAAAGCGGCTCGGCGGAGGGATGCGGCAGGTCGGGATCCTCGCCGCCGCGTGTCTCTACGCGCTCGACCGCAACGTGGCGCGTCTCGCGGAGGATCATGAGCGGGCTGCGCGGATCGGACGGATCGTGGAGGCATCCGGCAGATACCGGCTCGTTTTCCCCGTCGAAACGAACATCGTCATCTTCGAGCCGATGGAGGCCGGCGCCGGAGTTTCGGGGCTCGACGGGGCCCTGAAAGAAGCGGGCATCCTCGCGCTTCCGTTCGGAGAGCGCTTCATGCGCATGGTCACGCATCTCGATTTCGGCGCCGGAGACATGGAGCGGCTCGAGCGTCTCCTGCCGGGGATCCTCGCGGCGTGAGGAGCCGGCCGCCGCGCGAAGGGTCGAACCGCCCATGAAACTCTTTCCGTTCTATCTCGTCAGCACCCCTATCGGGAACCTCGACGATTGTTCCGCGCGCGCGGCCGAGACGCTCCGCTCGGTCGATTGCGTGCTGGCGGAGGATACGAGGAAGGTGCGCGTGCTTCTCGACCGGCTCGGCATCCGCGCACAGGTCCGCTCGTATCACGATCACAACCAGGAGCAGATGACTCCCGTGATCATCCGCGAGATCAAGGAAGGAAGGCGCTTCGCCCTCGTCTCGGACGCGGGCACCCCGCTCATATCCGACCCGGGGTACCTGCTCGTGCGCCGGCTCGCCGAGGAGGGAATCGCGATCACCGCGATTCCCGGCGCGTGCGCGGTGACGACGGCGCTCGTGCTCTCGGGGCTCCCCCCGGACCGTTTCACCTTTTACGGCTACGTCCCGCGAAAGAAGGGGGAGCGCGACGGCCTGATCCGCGAAGCCGCGGAGAATCCCTACACGTGCATTTTCTACGAGAGCCCTCACCGCCTCCTCAAGACGCTCGATGCATTCTCGCGAATCCTGGGGGAGCGCGAGGTCGTCGTCGCCCGCGAGCTCACGAAGCTGCACGAGGAGGTGCTGCGGGGGACCGCGGCGGAGCTCCTCGCGCGCTTCGAAGCGACGCCGCCGCGCGGCGAGCTGACGGTCCTCGTGCGGGGCCTCGGAAGGCGCCGCGCCGCCCGCGAGCGGCCGGAGGACACCCGGGGCCCGAACCGAACTGATTGACACGCCGCACCGGGCGCTTCATACTACCCCGACCGTTTCGAGAGGACCAGAACGAGCCATGAACGACAGGACGACGATAAAAAACAGACTGCGCAGGCTCCTCGACCCGTGCGTGAGCCTCCTCGTCAGGGCCGGCATCACGCCGATCGGGGTATCGATCGCCGGACTCGTTCTGAGCTTCGCGGGCGCGTTCGCGATCGCCCGGGGAGAGCTCGTCGCGGGAGGCGCGCTTCTCGCCGTGTCGGGCGTCTGCGATACGCTCGATGGATCGCTCGCGCGACGCGTCGGGAAAGAGAGCGTTTTCGGCGCCTTCATCGATTCGACGATCGACCGCGTCGCCGAGCTCGCCTCTTTCGGCGCGCTCATCGTGTACTACGTCTCGCGGGGTGGAGGCGGCCGTTTCGCCGTGCCGCTCGTCGTCGCGGCCCTCGCCGGATCGTTTCTCACGAGCTATACGCGGGCACGGGCCGAGGGGCTCGGGATCGACTGCCGCGTCGGTCTGCTCGAGCGGCCCGAACGCGTCGCCCTGCTCGTGCTCGGACTCCTTCTCGGCACAACCGCGCTCTTTGTCGTTATCGCTTGTCTCGCGATCCTCACCGTCGTCACCACCATTCAGCGGGTCGTTCACGTCTACCGTTTGACTTCGAGAAAAGACGCTTCGGTATGAGCTCGCCGGGGTCGCCGCGCCTGCGGGGAGGGATGCATGAAACCGCGCTTCATCACGTTTGAAGGGATCGAGGGATCGGGAAAAACGACGGTCTCGAAAGAAGTCCGCCGTTCGCTCGAGAACGCGGGGGTGAGCGTGATGCATGCGCGGGAGCCGGGAGGAACGGCGGTCTCGGAGGCGATTCGCGGCCTGCTCCTCGATCCCGAGCGCACGGAGATGGATCCGAGGGCGGAGCTGTTTCTCTACCTCGCGAGCAGGGCGCAGCTCGTATCCGAGGTGATACGACCGGCCCTCGCCGCGGGGAAATCCGTCGTCTGCGACCGCTACCTCGACGCGTCGGTCGCGTACCAGGGATGGGCGCGCGGGCTCGGCGAGAAGTTCGTTCGCGAGCTGAACGCCGCGGCGGTCGGAAGCGCCGTTCCCGACCGGACCTTTCTCCTCGACCTCGCCGTGGCGGAGGGCCTCGGGCGGGGCCCGGCGCGCCGCGAGGCGGAAGGCACGGCGGTGAGGGACCGTCTCGAGCGCGAGGACGCGGGTTTCCACGAGAGGGTCCGCGAAGGGTACCTGCGGCTCGCGAAGCGCGAGAAAAAACGAATAGTCGTGATCGACGCCTCAGCCCCCCTCGATGAGGTTGTCCGGGCGATTCTCGGGAACCTCGAAGGGCTCTTCGACGTAAGACTAACCAGCAGTCCATAATGCTTTTGATTCCGCAGGCCGGCTTGCTATATTATGGCCGGAACCGAAAACGGATTCCGCGCGCTCGTGCCGTGGCATTGTTCTTGATGCATCGGCGGGAGGAGGCGGAGTTTGCGTTTCTCTCACTTATACCGGGTGTTGCGACAGTGGAGGTTCGGCTTTGAAATTGAACAAGAAATCGATCGTCGGCCTTCTGCTTCTCTGCATCGTCGTCGCCGTGGCGCTCTTCGTCATGGCGGGAGATCGGGAGGAGAAACAGCGGGAGACCGTCTACCAGAATCTCGAGCAGTTCGGCGCGGTGCTCGACCGGATCCTCAATTACTACGTCGACGAGGTCGACGCCGAGAAGCTGATCAAGGCCGCGATCGACGGCATGCTCATGCAGCTCGACGAGCACTCGGTTTACATGGACAGCTACGAGTACGAGAACCTGATGATCGACACGAAAGGGGAGTTCGGCGGGCTCGGGATCACGCTCGGCCAGATCGCCGGATATCCCACGGTCGTCTCGACGCTCGACGACACCCCCGCGTACCGTCTCGGGATCCAGGGGGGAGACAAGATCGTCGAGATCGAGGGCGTTTCGACGAGGGACTGGAAAACGGAGCAGGCGGTCACGAAGCTCCGCGGACGCGAGGGGACGCAGGTCGTCCTCACCATAACGAGAGAGGGGCTCCCCGATTCGCTCCATTACACGATCACGCGCGAGATCATCCGCGTGCCGAGCATCACCTATTCGACCGATCTCGACGGGATCGGGTACGTGCGCGTATCGCGATTCGCCGAGCGGACGGCGAGCGAGCTCGACGCGATTGTCCGGGATCTCGAAAGCAAGAAGGTCAAGGGGCTCATCATCGATCTGAGGAGCAACCCCGGCGGTCTCCTCGAATCGGCGCGGGAGGTCTGCGAGCTTTTCCTCGAGAAGGACAAGCTGCTCGTCTACACGGAGAGCCGCGAGCCGAGCCACAACGTGAAATACTATTCGCGCTCGACCAAGGTGCACGACAAGGTTCCCGTCGTCGTCCTCGTCAACGGGGGGAGCGCCTCCGCGTCCGAGATCGTCGCCGGCGCGCTCCAGGACTGGGATCGCGCGGTCGTCGCCGGCCAGACGTCGTTCGGCAAGGGCTCCGTCCAGACCGTATTCATGGTGAACAAGGACGCCCTGAAGCTCACGACGGCGAAGTACTTCACCCCGAGCGGCCGCTGTATCCATAAGGATCGTCCGCGCGACGAGGAAGGGCTCGCGTTCGAGGACGCGCCGCCGCCCGTCGAAGAGAAGAAGGTCGAGGCGCCTCGCCAGGAATTCCATACGTCGGGCGGCCGGATCGTGTACGGGGGCGGAGGGATCACCCCCGACTGGACGATCACGCTCCCGAATCTCACCGATCTCGAGATAGCTCTCGAACGGCGCAGCATCTTCTTCGACTTCGCCGTGCATTACGCGGCGCAGCACAAGGTCGACGCGAAGTTCGAGGCCGACGACGCCGTGGTCGCCGATTTCCGCGCGTACTGCGCCGAGAGCAAGTTCGCGGCCGCGGATTCGGCCTGGACGGCGCCGGAGAACGTCGATTACATGAAGCTCGCGATCAAGCGCGAGGTGTTCCGCAGGCTGATGGGCGTCAAGGGCGCGTACCTCGCGACGCTCCCGAAGGACGAAGAGGTGAACAAGGTGCTGGCGATGTTCCATGCCGCGCCGACCCTCAAGCAGATGTTCGAGTACGTGAGCGAGCAGACGAAGGCGGCCGAGGCGGCGGCAGCTTCGAAAAAGACCGAGGAGGCTCCGAAGAAGTGAAGAAGGTCGCCCTTATAAGCGACTTCGACGGCACGATCTCGCGGCGGGACGTCGGCCACCATTTCTTCGGCACGTTCATCCCCGACCGCGCGCGCTGGCTCGAGATCCTCCAGCAGTGGCGGCTCGGACTCATCAGCTCACGGGAATGTCTCGAGAGCGAGTTTGCCCTCGTGCGCGCCGATCAGGGCGATCTCGACACTTTTATCGGCAACGAGGGGCTCGATCCCTATTTCAAGGATTTCGTCGATTTCTGCGAGCGCCGTTCGAGCAGCATCCTCATCACGAGCGACGGCCTCGATTACTACGTCGACCGGCTCCTCATGCGATTCGGCCTCGGATACCTCGAGTTCAAGGCGAATCGCCTCGTCGTGGCGGACGGGGCTCTCGGCGCCATCGAATTTCCCTACTACAACTTGATGGACTGCACGCGCTGCGGCAACTGCAAGCGGTTCCATCTCGAGAAGCTGAAACGCGAGGGATTCACGACGGTGTACATCGGAAACGGGTACAGCGATCGATGTCCCTCCGAGCACGCGGACGTCGTTCTCGCGAAGGGGGAGCTTCTCGATCACTGCCGCGCGCAGGAGATCGCGCACATCCCGTTCGAGAATTTCCGCGACGTCGAGCGCGAGCTCACCGACCGGTTCATCCTTCATTCGGGGAACATTTCGCTCTGACGTCTCCGCATCGCTTCCGTATAGAGCCCGCTCACGTAGCCGATATAATCGAAGATATCCATATCGGTGACATCCTTCTTCGCGCGGAGCGACTTCGTTTTCTCCACGACGTCGTTGAGGTCGTTCCGCGAGACGAGACCCTTCTCGTAAAATTCCCAGAACTTGTCGAGCGTGTAGCGCAGATCGTTTCCGTACTTCTTCTCCTGGGTCGGGTTGAGCCGCGCGGCGAGACCCGCGCAGGCTCGCCGGTACGACGTGTGGGCGATCCATTGCCGCGAGGAGACGAGCGTGGCGATGAGCGCGGCGGCGACGACCACCGACGCGATCGCGATCAGGAGTCTTTTCCGGTTCATTATCGTTCCTTCCTTTCCGTCACGAGCGTTCGGACGAACCAATCCGCGGAGAGTCCGACCGCGCGCTCGAGCGCGCCCGTCGGCCGCCGCATGGGGTGTGTCACGTTGAAGGCGTGTCCCGCGCCGCGAACGATCTCGAGCCTCGCGGCGCCTTTCCTCGGTTCCGCCAGCAGCGTGCGGGCCTCCCGCAGCGTCACCGCCGCGTCCCGCTCGCCGTGTACCATGAGGTGCGGTATCGAGAGCGCCGCGGCCGCGCGCGGAAGGTCGAACATCTCTCTGCGCGCGTCGATATCCTCGTAGTACGAGTAGTCGAGCCTGAGCGGCCCGCGGGCGCGGAGGTCGTTGAAGACGAGCGCTCCTTCCTTTTTCCACGCCGCCTTCCGGCGCGCCGTATAGCGATCGAGCCTGCCGAGCGTCGACCACGTGACGATCGAGCGCGCCTCCGGGCATTCGCCGGCGGCGAGGAGCGCGACGGCGGCCCCGCGGCTGTGTCCGAAGAGCCCGAGCGCTCTTCCGTTAATCCCTTCGCGATCGAGCGCGCCGCTCCGGACGAACGCGAGCACCGCGCGGAGATCAGCGATCTCGGCGGAGACGGTGTTTTGCGCGAACTCCCCGGGCCGGTCGAAGAGCCCCGTCGCCTCGTCGACGCCGTTCAATGAAAAGCTCATGGTGAGCGCGTCGAATCCCGCTCCGGCGAGCCGGTCGGAGAGGTATGGAAAGAAACCCCATCGCTTGTAGCCGAGGAAGCCGTGGCACAAGACGATAAGGGCCCGCCCGGCGCCCGACGGGGCCTTTCGCAGGTCGGCGCGCACCGGCGCGCGCGCGCGTTCGCGAATCTCGATTTCCCGGACCGCGGGTTCCATGCGAATGCCATCCTTGCAATGCGCGTTTTGGTCGAGTATCATATCATAGCATTGTATAAAAGCTGGGGGTGAACCGTGGCAAGAAGAATCATCATCAGTATCGTGTTGACGCTCCTCGTCCTTACGGGCGCGCGTCGTCTCATGACGGGGAAGCCGGCCGATCTCGTGTCCGGGGAGCAGGGATTGAAAGCCTATCACCGGACGGTCACGGAAATGGTGGGGCCCGGGCAGCCGTGCGTGAGGGCGAGGATCGAACCGGTGCAGCGCGTCGCCTTGGTCGTGCGATGGATCTCTCCTCCATCGAGCGAGATTCAGGCTCGGGGCATGTGGGAAATCAGAAAGGGTCTCTACGAAGCGTACTTTCCCGAGTTCAAGAAGGGAACGAAGATCAAATACTGGATCACCGTGTCGACCGTCGAGGGCCCGAAGGTGCGGATTCCGGCGGATCCCGGGAAATTCGCCGTGCTCAGATACAAGGGAAAAGCCTCGAACCTCGCCGTCGGCGCGCATGTCGCGTTCATGTTCGGAGCGTTCTTCTTCATGGCCATGAGCTTCCTCGCGGCGATCGATATTCTCCGGGGCCGCGAGGACAAGAAGAACGCGGTGCGCGCGGCGCGGTGGGCGCTTGTCACCTCTTTCATCGGCGGCTGGCCGCTCGGATTTA
>Ga0315286_10004478_pt1 | contig 13402 bp, 8 predicted proteins | sample YL17G10_0_MG_FD_205038 | JGI IMG/M metagenome (GOLD analysis project Ga0315286, IMG submission 205038) | Sediment microbial communities from Yellowstone Lake, YNP, Wyoming, USA - YL17G10_0 | ecosystem: Environmental > Aquatic > Freshwater > Lake > Sediment | place: USA: Wyoming | collected... | reverse complement strand
GTCGCGCCGGAGCGATGGACCAACGAGCAGCGAGAGAAAGCCGAAAAGGACCAGAAGCTCACCTTCCGCTACGGAGCGGAGTTCAAACTCGACCTCATGACCGGCGCCGTCATCAGGATCGAGCTCAAGGAGCAGGCCAACGACGTTTTGGCCGCCGACGATTCGGCCCAGATCATCGTTCCTCCGCCGCGATCGCTCAACGTGCTGCTGGTGACCAGGACCGGGAGCCTGTGGCTGGAGAAATTCCTGGAAAGCGCCAGGCTGAAGAGCCCCAAGGTGATGGTGCCCGATGCGTACGAGCAGAAGATGAAGGACCCGCAGGCGCTGGCGGCGGAGTTCGACGTTATTCTGTTCGACCGCTACCAGCCCAAGGCGCTGCCGCCGGCCGGGAACTTCATGTACTTCGCCGCCGTCCCCCCCGATTCAAAGCTCAAGTCGGCGATGGAGAACGAGGCGCCGGTCACGGTCAAAGGTCAGATCGTGCTGGACTGGGAGCGAAGCCACCCCATGCTGCGGCATCTGCCCCTGCGGTTTTATGCCGAAACCGGGCTCCGGCTGGTGGTTCCCCCGGATGCCCAGGTGCTCGTGGAGGGAGACAAGTCGCCGCTGGTGGTGCTTTATCGAGACGGCCGCAGCACGCACCTGGTCCTGTCGTTTGATGTGGGAGACAGCACCTGGCCGCTCCACTGGACGTTCCCCGTCTTCATGGACAGAGCAATGCAATACCTTGCACTGGGTTCGGAGATGGACGTCCGCCAGTCCTACCAGCCGGGCGCTACGCCCAAGATTCCGCGCTATAACCTGCAGCAGGCCGCCGGGGATCTCACGCAGCTCAAGATCCATGGGCCCTGGTCGTTCGGGACCGTGACCACAGCAATTCCCGCGGCGGGCGACTTTGCGCTGCCGGCGCTGGATCGAGTCGGCGTCTACACGCTCGATCCGGCCGTACCGCAGTTCGAGAAGATCGCCGTCAACCTGCTCGACGACAACGAAAGCAATCTGCTGCCGGCGGACGCTCCGCCGGGCGGAACGGGCCAGATGCTGGCGGCCACCGGCGGCAAGTCGCGTTTCGAGCTGTGGCGATGGATCGTCGCGTTCGGCGCGATTCCGCTCTGCCTGATCGAGTGGTGGGTGTACACGCGCCGAGTGCATCTATGACAAGAAGCCCGCGGATTCCTTCCGCGGGCCTTGCCGTGTCTGATCCACCTGGGGGCGTCCTATTCCAGATCGAACGTCACGCTGACATTGGCGCGAATCGCGATCTGACCCAACGGGAGCGTCTCGCCTCCTTCTGCGGCGGGTCCGGCAAATGCTTCGTTGTTCTGGAAGCTGGCTCTGTTCCAGCCCAAGGATGAGCCGCCCGACTCGTTGATCGTCCGCGGCTTGCCGACCTTGCACTCGAGCTCGCTGGCGAGCGCGATCGCCTTTTCTTTCGCCGCCTTGATGGCGAGCTTTCTGGCCTGGTCGCGGTGCTTGCGGAGCTCGGTCGTGCGGAACTCGAACCCCATCAGACGATTGGCCCCGTTTTTCAGTGCCGTGTCGACGAGCTTCTCGAACAGCTTCACATCCTTGAGTATGACCGAATACGACCGCCGCGTGCAGTACCCCTCGATCCCGAACGAGGGCCGGTTGTGATCCTTGTACCGGATCTCCAGATCCATATTGGACGTCTGTATGTGCTTCTCCTCGATCTTCATATCCTTGATCGCCTTCAGCAGGCGCTCGCTAGCCTGATCGTTGAGCGTCTTGGCCCGGTCGAGCTGCGGGTCGAAGATCTCGACCCCCACATTCAAGACGACCTCGTCCGGCGCCACGTACACCACCGCTTCGCCGCTGGTGCTGACGGTCCGCGGCGGCGTTTCGGCCGCCATGGCAAACGACGAGGTCAGCATCGCCACTGCAATCAACGCTGCAATCCTGGACATGGGTTTCTCCTTTTGTGCTCTTGGCACTCGACCATCTTTGAGGTTGGCGCGCACGATTAGTTCCCCCCCCCGCCCGCGTTGTTACATCGCCGTTACAGTCCGACGTTGCGGGTACCATCCGTGTCAATGGGTGGTTCCGTCAATAGTAGACCACAATCTCCGTCGGCCTCGCACAGTCCCTCAACTCCACCCACTCCTTGGCGGGATCGAAGTTGTCATACGCCTTGCCGTTCACCTCGCAACGCACGATGCGTTTGGCCTCCGGATGCCGGAACCTGCAGCGGATCACCTTTGGCGGATTGCGCTTCGGCGGGTCGAGCGTCATCCTGATCTGCCCCTTCGCCGCCGCCGACTCCATCTGCATCGACATGGGCCCGAAATACGTCCTGGCATTCGTGATGCCGATCTTCTGCCCGTCGGCCAGCCAGTACCTCGGTACGGCCGCGCCCAGCCACAGCTCGTCGCCGCGTTCCTGCACGAACATCAACCGCAGCCAGTAGGTCGAGTTCGATTCATCGGACGACTTGTAGTGATCGCCTCGCCAATCGCCGATGTTCGGCAGCGCATGCTCGGTCATCATCCGCGTGTCCGGGAAATAACTCACCGCGAACGCGTTGAAATAGGCGCGGATATAGTGCTTCGCCTCATCTCGCAGAAGACACGCCACCGGATTCTGCAGCAGAAATGCCTGCTGCGAGATCCCGCCATGGCTGAACCACCGCCGCTCAAACTCCGCGCCTTCCAGCTTGTAGCCATACTGCTCCGAGAGATACAGATTGTCCTCGTAATCCTTGACGATCCACGTCGCCAGCGTGCTGTTCGGATCGATCGCTCCGGTGCGGATCAGGTAAATGGACCCTTCGAGCGTCTCGGTGATCCACCCGAACGACCTGCCGCGCCGATGCACATCCGACGGCACCTTCGGCACCCAGCTCCCATCGCGCAACCTCACCACCGGCGACCGCCGCATGGCCTCCGTGAACGCCGCGATCAGATCGCTGTGATACGCCTGCGCTTCGGCCACCAGGCGCTTGCCGTCGGGGTGTCCCGCCGCCGCCAATGCCCTGGCGGCATTGTCCATGCCCCACCAACTGAAGTTGTTGTTTGACAGCCACACCCGCCAATCGCCGATGTCCTCGAGACTGCCCGGCGGGAGCAATCCCCTCTCAATCGCGCGCATCGGGGTGCGTTTGGCCTCCTCGATCGTGCGCTTCCGCTCGCGGATGATCCAGTCGCAGGCTTTGACGATCCCCGGCGCTGCGTGTTCCATCCACTTGTTGTCCCGCGTATACCAATAGTGTTCGCCCATGCACCAGAGCACCCAGCCATGATGCTGGTTGTAGCCGCCATGTTCGTAGCCATTGGCGCCGTAGAACATGCCGTTTTGGCTGAGGTAATCGCCCGGAAGCTTGACCGTTCCCTGGTACTTCAGAAACGTTTCCAGCGCCCGCTCGGCGACGTCGTGGTAGCCGCGGCGATCGAGGTCGCTGATCATCATGGTCGATTCGTTGGAGAACACGCCGTAGTGGAAGGTGCCGACCTTGGCCATGTACGCATCCCCGCCCACCTCCCGCTCGGTGTTGATCAGCAGATGCGACACATCCGCCTTGTAGAAATCATTGATCATCGGTTCGGGCGTCTGAATCCCCGTGCCGGCGGCGATGCGGGATCGCCAGTAGTCCCTCACCGCCGCAAGTGCCTCATCAAAATCCAGCGACCGCAGGCGGCTGATATCACCTTCCTCCGCCACCGTCACGAAGGGGATCAGCAACTCGACTGTGCGTTTCGGCTCTGCCGCCGTCAGCGGCGCCTGGTACTTCACCTTGCCATCGGCATCCCCCACGGCATAGCTGCTCGCGGGATCCGCCGACTTCGCCACCGCCCTGACGCTTCCCCCCACATTCTGCGCCACCACTACATCCTGCCCCATCCGCGCCAGCATGTCGGGCTTTGCATGTGACACCGCCAACGCCAGCTTCGCCTCCGCATCGGCATTGCCCGCCCTTTCCATCTCGATCCGCACCAGCATCACCATCGAATCATCCGCATGGATTCGCTGCCCCTCTTTCGGCACGCCATTCAGCGGCATCGCGAACGCCGTCTGCCGATACTTCACGCCACCTTCCTCCCACTCATTCACAATGATCGGCAAGCACCCATCCATGAGCCCTCTCTTGACTGGAGCCGATGTTGGGAGCCCAAAGCCATAGCGAATCTCATCCCCCTCCCACTTGCAGAGCGGCGTGTCTTTCCCCTTGAGGCGCGCGATCCAGTTCTTGTTGCACACGACATCCCCATTCGCATCCGACCGGAAATGCTGCCGCGTCCCCTCGAAACTCAGGGGGATATACTGCGGCTTTTTGGCCGGGGTATCGTTCCACGCCCGCGTCAACGTCTGCTCCGGCACTTGGGCCACGCGGGAATAGAGGTCCATGGTGTTTTCATCGGCCTTGGCCTTCCGCCACGCTTCCTCGGCCGCTGCATACGTCACACGCTCCCCCGCCTTTCTCACCAGCACGCCCAGATCGGGGATGAAGATGTGCCCGTGCCTGATCAGGTCCGACGCCGCGAACGAGAATGTGTCCTTTGCCCCGCGCACGGTCACCACGGTTTCATCAAACGAGTTGTAGCCCTGCGGCACGGCGTACTGGATTCGCCCCTCTGTCACATTCCGCGACGCGGCTGACGCGCTCTCCAGGCCGCCGTTGAAGACTTCGATGCGCGCACCGCGCTCGGCCTTTGCCCACTCCACCTCGAACGCCAACCCCTTGAGCGTCGAGTCCGTGTACGCCTCGAACGACCTGATCGCCGGCAGCGGCGCGTCCGACACCACGCGCAGCTTCATCGTCGACCGGTAGGGCGCATCGAAGTTGTTCAGCGAGGTGAACTCCTTGGCATTGACCGGGTTGAACGTGAACGTAAGCGAGCCGCCTTCGCTTCGCGCCGCCGCATCGGCCCGCTGCCATTTGCCGTTGTACCAGTCCCCGACATTCAGCCACCCCGAGGAGCCCGACCCCGAGGGCCGATCGCGCGGTATGCGCCTTTCCGGCCACGACGACTGCCAATACTCCAGCCGCAGCGTCTGAGCGTTCGGCGCCGGATCGGCAAAGCCCACGACCACCCGGAAGATGTCCCGCGCATCCTCCCACATGACGCCATAATCCCGCCCATCCTTCTCCCAGCGCATGACCTGCCCGAATGGCGCGACGTTGATCGTCTCTCCCTCTTTGCCAACGAAGACCGCCTCGGGCGCGGGCGTGCTCGAGCACCCCGCGCTCAACAGCAGCACGAACTGACAGCACGGCGCAAACCATCTCATCGCATTGTTCGATTTCATGGCCTATCGGCTCCCTTCGCCTTTCACGGATGTACCCGCTTCCAGCTTAGCTTCTTGTGGGCCTTCTGCCAGCGCCCCGCCCCCCGCCGCCAGTTGCCCGATGATGCTAAAGCGACTGGGCAAGCCGGTCCGCGTGAGCATCGGCCGCAAAGCCGCGAGGTTCGGTATGCGTCTGGGTTAAGGGGCGGCCAGGCCGTGGCACAGCGTGGGGGCGTGGATCATTCCCGTTGAGCCGCGCTGCGTCTGTCCCAATGCAGCAGGAAGGTGATTGTCACGCGGCGGCCGGGCGCTTTGGGGGATTCGGTTCGCCCGCGATGCTGGTGCAGTTGCGTCCGGCGTCCTTGGCTTTGTACAACGCCGCGTCGGCGGTTGCGACGAGCTGATCCGCGTGGGGCGGCAGTTGGACTCGCAGCGACGCCACGCCGGCGGACATCGACACTCCGACGTCCCTGGCCAGCAGCGCCGCCGACGCCGCCTTGAACTCCTCGCGTATGCGGTGCGCGACCATGGCCGCCTCGTCCGCGCCGGCGTGCGGGAGCAGCAGGACGAACTCATCTCCGCCATACCGCGCCGCCACGTCCATCCGCCTCAGGTTGGCTGTGATGACCTTCCCCATCAGCACGAGCAACTGGTCGCCGATCTGGTGCCCGAAGGTATCGTTGATTTTTTTGTAGCCGTCCAGGTCGATCATCACGCAGGACAGGTCCTTTTCATACCGCTGGGCTTCGGCAAAGAGCTGCTCGATAAGATTGCTGAAATGCCGCCGGTTGTACAACCCTGTCAGCGGGTCTGTCGCCGCCAGCTCTTCCACCCGCTGGAGCGACTGCTGCAACTGCTGGTTTCTCTCCTTGAGCGCCGCCAGGGTTCGCTCGAGTTCGACGCGGAGAGACTCATTTTCGCGTTTGATCTTGGCGAGCGTGAGGTTCTTCTCAACCACGAGGGGGATGGTGAAGAGGTATTCTCCGAATTTCACGACGTAGTCACTGGCGCCGCGGCGTACGGCCTCGGCCGCGATGGTCCCCACGTTTTCCCCGGTCACCATCAGCACGGGGGTGTCACACCGCTTGGTGATCTCGGACAGGACATCCATGCCGCTGCCGTCCGGCAGGTTGTAATCGCACAGAATCAGATCGAACGAACTTGCATCGACTTCCAGGGCTTCGCGGCGGGTGCCCACTCCGACGACCGTTCCCTTGCCGAAACGGTCCTCCAGCGTCTCGCGCATCAGCTCGAGCTGGTCCGGGTCGTCCTCGATGATGAGCAGTTTCAGCTTCTCCACTGGCCTGACCTTATCGCCCCATGATCCTCTAGTGATCTACGATATCCATTTGCACCATGCAAATCCGTGTTAATATGGGCAACTCAGCGTCGGCAAGCCTCCGGCGCCAGGTGATGCTGGGGGTATTGATGAATCATCATCCAGTAGTTTGTGCTGGCCAGCACGGTCTTGAGGAACTGTTCCGCGCTCGCAGGCTTGATGGTGTAGCTGTTGGCACCATTACGCGCCGCCAACTCCATCTGTTTCTCGTCGCTTACCCCGGTCATCATCACAATGGGTATCTGGCGGTGTTGGGGGGAGCTCTTGATCGTCCGCAACACGTCCTGGCCCGATAAGCCGGGCATCTCGATGTCCAGATAGACCAGACCGGGCCGCGGGGCGCCGGAGTACTGGCCGCGCCCGAAGACGAAATCCAGCGCTTCCTGGCCGCTCTTCACCTCATAGACGCGGTTGGAGATCTTGCACTGCGAGATCGCCTCGCGGATCAGCAGCCTGCAGTCCGGGTCGTCGTCCACGAGCAGAATGGTGATCGGTTCGCCCGTCCTCTGAGCTTTTCTGGACTCTTGTGCGATCGGCAGACAGATCATTTCCGCCTCCGTTCTCTCCCTCAGTTGGCGTTGACCAGTTCACCGCCCGTCGCCGCGGCGTCTTCGATGTCGCGTCCCGGCGGATCGTCGCCCGGTCCCGGAAGCTTCGCAGGAATCGTGAAGCGGAATGTGCTTCCTTTTCCCACGTCGCTCTCAACCCAGATCCGCCCGTTATGGGTCTCGATGATGCTCTTGACGCTGGCGAGGCCCACGCCTTTGCCAGCCACGTTCATGGCCGTCGAGTTCTTGCCACGGCGGAAAACATAGAAGATGCGCGGCAGGTCTTCCTTTTCGATGCCGATTCCGGTGTCGCGGACATAGACTTCGAGTTCGTCGTTGACGGGCCGGCAGCCGATATGGATCTCCCGCAACTCTCGCTGCCCCATGTACTTGATGGCGTTGTCGACGAGGTTTTGAAACACCTGGCGCATCCGGGCCTTCTCGCAATGGGCAGCGGGAAGGGGATTGTCGATGACCAGGGAGATTTCCTTGGCCTTGAGGTCGTCCTCGAGCACGCCCGCGATGTCGCGCGCGACGGCATCGAGATCCACCGTCTCCATCTTCTGCCGCCGCGTTTTGATCCGCGACAGTTCGAGCAGTTCGGTGATCAGATCGGTTTCGACTTCGACGTTTTTCTGGATTCGTTCGAGGCGATGGACGATTTCGTTGTCGAAACTCTGGCGGTGTTTCATGAGCAGCAGGGTAGCCATGCCGCCGATGTTTCGCAGGGGCGCATTGAGATCGTGGGAGACGGCGCGAAGGAAGTCTTCCTTCTCGGCCATTTCGGCCGAGAGGCGTCTGTTGGAGGCTTCGAGTTGGCCGGTGCGTCGGTGGACTTTTTCCTCCAGATCGCGATTGGCTTCGGCGAGACTGGTGTTGGCAACCTGGAGTTGGCGCTGGTGCTCGCGGATTCGCCGGACCATCTGATTGAAGGAGCGGGCCAGCATGCCGATCTCATCGGGGCGATGGGTGGCGACCTGGGCGTCGTAGTCGCCGCCGGCGATGCGGTTGGTTGCGTGGACAAGCTGGCGGATGGGCAGGAAGATGCGGTGGACCAGGCCCGACGCCAGCGGCAGGCAGCAGAGGAAGATCAGGCAGCCGGAGCCAACGCCCAGGAGGCTGACGCGTTGGAGCATGGCCTGCTCGTTGTTCTGGGAGACGCCGACGGTGACATAGCCCAGGAGACGGGTGGCGTGTTCGGGGATGACGTCGGCGTTGGCAGGGTTTTGGTCGAGTGAACGGGTCTCGGCCCTGCCGAAGACCTCGAAGACGGGTGCGGTGATCTGAAGAAAGTTGCCGAGGGAGGGGAGGTTTCTGTGTTGAACCTGCATGAGGCGTTGGGTGTTGGTCTGGAACTCGGGCGTTCCGCGCCAGTAGCGCAGGCCGTAGTCGGGATCTCGGCAGGCGACGGAGAGCAGCTTGCCTGCGGGGTTGTAGAAGGCGACGAGGACGATGTTGCGGCTGCGGAGCTGGTCTCTGCCGAGCCGGCGCAACTCCAGTACATCATTGAGCTTGTAGGGAGTCTCGGCGGCAAGTCCCAGAGTCTGGGAGATCTGCCTCGCCTGTTCGCCGAGAATGTCCAAGAGGGCATCGCGGCTCTTCTTGACGAATAGGAATGACGTGGTGGCCAGAGCGACCATGAGGAGCAGGCTGAAGGCGAAGATGAGCTTGCCCTGCAGCCCGAGAAAGCGTTGGAAGATGGTGACGCGGCCTTGGCCGGGGCCAACGGGAGAGTCAGAGGGCGGTTGTGGGCCGATGGCTGTCATGTGCCGGGGAAGCAGATTTGCTCACCCGGCCATTCATCGTCGCGTAAGAGGTGTGGCTTAAGGAGCCAAGGGGTGTGGGGTGCTGAGGATACGGGAGACAGATGATCCTGCGGCTATTTTACCGGCCGCAGCTTGAGATCTTTGAGCACCTCTTCGGCCGCGAGGGTGGCGAAGCCTGTGGCGATTTCGGGGTTGTCCTCCATCCATCTTTTCTCTCCGAGGAAGGAGCCGTCGGGGCGTTGCAGGCTGGCCAATCTGTCGATGAGTTCGACGCGCCAATCGTGGGTAATACCTTGGGGATCGACGAGGGTGGGTTGGCCGTAGGCGTGGAGGGCGCGTGCGAGGGTGAGGTAGTAGTAGAAGAGGCCATCGCCCGCGGTGGTCGTTGGGTTGAGTCGCATGCCGGGGTTTTCGTCGAGGGTCCAGTTCTTGGTGATCCAGTCCCAGGCGGCTTTGACGCGGGGGTCGTCTTTGGCGAGCCCGCAGTAGATGTAGCTCTTGAGCATGGCATAGGTCATGGAGCCATAGGAGCGTAGCAAACGGCGGCCGTCGGCGCCGGTGTACTCTCCGGCGAAGGACTCGCCGTTGTTGGCGGGGGTATAGACGGCGCCGCCGTCGTTGCCGGCCCATTTCTGGTCGTTGGTTTCGGAGAGGTTCTGCATGCGGGAGACGAACCTGAGGGCGGCTTTGAAGGCGGGATCGTCCTTGGGGAGTTTGGTGTCGTGCAGGGCATCGAGCATGATCTGGGTGTTGGAGCCATCGGGGCGGCCTCTGGAGCCGTAGCCTGCGCCGCCGAACCAGGGGTTGCCGACGTCGATCTTGGCTTCGCCTTTGGGGCCGCCCTCGATGGTGTCGGTCCATTGCAGGCTTTTGAGGTAAGCGACGGCCTTGTCGATGGCGGGTTGGTAGGCTGGTTCATCGACGGCGGCGAGAGCGGAGATGGCGATGGCGGTGTTGTAGTTGGCGAGGAGATCTTTGTAGATGCCGCCGTCCTGCCACTGGTAGGAGAGGAGCTTGTCGTAGCCTTTTTTGACGAAGTCGGTTTTGAGGGAGTATCTGGGGTCCTGGACGATGGCGCGGAGGGCGATGGCGGTGACAGCGGGAGGTACGCGGTCGGAGGCCTGCCAGGAGCCGTCGGGGCGTTGGGTGGAGCGGAGGAAGGTGATGGCCTTGTCGATGACGGTCTGGGCCTTGGCGGCGGGGTCAGCGGCCTGGGCGGCTTGGACGACGGGGGGAAGGATGAGCATCGTTATGGCCGACAGGATTGCAGTTAAGTGTTTCATGGCATTAATCGTATAGGCGACGGATGGGGCGATGTTGAGGGGGTGCAAGGATTGCATTTGTCGTTGGTTGTCCGTTAGGGGGCGGGCCAAGGGTTCGGGGAGGACGAAGGCGGCGAAGGTTCTCTGCTGGGATGAAGGATGGGTTCCTCGTGTCGCGCGCGATGTCGCTTACGGCCAGGAGTCGGTATATATTGACTGCTGAGTCCTATGGGACCAGTGATTGCCACATCCCGGCTGACGGTGTTGATGTTCACCGACATTGTAGACTCCACGCATCTGAAAAGTGCGTTGGGCGCTGAAGCGTACTTCAGGCGGCTGATGAGTCACGATGCGTTGTTCAAGGGAATCGTGGCGTCGTATCCGGGGGCGGAGGTGGTGGCGGACACAGGGGACGGTTTTTTCGCGCGATTCTCGGCGGTGAGCGATGCCGTGAACGCGGCACTGCGTTTCCAGGATGCGTTGAGCAAGGAGGGATCGCCGACGCAGCCCTTGCGGAGCCGAGTGGGCATGCACGTCGGAAAGGTGACGGAGCTTGGCTGGAAAGGCATCGAGGGCTCGAAGGTGGTGGGGGTTGCGGCGGACTTAGCGTCGCGCGTGATGGGTCTGGCGGAGGGCGGGCAGATACTCATGACGGGGCAGACGTTCGCCCAGGCACAGACCTTCGTGCAGGAGCATCCCCATGTGGAGGCGGATCAGCAGCCGGAGCTGAAGTGGATGAGCCACGGGCGGTACAAGCTTAAGGGGATGGCGATCCCGGTAGAGGTTCACGAGGTTGGCGCGGAGGGGATAGCGCCGTTCAAGTGGCCGGAGGAGAGTCCGAAAGCGAGGCGATGGGCGGAGGGGGATGAGGTGCAGTTCTGGCAGAAGCCGTTTGTCCAGGATGTTCTGCCGTTCGTGTCCTCGGTTTGCCTGCACGTGGGCTTGATTGCCGCAGTGCTGATGGCGGCGCAGGTGATCAACGTGGCGGCGTTGCCGATGGGCAGGGACCAGGTCATCATCCCCGAAGCCACGATGGTGGGGGAGGGTCCAGGAGGCGGAGTGGACGAGCCGGGCCTGGGCGGCGCTCGTTCGCAGGCTGCCGGACAGGACATTTTGCGGGACATTCCCAGGGAGACCGTGGGCATCGGGCCGACGCCGGAGATGTCGTTGCTGCCGGCGTTGCTGGGCGCGGATCTTCTTGAGGCGGAGCCGACTGGCCTGATCGGGGTCGGCGTCGGCAGCACGAACGGGGACGGGATGGGGTTGGGGGGCGGCGCGGACAAGGAAGGTGCGGGGCTGGCGCCTTTTGGCGTGCCCGGAGGCTCTGGAGCGGGGATCAAGACGAGTTTCATCGGGCTGGCGGGAGTCGGGTCCCGGATTGTGTTCGTGTGTGACGGGACGGGCTCGATGGGCGAGGCGTTTGGCGATCTCAAAAGGCAATTACGCAAGTCGATCGATGCCCTGACGCCCGTGCAGTCCTTCAATGTGATCTTCTTTCAGGATGGCAAGGCTTTGGCGATGGAGGCGAACAGGCTGCTGGTGGCAACCCCTGAGAACCAGACGAAGGCCCACGCGTTCTTTGAGAAGATCAACCTCCGGTTCGGCAGCAATCCCATACCGGCGTTGGAGCGCGCGTTCGCGCAGAAGCCGCAGTTGATCTATCTGTTGACGGACGGCGACTTCTTTGACGCGGAGAGCAAGACAGGCCATCAAGAGGGGAACCAGGCGGTGGTGGATTTCTGCCGGGGCCAGGCGGCCATCTGCAAAACGAGGATCAACACGATTGCGTTCCTGAAGAAGCAGAAGGAGGGCAGCCGGTCGTACTGGGAGTCGCAGGACTTGGTGAAAGCGATGGAGGCGATAGCGCGAGACAGCGGGGGGAAATACAAGTCTGTCTCGGAGAAGGAAATGGGGGGGTAGAGGGAGTCTCTGCGGGGATGGGGGGGCGCACCCATCCAGGACCGCACAACCTCCTCCCCTCGCTCGCCGGCCCTGTCCGGAGTATAAATCGCCTCCTATGACTCAGACCTCCAAGCCCCGCATTCTCACCGGCGACACGCCCACGGGAAAACTCCATCTCGGCCATTATGTCGGCTCCGTCGAAAACCGCCTGGCGATGCAGGACGAGTACGAGTGTTTCTTCATCATCGCCAACAAACACGCCTTCAGCACACGGGCCGAACGGTCCGCGGAGATTCGCGAGGCGGTGCTGGAAATCGCGACCGATTACCTGGCCTGCGGGATCGACCCGGGCAGATCGAGCATGTTCATCCAGAGCGAGGTGCCGGCGATTGACGAGTTGACGTTCTTCTTCGCGATGCTGCTGCCGTTCAACCGCGTGATGCGGAACCCGACCCTGAAGGACGAAATCCGGGACAAGGGCCTCGGCGACAACTACCCCTTCGGCTTCCCGCTGTATGCGGTGGGGCAGACGGCGGACATTCTGGCGTTCCGGCCGGTGTACGTGCCGGTGGGCGAAGACCAGTTGCCGCATCTGGAGATGACGCGGGAAGTGGCCCGCCGATTTGACCAGGTGTACTGCGGCGTGGACCCGCACACCGAAGACAAGGACTACGTCAAGGCCGGCGGCCTGTTCCCGGTGATTGAGCCGAAGCTCGGCCGGGTGCAGCGTCTGGTCGGCACGGGCGCTCCGGGGCCTGATGGCAATCTCCTGAAGATGAGCAAGTCGCTGAACAACGCCATCTTCCTGGCTGACGACGCCGACACGGTCAAGGCCAAGGTGATGGCGATGTACACCGACCCCAAGCGAATCCGCGTGAGCGACCCTGGCACCGTTGAGAACAACCCGCTGTGGATCTTTCACGAGACCTTCAACCCTGACAAGCAATGGGTGGCCGAGAACGAGGAGGCCTATCGCCAGGGCAAAGTCGGCGACGTGGCCTGCAAACGCAGGCTTGTGGAGGTGCTGAATACGATCATTGAGCCCATCCGCACTCGGCGGAAGGACTACGAGCAGCGGCCCGAGGATGTTCTGGACGCGCTGCGCACAGGGACCAGGAAGGCCAACGAGGTAGCGGAGAAGACACTGGCGCTGGCCAAGAAGGCGATGCACCAGGATTACTTTTCGCGGTCGCTTGAGATGGGATGAGGGGTGCGTGCGGTCGAAGCAAGCCGTTTATGGGGCGGGGCGTTGTCTATGGTGACGGTGCCGGGGGCGTCTGATCGTCAGCCGGCGGCGTGGTCGGGGGGGTCTGAGACGATGGCGATGCCGGGGGGGTGACATAG
>Ga0315286_10004477_pt1 | contig 13408 bp, 2 predicted proteins | sample YL17G10_0_MG_FD_205038 | JGI IMG/M metagenome (GOLD analysis project Ga0315286, IMG submission 205038) | Sediment microbial communities from Yellowstone Lake, YNP, Wyoming, USA - YL17G10_0 | ecosystem: Environmental > Aquatic > Freshwater > Lake > Sediment | place: USA: Wyoming | collected... | reverse complement strand
GCCCAGGTCGAACACGAGTGACGGCGGGCGCGCCGGGATGTACCGGCGAAACGAGTACTTGTGGATGCCAACGCGCCTGGTGGCCGTCAACTCGGCGCGGATGTCGTCGGTCGGCAGTTCGACCGAGTAGTAGCCGGGTGTGGCGAGTTCCTTGTCGTGGGAGAACGGCAACCGGAGATCGCCTGGCATCGTCGGACCCGCCATGAGCGGCGTCACCAGGATGTCGCACAGATCGCCAATCCCGGTGCCGCTCAGGTGCGTGTGGCTGAAGCCGGCCAGTTCGGTGTCGGAGTAGTGGTACCCGGCGCACCAGTCCCACCCCTGCTTGCCGGAGTCCGGGCTGAGTTGCACCATCCCGAACGGCACGACGGCACCCGGAAACGTATGACCGTGTCCGCCGGTCCCTATGAACGGGTCGACAAACTGAGCCAGTTTCTCGCGGACCTCGTCTTTCGGACCTGGCGCCTCTTTCGCCTTTTCCTTTTCCTTCTGCCGCGGCCACGCCTCGGCGGCGGGCCCGGCGGCCAGCAACGCTCCCGTGGCGCACGCGCCTTTGAGCAGGTCTCGTCTGGTTACCATGGCGTCCTCACCCGGGTACCTTGGTGCCCCGGAGTACGACCGCGTATTCCGGGCGGGGCACTTCGTACACCAGTTCGCAATTACGGTGACGTATTGTAACCCTCACGCGGCCAGGCCGACCGCGTTTTGAGCGGCGTTTTGAGCGGCGAGTGTTGAGCGGCGAGCCTGGCCAGGAGAACCGCCAATGCTCCGTCGGACACGCGCCCTCCTCCTGACCCGGTTCTCGCGGTTTTCCCGCTTATCTATCTGAAGCGGGATCCCGCCGAGGCAGGAGGGGCCGGGGCTCCATCGCCGCCCTCTGTTACCTGCTATCGCCCAAGCAGTTAGGGAGGCGGACCCGCACGACGCCATTCCATGGGTGCCTTGAAGGCAGGCGGATTTGCTAATGAATAAGCTCGCTGTCGTTGCGTTGTCAATCGGCACAATTGCAGCCTCGCTGCTGCAGCCCTCAGCTCGGCAATACCGGCCGCCGCTCGCAATTGTCGCCCGCGGCACGGCAATGCCGGCCGCTGCCTCACAGGAGGTGAAGGAGCCGCAGTCGGCGTTCACGTCTCCTTCCACGGGTTCCGCGTTGACAGCCAGCCGGCGCGTGGCGATCGCCGCCGCCTTCGCCAGGCAGCCGCTGCGCTTCGTGAAGAACCAGGGCCAGCTGGACCCCCGCGTCGCATTCACCTCCCGGGAAAAGATTCAGTTCTACGAGAAAGCAAGCGGGCACGCCACGTACTTCACGCAAGACGGCGTCTACCTCAACCTCGTGAAGTTCAAGGCCGCAGCTCCGAAAGCGGGGGAGAGGCCTGCCACTCCTGAAATCACCGGAAACTCCACCATAAAGCTCTCGCTGATCGGGTCCGAGAAGAACCCGGAGATCGTTGCCGAAGAGTTGCAGGCCGGCAAGGTCAACTCCTTCATCGGGAGCGACAGTCAGCGCTGGAGGCACAACATCCCCACCTATGGCGCGGTGCGCTACAAGAATGTCTATCAGGGTGTTGACGTCAGGTACTACGGCAACAACAGCCAGCTCGAGTACGACGTCACCGTAAAGCCAGGGGCTGCTCTCGAATCTGTCCGGTTCTCTTATGACGGGATCAAAGGGCTCGAGGTCATGGAAGACGGAAGCCTCGAGATCGCCCTCGATGACGGGAAGATCCTCCAGAAGAAACCTTACGTATATCAGCAACTGGATGGCAGGAGGGTGGAGGTAAGCGGCGGATTCAAGGTCATCGAATCAGGGAAGGGCCGCTATTCCTATGCCTTCGATGTGGCTTCATACGACAAGGCACATGACCTCGTCATAGACCCGACGCTCACATACTCGACCTATCTCGGTGGGGGGGCGAACGATGTCGGCCGTGGCATCGCCGCGGACGAGGCCGGTAACGTTTACATCACAGGTGAAACGTATTCGCCGGATTTTCCGGTCTCGAATCCGCTCCAGCCTTCCGTAGGTGGATTAGGATCGTTCGATGTCTTCATAACCAAGATCGATGCCAGCGGCGTCTTCGTATACTCGACATTCCTCGGCTCGAATGGAGGCGAGGTGGGCTACGCCATCGCCGCGGACGGGGCCGGCAACGCCTACATTACCGGGCATACGAACTCTGTGGGTTTCCCGGTCTTGCATCCGCTCCAGCCGGCTGGGAGCACCGGCGCCTTTGTCGCGAAAGTGGATGCCTTCGGCGCCCTCGCATACGCGATCATCCTGGGCACGAATTCAGATGATACGGGCCGCGGCATCGCCGTGGACGGAGCCGGCAACGCCTATGTGACAGGCAAGACGCGGGCGAATAACTTTCCGACGACACCGAATGCGCTCCAGCGGGTGTTCGGGGGGCCGGACCCGTGCGGTTCTCTGAATTTGGATCCAAGCGGAGCGTGCGGATTTGACGCCTTTGTCACGAAGATAGACGCCGCCGGCCACTTCGCCTACTCGACCTATCTCGGCGGGTCTTCACACGATGCCGGTAATGGCATCGCCGTGGATGGAGCCGGCAACACCTACGTTGTCGGGGAGACGTGCTCGACCGATTTTCCGACGTCAGCGCCTCCGCCCTCTACGGCTCATCTGTGCGATGCCTTTGTCACGAAGTTGGATGCCTCTGGCGGTCTCAGATTCGGATACTCGATCTATCTCGGCGGGGGCTTTTATGATTACGGCTACGGCATCGCCGTGGATGGGTCCGGCAACGCCTATGTGACGGGCAAGACCATGTCGATTGATTTTCCGACACTGAGTCCGCTCCAGGGTTATTGCTGGGGTTGTGGAACAGGGATGACACATGCCTTTGTCACCAAGTTGGATGCCGCCGGCGCCTTCGCATACTCGACCTACCTCGGCGGATCTTCTTACGATGGTGGTTACGGGATCGCCGTGGACGGCGCCGGCAACGCCTATGTGACAGGCTACACGCAGTCCGCGGATTTCCCGGTGAAAGATCCGCTCCAGCCGGCTAACGGGGGCGCCTATGATGCCTTTGTCACGAGGTTGGATGCGGCCGGCGCCCTCGCATACTCGACCTACCTCGGCGGATCTCTAAGTGACCTTGGCAATGGCATCGCCGTTGACGGGGCCGGCAACGCCTACGTGACGGGCTCAACGCAGTCGGCAGATCTTCCGACATTGAATCCGCTCCAGCCGGCCAATGCTGGCGGCCTGGATGCCTTTGTCACCAGGATAGACTTCGGGGCTGCACCAACCCTTCCCTTCAGCGTTGCGTACACCATTGAGGCCGGGTTCAGCAGCGGCCTGAGCCCATCAATCGGCACGGCCTCGACGGTCTTCACTTACAAGGTCGTCTATAGAGCTGCGAACAATCTTCCGCCCGTCGCAATAAATGTCTGCATAGACGCCGTGTGCTCCGCCATGACGCTCGATACGGCCGCGGCGGCCGCGCTTCAAGACGGCAATTACGCCAACAGCGAGCAGTACGCGTTCACCACAACCCTCTCAGCAGGTGCGCACACCTACCACTTCGAGGCCTCCGACGGGACAACCGCGGTGACGCTCCCGGCCACCGGGGATACTGGAGGGCCGACAGTGAGCGACCCTCCCGTTGTTACAGGGACAATGCCTGAAGGAGCGCAGGGCGTTCCGTACAGTGCCGGGCTGTCGGCATCGGGAGGCACACCACCGTACACGTGGAGCGCATCCGGTCTGCGTGCCGGGTTTACGATCGATCCGGCGACGGGCGTTATTTCCAACTCCTCCCCGGTGGAAGGGTTATACAGCGTGACCGTAACGGTCACCGACGCGAACGGCAACGCGTCCAGCATGATCATTTCGATCAGCATCAACGCGTACACGACCCCGCCGCCGACGCAGGCATTCAACATAGTTGACCTCGGCACAATCGGAGGGGGACAGAGCGTTGCCACGGCCATGAACAGCTTGGGCCATGTGGTGGGATATTCATCTACGGCGAACAACAGCATCCACGCGTTCCTCTACAGCAACGGCGTGATGGCCGACCTCGGCGCTGTCGGAGGAACAAGGAGCCAGGCCGTTGCCATCAACGACTCCGGGCAAGTGGTGGGTACCCTCGATACCGCCAGCGGCACTCATGCGTTCCTTTACAGCAACGGCCAGATGACCGACCTCGGCACGCTCGGCGGGATATGGAGTTCGCCTCGCGCCATCAACAACTCCGGCCAGGTGGTGGGATGGTCCTATGCGGCCTCCGGCGACCAGCATGCCTTCCTCTACAGCAACGGCGTGATGACTGACCTCGGGACGTTCGGAGGGAGGAGCAGCGAGGCTTGGGCCATCAACGACTCCGGCCAGGTGGTGGGATGGTCGGAAACGGCCTCCGGCGCCTACCATGCGTTCCTCTACAGCAACGGCGTGATGAGTGACCTCGGCAGCGGCGCGGCCCGCGCCATCAACAGTTCGGGCCAGATGGCAGGTTCGTCCGTGTTGGCCTCCGGCGTCACGACCACCTTCCTCTATGCCAACGGCGTGAGGACGGACCTCGGCACGCTCGGGGGCGCACGGAGTCTTCCTGTGGCCATGAACAGCTCGGGCCAGGTCATAGGCGCCTTGACGACCGCCAACAACGCCTATCACGCCTTCCTTTACAGCAACGGCGCGGTGACCGACCTCGGCACGCTCGGAGGGGCATTCAGCTCGCCCTTCGCCATCAACGGCTCGGGCCAGGTCGTGGGAATGTCGACCATTCTCAATTTCCGGGTCAACGGCTACCGCGCATTCCTATACAGCAACGGCGCCATGAGGTACATGTCAAGCTTGTCCCCGGCCTGGCACAGCTTGAGCTCGGCAGTCGCGATCAACGACAGTGGACAGATCGCAGGGTATGGCAGAATCAACGGGCAGACCCATGCCTTTGTGACCGTGTCCTCGCAGGGCGCGGATGTCGCCGTGACCGTCGCGGCCAGCCCGGCCACGGTGAACGTGGGCCAGCCGGTGACGATCACCGCGACCGTGACGAACAGCGGGCCCGATGCGGCCACGACTGTGGCGCTCTCGATGCCGATGACGGTCGTGACGCGCGACTTCACTGGAATTTCCGTAACTCCCAGCCAGGGGACGTGTGATCCGATCGTCGCAGGCAATCCCATCCTGTGCACGCTCGGCACGCTCGCGCCGGCGGGCGCCCCGGCGACCATTACCATCGTCGCGACACCGACTTCGGCGGTGCTCCCGGCCGGGGTCAATTCCACCAGCGTCGGACTCGAGGCGGACGTGTCCGCCACGGAGACTGATCCCATCACGACGAACAACCATTTCTACGATGCCTTCAACGTCGGGCGGCCGCGGGCGGATGTCGCCGTGACCGTCACGGCCAGCCCGGCCACGGTGAACGTGGGCCAGCCGGTGACGATCACCGCGACCGTGACGAACAGCGGGCCCGATGCGGCCAGCCTGGTCACGGTCAGTGGCTTCCAGGAACTGACCAGGGTGACCAGCGTCGCGCTGGAGCCGCACTTCGTGTCCGTGTCGGCAAGCGCGTCCCAAGGTTCGTGTGCGATCCCCGGCGTTGCCGGCGATCCCATTGCCTGCGCGCTCGGGCCGCTGGCTCCGAGTGCGTCGGCGACCGTCACGATTGTCGCCACCCCGGTTCCGGTGTTGTTCACGGGAATCAACCTGACCACGAGGAGCGTCGGCATTCCCGCGAGCGTGACAGCCGCCGAAGTTGACCCGGTGCCGGCCAACAACAGCCCATACAACGCGTTCGATGTCACGCGGCCGCCCGGCCAGCTCACCAACGTGGGCCCGGGAGCGAACATCGCGGCCAACACTGCGCAGGGTACCGTCACCGTGACCTACTCGGGCGTGACGCAGGCCGGCTTCACAAACGTCGTCGCGACTTCGAGCGCGCCCGCCCTTCCGGCGAACTGCCAGCTGGCCGGCTCGTTCTTCGACATCACGACGACCGCGGCGTACGGCGCTCCTGTCAAGGTGTGCATCACGCCGGTCGTTCCCCTCGCCGCGGCCACCGTGCTCATGCACTTCGAGAGCGGTGCGTGGGTGGCGCTGCCCGCCCAGCAGCTCTTGCCCGTGGGCGGGCCACCCTTCACGACGGTTTGCGCGGAGACGAGTTCGTTTTCGGCGTTTGCCGCGGCCGTGCGCATCAACCATCCGCCCACGGCCGACGCCGGTCCGGACCAGATCGTCGGCGCCACAACCGCAGCCGGCGCCTCAGTCATTCTCAACGGCGCGGGCAGCGATCCGGACGGCGACGCGCTGACGTTCGCCTGGAGCGGTGCCTGCGGCAGCGCCTCGACGGCCACGGCGACCTTCACCTGTCCGGTGGGCGCCAGCGTTATGACGTTGACGGTGAACGACGGGCACACGACAAGCGCGCCGGACACGGTGATCGTCACGGTGCAGACTCCCGCGGGTACGCTCTCGCCGATAGCCGATGCCGGGCCGGACAAGATCGTGCTGTTAGCCGCCAGCGCCCCGGTGCAGCTCGACGGTTCAGGATCGAGGGACCTGTTCAACGATCCGATCACTTATACGTGGACGATCACCTCCGCCCCTGACGCAAGCACGGGGATGGTGCTCACCGGGGTCAGGCCTTTCTTGACGCCCGGCACTCCCGGCAGGTATGTCATATCCCTCGTCGTCAACGACGGCCTGCTCGACAGCGCCGCAGACACGGTGGTAATCAGTGTGGCGGACACGCCAAAGCAGTTGACGCTCGGCCGAGTCAACATCAATACCTCGGCGGGCGATCAGTTCGACCCGCACGTCGATGGCGATCTTGCGGCGTACTCCGAGATCACCTCGACGCAGCAGATTCGCCACTACCGCTTCAGCACAGGCGTCGATCAGGCGATCTCGAACGTGCAGGCCGACGGCACGGTGGCGAGTGATCTTCTGAGCGACGTGCAGGGCGGGCGCATCGTCTTCACGCGCGTGGCCAGCGATCGCAACGCGGTCATGCTGTTCGATCCCGCGGCGAGCCCGAGCCTCGTCGAGGTGAGCCCGAAGGCCGGGTCGAACCGGATCGGCGTCGGGATCGGCGGGCGTACCCTCGCGTACGTGGATCTGGGCCTCGGATCAGGAGGCGAGATCGTGGTCGTCGATCTCGCGAAGGGCAACGCCGAGACGCGGCTCACCAACGACACGGTGGTAGATCAGAACGTGGCGGTGTCGCCCGACGGCAAGGTTGTCGTGTGGGAGCGCTGCCAGGGGACCAGCCCCAACGGCTGTGACATCTTCCAGGCGGTGCTCGCCAGTGGCGCGTGGACGGTCAGCGCGGTGACCACCACGACGACGGCGAACGAGGAGTCGCCGGACACGGACGGCAGCCTCGTGGTGTACCACTCCAACCGCGGCGCGCGTAGCGACGGGTACGATGTCTTCTGCCGCGCGGTCTCGGGCGGCGCGGAGACCCAACTCCAACTGCCGGGCGACCAGATCCATGCGAGCATCTCCGGCGGCGTGATCGCCTTCGAGAGCCGCGTGACCGCTGGCGGGAACTCCGACATCTACCTTTACGAGGTCGCGACCAATCGGCTGTTCCAGGTCACCGCGACCGACACGCTCAACGAGTCGCTCAACGACGTGGCGGTGCTGGCAAACGGCGAGGTGCGCGTGGTGTGGGACTCCGACGACGAGGTCATCGCGCACAACGTGTACGGCGCCACGTTCCAGCTCGCCGATTTGTTCCTGAGTCCTCCCTCGGTTCCGGCCGGCGTGTATGCAGACGGGGTTGACCCGGATACAGGCACCGCGTCAACGCCATTCACGTTCAAGACCGTTTATACGAGCGTCAGCAATCGCGCTCCATACCGGTCGTACATGAAGGTGTGCATCGACGATGCCTGCCACGACATGGCGGTCGATGCTTTGGCCCCCGCCGCGCTGCAAGACGGGAACTACGCGAACGGCGAGCAGTTCACATTCAGCACCACTCTCGCGGCCGGGACGCACAGCTACTACTTCACGGCCACCGACAATGTGCTTTGGGCGAGATGGCCTGTTGGGTCGGGGGAGTTCAATGGCCCCGTGGTCAGCGACCTTACCATCACGACGGTGACCTGTTCTCCCTATAGCTACGGATGCACGACCCATCTTGCCGCGGTAGGCGGTACAGGGCCGTACACCTGGAGCGCATCAGGCCTGCCTGCCGGCGTCACGATTGACCCGGCGACCGGCATCATGTCCGGGGCTGCGCCTCCGCCAGGGACATACACCTTTACCGTATCCGTCACCGACTCGAACGGATACGTCTATGACAAGAGCTTTACGGTCACCATCGCGGGCAACCATCCGCCGACGGCCGACGCGGGTCCCGACCAGACCGTCGACCCGTTGAGCGCGGCCGGTGCCTCGGTCACTCTCAACGGAGCGGGCAGCGATCCGGACGGCGGCTCGCTGACGTTCGCCTGGAGTGGACCGTGCGGTACCGCCTCGACGGCCACGGCGGCCTTCATTTGCCCGGTAGGTACCAGCGTGATGACGTTGACGGTTGACGACGGTCACGCAACGAGCGCGCCTGATACGGTGACCGTCACCGTGCGTCCGCCGCCCACGGCGGATCTGGTCCTGGTGATCACGGCGAGCCCGGCGACGGTGCACGTGGGGCAGCCCGTCACGCTGACCGCGGTTGTCACCAACACCGGTCCGGATCCGGCCAGCCAGATCAGGTTGACCGGTTTTGCGGAATTGACGGGGGAGAATGGCTTCTGGCCGACACACGAGTCGCTGGCGGTCACCACCTCGCAGGGCGCATGCTGGCTCCCGCTCGTCTCGGGCGCGCCCATTCGCTGCGCGCTGGGCTCGCTCGGTGCGGGCGCCTCGGCGACGGTCACGATCGTGGCCACACCAACCGAGGCCGTCTTCGTTGGGGGGAATGGGAACCAGCTCACCACCGGGGTCACCGTATTCGCGGTCGTGGGTGCGGCCGAGAGACAGACAAACAGAAACAACCAAGCCTGGAGCTCTTTCGGCGTCGACCGGGCACCGGCGACGGCGGCGGTTGCGGATCTAACCCTGGTGATCACGGCGAGCCCGGCGCCCCCGGTGATGCTGCACGTGGGTCAGCCCGTCACGCTGACGGCGGTCGTTACCAACACCGGTCCCGCCCCAGCCAGCCAGGTCAGGTTGACCGGTTTTGCGGAATTGACAGGAGAGAATGGCCTCTGGCCGACGCACGAATCGCTGTCAGTGAGCGCCTCACAGGGCGCATGCTGGCTCCCGCTCGTCCCGGGCGCGCCCATTCGCTGCGCGCTGGGCTCGCTCGGTGCGGGCGCCTCGGCGACGGTCACGATCGTGGCCACACCAACCGATGCGGTCTTCGGGGGCTTGGGGCCTGCGCACAACGTCATCGGGGTCACCGTGTACGCCGCCGCGCATGCGGCCGAGAGGAATACAAACAGAAACTTTCAAGCCTGGCTCACTTTCGCCGTCGACCGGGCACCGGCGACTGTCGTGGGACAGGGCGCGCCGACACCCGCTGGCACGAACGTGATCGTCCAGCCGACCGACCCTGCGGGCGTGTCCCAACCGATCACGCTGACGTTCTCCGAGGTGACGAAAGCCGGAACGACGGCGGCGATACCACTCGCAAGCGCGCCGATGCTGCCGGGGAACTTCAAACTCAGAGGCCTGATGTACGACATCACGACGACAGCGGAGTTCAGGCCGCCCGTGACCGTCTGCCTTGACGGCAGCTTCGACGTCAGTGACGAGATCGTGCACTTCGAGAACGGCGCGTGGGTCGCGCTATCGAATCAGAAATCATCTCCCGCGTCCGGGCCGCCCTTCACGAGAATCTGCGCGGACACGGACACGCTCTCGCCCTTCGCCGTGGCCGCGCCGAACCGGGCGCCGACGGCCGACGCGGGCGGGGATCAGACGGTCGAGGCCGCAAGTCCCGCGGGCGCGATGGTTACGCTCAACGGTTCCGGCAGCGATCCGGATGGCGACGCGCTGACCTTCGCCTGGAGCGGTTCCTGCGGCAGCGCGTCCGCGGCCGGCGCCACCTTCGTGTGTCCGCTCGGTCCGAGCGCGATGACGCTGATGGTCACGGACAGTTGGGGCTTCTCAACGGAAGCGACTGTTTCGATCACGGTTCGCGACACGACGCCGCCGGATATCGTCTTGACCACGCCCGCGGATGGCGCAACCTACATCCTCAACCAGCAGACAAACGCCAGCTTCTCGTGCACCGACGGCGGGGCCGGCATCGCGTCCTGCTCTGGCACCGCCGCCAACGGCGCCCGGTTCGACACGACGTCGGTCGGAGCGAAGACGTTCACGGTCACCGCCACCGACGCGGCTGGCAACCGGACGAGCACGACGGTCGCCTACTCGGTGATCTTCGCCGGCAGCGGACGGTGCCTCTGGAATGACGGGCATCAGGTTCTGTGGCCGATCGAGGCCGACGGCTCGAGCGTGTTCTTGCGGGGTCTGTCGGTTCCCGCACGGTTCCGCGTGTGTGACGCGAACGGCGGGTCGATCGGTTCGCCAAGCGTCGTTTCCAGCTTCAAGCTGGTGCGGGCGGTGTCGAACGGCGTCATCCAGACGCTCAACCAGGATGTACCGTCGGCGCTTCTGTCGCCGCTGTTCAGGTGGGATCAACTCCTGCAAGAATGGGAGTTCGTCATCAAGACGAAGGGCTATGTGAAGGGGACGACGTACTCGTTCCGCGTGACGCTGAGCGACGCGACGTTCATCGACTTCCGGTTCGCGTTGAAATAGGGTTGTGGGCGGCGCTCAGGGCCTGCCACCGAGGCGGCCCAGCCGGGCGGCCTGCTGCTGGACGAGGGTGAGGAGATTCGACGCGCCGGGAGAGGAATCGGCGGCCGCCTTCCGCGCCACCGTCTCGGCAAGCGTCAGCCACCGCCCGGCCTCGCTCACCAATGCGGCGCGCCGGCCTCCGGGGCGTTCGGCCTCGGCGCTATCGAGCAACGCCTGGGCGAGGTTCAACTGCGCCGACGCCCGTGCCCGAATCGGTTGCGGCAGCGGGCCGCGGATGGTGACGAGCTGGTCCCGGAGGCGGAGGTTGTCACGAAGCTCGCTGACGGCTTGCGGGAACCGTCTCGTCGTGAGGTACAGGTCGCCCAGGTACACCCGAATATTGGCAACGCCGTCTATCGCGCGGGTGTTTTTCGGGTCTGCCGCAAGCGCGGCCTCCCTGATCGCGAGTGCCCGGTTCCAGAGCGATTCGGCTCGAGCGAAATCCCGACGCCTCTTCGCGACCACCGCGAGGTCGGTCAGCGAAAACGTCATGTCATACCGGTACGTCGCGCTGTCCGGATGCAGGGCGACAATCTGTTCGTCGACGGCAAGTGCCGCCTGGTACCGCCGCTCGCCGTCCTCGAGGTTGCCCTCGCTGACGAGGATCGCGCCCAGTCGCTTGAGGGCGAAGGCGTAGCTCCGGATGGTATTTCCCAGCGCCCGTTGTGCCGGAGGCAGGGCCTCGTGCAGGCTGATGGACCTCGTGTAGAGGGCTTTTGCCTCCGGCCAGTCTCTCCGGACGCCGCGGAAGTAGGCCAGGTTGCTGTAGCTGGAGGCCAACGAGGCTTGCACCACGGCGTCCTTCGCGTTCGTGCGTTCGAGCTGCTCGACGACCGCCCGATGGAGGCGATCGGCGCGGTCGGCCGCATCCACGTCGCCGCGGGACACCAGCGTGTTGGTCAGGTCGTCGTACGCGCCGGTCAACAGGATCGCGGCCGCGACCGACCGCGGTTCGCGAGCCAGCACGTCCTCGCCGAGACGGGCGGCTTTTTCGAAGCTGGCGACCGCCCCTGTGGTATCGCCGAGGTTCTCGCTGAACGAGCTTCCCTGCACCTGTCCGAGCTTCCGGTATCCCTCGGCCAGCTCCAGTTTCAGCGCCTGATCGCCGCCCGCGTCGTTCGCCAGTCCATCGAGGAACTGCACCGCGCGCGAGAGCAGGAGCTGGCGCGCCGGCGTCGATCCAGGCAACCCTCTAATCGAGTCGTGCAGCTCGAACAGCAGCGAGCGCGAGAACTGCCGCACCTGGCGAAAGCGGCTCTCCGCCTTGTCGCGCTCGATTCCCGCCACGTGCGCCTGCCAGGCGGTGGCCGCGCCCCCGGCCACCAGCGCGAGTGCCACCGCGGCGGCCGCCGCGGCCTGCGCCTTGCGCCTGACCGCGAACTTGCGCGCGCGGTACCACAGCGTGGCGCGAGACGCCGACACGGGGTGCCCGTCACGCCACGCCACCAAGTCGTCGGCCATCGCTCGAACAGACGGGTAGCGTTCCCGCGGATCTTTCCTGAGGGCTTTGAGCAGAACGTTGTCGATGTCTCCCTGCAGCGTCGGCCGCCAGGCGAGCGGGGCCACGGCCGAAGGCGTCGGCGGCTCCGTGTCGCACACCGTTCGCATCGCGTCGAAGGGCGAAAGCCCGGCGATCTCGTACGGGAGGCGCTCGGTCAGCAGGAGATACAGGAGCACGCCGAGCGAGTAGACGTCGGAGGCGGTCGTGACGCCCTCGCCGCGGATCTGCTCGGGGCTTGCGTAGGAGGGCGTGAACGCCGCCTGGCCCGCGGCAGTCAGGCCTCCGCTCAAGTCCGCCTCGTCGGAGAGCATCTTCGCGATCCCGAAGTCGAGGAGCTTCGGCTGCCCGTCCGGGGCGATGAGGATGTTGGCGGCCTTCAGGTCGCGGTGGACGACCAGGTTCCTGTGCGCGTGATCCACGGCCTCGGAGACCCGGAGGATCAGCTCGATGCGCTGACGAATGGTCAACGCACGTTCGCGACACCAGACGTCAATCGGCTGGCCGTCGACGAACTCCATCACGAAGTACGGTGTTCCCTCATCGGTCGTGTCGGCATCGAGCAGCCGCGCGATGCCTGGGTGATCCAGCCGCGCAAGCACTCGGCGCTCGTAGCGGAACCGCGCAACCAGCGAGGAGGCGCTCCAGCCCGAGGGCACGAGCTTGATTGCGACACGCCGGGAAAACTCGGCGTCGGTGTGCTCGGCTTCGTAGACGACGCCCATGCCCCCGCGGCCGACCTCTCGAACGAGGCGGTAGCGTCCGAGACGTCGTCCTTCGATCGGCTGGCTGACCGCCGCCAGAGCCGCGCCGGCAACATCGGCGGGCACCCGCCCCTCGAGAAACGCCGGGTCCTCCTCGTATGTCTGCAGAAGCGCGAGGATCTCGGCGGACACGCGCGCATCGGCACTGTGGGATCGCACCCAGGCCTCGCGTTGATCGGCGGGCAGCCCGCGCGCCGCTTCGAACAGTTCGCTGAGGCGCGTCCAGGATTCATCCATCGTGCCCGGCCCCCTTGCCCAGCATGTGACGTCGGAGCCACGTTTTCGCGATAACCCAGTCTCGCTTGACCGAAGACTCGGAGACGCGCAGCACCCCTGCGGTCTCCTCGATGGACAGGCCCG
>Ga0315286_10004476_pt1 | contig 13409 bp, 8 predicted proteins | sample YL17G10_0_MG_FD_205038 | JGI IMG/M metagenome (GOLD analysis project Ga0315286, IMG submission 205038) | Sediment microbial communities from Yellowstone Lake, YNP, Wyoming, USA - YL17G10_0 | ecosystem: Environmental > Aquatic > Freshwater > Lake > Sediment | place: USA: Wyoming | collected... | reverse complement strand
AGCGACTTCTCGGCACCCATGACCGGCATTCCGCGCTAGCCGGTCCGCCGCAACGGAGGTGACATGAATCCGCGGCCGATGCTCGGGGCACTCTGTGTTCTGGCCGCCGGTGCCGGATGGACCGTTGGACATACTCATCTCGGACGGGACCGTGCAAGCCGTCGGCGAGCCGGCTCCGACCGATGACGCCGAGCCGATCGACTGCCGGGGTGCGTACGCGCTGCCCGGTCTGTTCGACTCCCCCACCCACCTGGCGCACCTGACGCCGGCCGGCGACGACTCCCTGGCGCAGATGCTGCGTGGCTTCGTCGAGAAGGGGATCTTGCAGGTGCGCGACGTCGGCGGACCGCTCGGGGTCATGCAGCAGATGCGCGGCCGCATCGAATCCGGGGAGCTTCTCGGTCCCGATATTTTCTTCGCCGGGCCCATGTTGGAGAAGGGCCCGCTCACCTGGGCGCAATTCAATGAGGAGCTTCTGGGTTTCACGGTCGAAGTAAACGACAGCGCCAGCGTGGATAGCCTGATTCCGGCGCTCGCTCACCATGGCGCCGCCTGCCCCGACTCGTCGGATGGATTGGCCGGTGCTCCGTCAGAGTTCAGAAGCTCCCTGAGCCTGCGGCTGGGTTCATACGGCGGTCTGGTTGTGGCGCTGGCCCTTGCGGTGGCGGCAGGCCCCGCCTTTGGATCCACCTAACCTGGCATCGGCTGAGTCGGGAAGGAGTGGAGAAACGCAAACACGCCGGAGTGCTCACGGTGAACCGCATGCGATCGGGTCCCTCGGCCGACCCGCGTGTCGAGAGGCGTACGGGCCGGAAATCCTTCCAGCAGTGCAAGAACCAGGCCTCGCCTGAGGTTCACGGGTCCTTGCCGGTTGGGGGGGGGGACAGGTCGCAGTTGTCGCTTGATTAGTGACATCCGTTGGAGTAAAATCACATCAGGTTGAAAGTAGCGTCTGGGGTTCTCGATTCCCTGGACGCTCAGGCCGAAAGCAACGATGTATGAGTCAAGTGGGGTTGGGGTCAATGCTTCGTTGGGGGTCTGCCGGGAGGGCCCTGCCGCAGCGGAGGGAGGTGGTGATCCGGCACGCATCATTGTTTCGGGAAGTGTTTCTTGGTCTGCAGACCAAAAGCGTCTCCTCTGAATGGTGACGCTCAACCTCATGGAGGTGACAACATCATGCGTTTCATACTTGCGCTAATGCTCGTTTGCACCGTTGTGGGTGTCGCGGGTGCCGTGGACCAGCCGTTCTCCAACGTCGCGCCCTCGAAGGATCTCTATCAGGGCGATGGGGTCGCGGACGGTCGCCAGGGCGGTGAGACCTGGGGCGATGCCGTAGTCATCCCCAGCCTGCCCTACAGCGATACGGGTGGCACCTGCGGCCATGTGAACGACATCGTCCCGACTTGCGTGGGGGGCTCGGCACCGGATGTCGTTTACCGCTACACCCCTTCCGCCAACAACACCATCAACGTCAGCCTGTGCGGCTCCGGCTACGATACCGCTCTGGCCATCTATGACGCCGCTCACAACGAGCTCTTCTGCAACGATGACTTCTGCGGAGTGCAGTCCGAGATCGACAACATTCCGGTCACCGGTGGACAGACCTACTACTTCGTGGTCGACGGCTACAGCAGCAGCTGCGGCAGCTACGTCATCAACGTCACCGGGGCTCCGGGGCCGTGCGACCTGGTGTGCCCGCAGGGCGCGTTGCAGGAAAACGAGCCTCCCTGCGGCGACAACTACTACGACACGACCAACGGTGGCTGCAACAGCTCGGGCTGGACCGACATGTGTCCGCAGGACGGCACGCATGCGGTCATGTGCGGCGAGAGCGGCACCTACCTCTACTACGGGTCATCGTATCGTGACACCGACTGGATCCGGGTCCGCGGGAATAACGAGACCATGACCGCGACCATCGAGGCCGAGTTCGCGGTGCAGTTCATCTTCATCTACGTCGCTGACTGCAACAACCTGCAGTACGACCTGACGACCGCCAATCCTTGCGTACCCGCGACTCTTTCGCGGTATGTGGCTTTCGATCAGGAAGTCTGGATTTGGATTGGCCCGCAGGTGTTCTCCGGGGTCCCCTGCGGTAAGGAGTGGATCCTGACGATGGACGGCATCTCCTGCGGACTGCAGCAGCACGTCTGCTGCGTCGGTGAGAACTGTTTCATCGTCCTCGAGACCGAGTGCCAGACGATGGGCGGCATCTTCCATCCCGAGTGGGATTCCTGCGGCCCGCCGAACCCGTGCCAGCCTGTTCCCGCCACGCCCGATACGTGGGGTGGTGTGAAGAGCCTGTACCGGTAGACGCTGCGTCCAGGAGGACCGTATCGAGGGGCCCGCTCTCTCCGGAGCGGGCCCCTTTCGTAGTACGCCCAGCATGGGCACTGACTGGGTGGTGAGAGTCCTCCGGGGACCAGGTCACAGGGACCCAAGGGAACCGCAAGGCTGAGGGCCGCGAGGTTGGGGCTGAAGGAATCGGGGAACGAACCTGCGGGCCGACGAACAGAAACCGGACAGGAGGCGTTGCCGAACATGGCAAGCGGGCTATGGACCGCGAAGCTCTCGTGACCAAGGTTCGGTGGCGTAAATCCGATGGAACTGCGGAGCTATCTGACCGGCTGGAAGCTTTACTTCCAGCTGGCCGAGACGCCGCGCGTCTTCAGCGACCTCGACGAATGGCTCCGACGCCGGCCGCGCGCCCGGGGAGTCCCGGAACGCGTCGCTTGCGCGGCGGCTGCCCACGCTCGCCAGTGGTGGGCGATAGCAGCGCACGGCGCACTTCAAACCGCTCTGCCGACTTCGTACTTCGACCGGCTCGGCGTCCCTCGCCTCGCCAGTCGCTGAACCCATCGAACCGCCGGGTGCGGACCCGCATGCCCGGTGGTGTGGCAGGGGGAGTAGCGGAACGAACCCGCTACCCCCCTATGCCGATATGCTAGCGGGGTCTCCGTCCGCCCCCGGCCTTCCCGCTCAGGAGCTGGTTCAGTCGGTCACGAGCCAGCTCGTTCCCGGGATCGACGCGCAGCACTTCGCGCAGCTGGGCCTCGGCGTCAGCAATGCGACCCTGATCGGCGAAGATCCGTGCCAGGTTGTAGTGGGCGACGATGCTGTTGGGGTCGATCTTGAGGGCGCGCTGGTACCAGGCGACGGCCTCATCGGGACGCTCCCGACGAGCGGCCAGATAGCCCATGTTGATCAGCGGTTCGGCGGATCCGGGTTCCTTTCGGATCGCCTCCTGGAAGCCGCTCTCCGCCTTGTCGAGTTCTCCGGCCGCCATCTGCGCCGTGCCGAGCCAGGTATAGGCCGTTTCCAGATCCGGCTTGAGCTGGATGGCCCGCTCGAGGGCCGCGATTCCCTCCAACGGCCGGCCCATCTTGGTCAGGGCGATGCCCCGATTCACGAAGGCGCCCGGTTCATCCGGCGTCAAGCGCAGGCACTGATCGAAGGCCTCGAGGCTTCCCGGATAGTCCTTCATTTCCAGGAGGGCGCGGCCCAGATCGAAGTACCCTTCGGCCATGCGCGGATTCTGCCGCACCACCTCCCGTAACTCCCGCACCGCCTCCTTCGTCCGGCCGCGGCCCAGGAGCGCGGCTCCCAGCTGATAGCGGACGTCGACCCGCTGGGTCCGATTCGCGACGACGATCTGATAGTGGGCAATCGCCTCGTCGGCCCGACCCATCTCGGTCAGGACCCGCGCCAGGTTCACGTGCGCATCGACGAAGCCGGGGTTCGCCTCGAGCGCGGCCTGGAATTCCGCCAGCGCCTTCTGGTTCTGACCTTGGCGATAGAGGGCGAGGGCCCGGTCGGTGTGCCACCAGGCGGGGTCGGTGTGATATCCGGCCCAGGAGACCCGGCTGAGGCCGAAGAGCGCTATCCAGACGACGAGGGCGGCCACGAGCGACTTCCAGATTCCTCCGCGCAGCATGATCCAGAGGCGGTGGAGTCCATAGGCGCCGAAAACGAAGAGGATGGGAACGACCGGCGCGCGGAGGCGGCCCGCCGCGATGAAGGGAAGGGTGGCCGCGAAGCTGGTGAGAATGAAGAGACCGATGAGCACCAGCATGGGACCATCCCCGGACCCGATTTCCGCCCTGCCCCGTGCGGCTTTCCGGCGAGCCGGCGACAGCCCGCGCCGATCATGAAGAAGCAGTCCGAGTCCCAGAAGTGAGAGCGAGAACGCGTAGGGAAAGCCGGGCAGAAAGCGTAGCGTCGGACTGTTCCGCTTCTCCATGTCGTCGGCCTGGTTGTTGGCTACCTCGGCGGGATCCCAGAAGAGGGCGGCACGCCGCAGGCAGAGCCGAAGGAAGCCTCCCGGATGCGCTCGTATGTACGTCCGCGCCAGACGCGAGAAGTACGCGGAGGCGTCGGCGTAGGTGAGCGGGCTTCCCTCCTGCTGCGAGATCGCGGAGACGATCTGATCGTAGGAGAAACAGCTCCACCCGCTGCTTCCGCCCAGCTCCGGCAGGATGGGGATCCGGGTGGTGATCCCGTCCGCCGTCTCGTTGTTGCCCACGTAGAAGTTGATCGCGCCGTTGGCGGAGATGGGAACGAACTCGCGGGAGACCACGGCGTTTCGGATCGTGGCCGGGCTGATGACGAGAAGCGCGCCCGCGATGAGCGCCCCGGCCTGGATCCCCAGCCGGCGCGGTGGCAGCCGCCGGTGACCGAACCACCAGAGCCACGCCGCCGCGACGGGAATGAACAGCATCACCTCCGGCCGCACCAGGGCCGAGAGCCCCAGAAGCCCTCCGGCCACCAGCGCGCGCGGCCAGCCCGGCTGTCGCGACCAACGCTGGAGCGCCAGGAGAAGACCTAGGCCCAGGGTGACGGAGAGCACTACCGAGTGCAGTTCGGCTTCGTAGTAGATGAGCGCCCAGTAGGTGGCCGCGAAGACCGCGAGCAGAACTCCGATCGCGCGATTGAACACGGCCCGGCCGAGCAGGAAGAGCAGGAAGACGTTGGCGAGCCCCAGGAGCATCTGGATGATCCGCGCCCCGGTGAGGCTCAGGCCGGTCAGCGCGTATTCCAGGGACAGGAAGTAGGGGTATCCCGGCGGCCGAAGAAACGGGACCTCGCGGATCCTGGGATCCGGCTCGCCCTGGGGCGGGGTCCAATCTCCGCTCACCATGGCTCGCGCCCAGTAGTCGTGGAACGCCGCGTCGGCGATGGGGGCGCTGAAAATCGGACGGGCGGTCACCTCCCGCAGGTAGGAAACCCGCAGGAGAAGACCGACGAGCAGGATCGCCGCCAGAATGGCCCAGTCTCGTCGTGCCGCCGCCCCCCGCGTCGGCCGTTCCGCCCGCGGCTTCCCGACCGCCGCGGCCGACTCCTTCGTCTCCACGCTCATCGGATGCCGATGCTACCATCAGTCAGGGTCAGGCGCTATCTTTCGAGGAGACATGGAATACGCAGGGGAGGCATGAGTGTGAAGCGGATCGAGCTCTGGGGTCTGCCCTGGCTTGCCCTCGCAGTGATGAGCCTCGCCTGTGGCCCGGGCGGACGCAAGCCGACCAACGTGCTGCTCATCTCGATAGACACGCTGCGGCCGGATCACCTCGGCTACGGCGGCTCTCCGCGCCCGGTCAGCCCCAGCATTGACCGCCTGGCCCGCGAGGGAATCGTTTACACGCGGGCTTACAGCCAGAGCGGGTGGACCCTTCCCTCCATGGCCACGATCCTCACCGGGCGATACCCCATGGATCACAAGGCGGTGGATTTCAATTACGGTCTCGACCGGAGCTTGCCCACCCTGGCAAGCGTCCTCAAGGAGCGCGGCTACGACACCCGCGGCTACGTCAGCCACATTCTCTTGACGGCGAAGTACGGAATGGACCGGGGCTTCTCGCGGTTCGACGCCAGCGTGCTGGACCGAGGCGACCCTCACGAGATCTCGTCGTCCCGGGAACTCTGCGAGCTCGCGGTGAGAGACATGCGAAACCTGCGCCAGCCGTTCTTCGTCTGGGTGCATTTCTTCGATCCACATTTCGCCTATCTGGCCCACGCCGAGTGGGCCGCCTTCGGGAACGCGAACGCCGACCGGTACGATCAGGAGATCGCCTACACGGATCGCTACGTCGGCGAACTCGTGGCGTCGATGGAGAAGAGTGGCCTGCTCCGGAACACGCTCGTCGTCTTCACGGCGGACCACGGCGAGGAGTTCGGGGACCACGGCGGCGAGTATCACGAGACCTGCTATCAGGAGGTGCTCCGCGTGCCTCTGGTGATCCGGGGACCGGGACTCGCGGCCGGCACGGACTCCTCGTGGGCCGATCAGATCGACATCCTGCCCACCATCCTGGGCCGTCTGGGCGTACCCGCTCCTCCGGACTGTCCCGGGAGGGACCTCCTGGGCGGTCCCGGGCCCGCGCATCCCATTTTCGTGGAAAGAGAACGGCCGCCGGGATTCCGACAGCGCGCGATCATCTCGCAGGGACGGAAGCTCATACGCATCGAGCCCCGGGACATTGCGCTGGTCGCACCGGAGAGCCGGACGGAATACTCGGAGGCGAAGAACGTTTTCGCCGGCACCTACGTCTACGACCTGGAACGCGATCCGGGAGAGCGGGCGAATATCTTCTCTCCCGCCGATCCGGGCTCGATGAAGCTCCTGGCCATGCTCGCGGCGCACTTCACGGGGTACAGCGTTCCCGCGCAGGACGTGACCGTGGATGAGGCGATGCGCGAGAGGCTGCGCTCGTTGGGCTACATTCGCTGACTCCGTGCCCGGTAGGCTCGAGCACGGGGGCGGGAGTCGCTACAAACCCTGAGCCCTGCGGATGCTGGCCTGGATGACGCCGGTCTCCTCCACCGTCGGGTTGTGATCGAGCGCCTGCTGCCACAATCGAATCGCGTCCGGATACCGACCGGCTCGAGCCGCGGCCACCCCCAGGTTGTAGTAGGCCCCTACCGGCGCCCGGCCGGACTGCACGGACTTCTCATAGCAGGCGGTCGCCTCCACACTCTGCCCCAGTTGACCGTACAAGCTCCCGAGTTCGTAGAGCACGAGTGCGTTGTCGGGTTGCCCTTGCAGCGCCGCCTGATAGTGCCGAAGGGCGTCCTCCTGTCGCCCCTGCTTCCGGAGGACCCAGGCCTTGCGGTAGTGCGCGGCGGGCGAGGAGGGATCGACCGCCAGCGCCTCGTCGACCAGTCGTTCCGCCTCCCCCTGGCGCTCCGTTCCACTCAGCAGTTCGCTCAACATGACCAGGGCATCGACGTCCTTTGGATTCAAGGCGAGCGCCCTGCGGTAGGCCTGCTCCGCCTCGCCCACGCGCTTCTCGGTGGCCGCCAGCTTGCCCAGCTTGACCAGGGGCAGCGTTTCCAGGGGGAAGAGCTCCGCCTCGCGTTCATAGGCCTGGCGGGCTCCGGCCGCATCTCCCTTCTTCTCGAGCACCTCTCCCAGCAGGAGATGCAGCCCCTGTTCTTGGGGACGGGCCTCAATCAGAACCCTCGTCCGCTTGAGCGCCTCGTCCGCCAGACCGGAGATCAAGTAGGCTTTGGCTTGCTCTTGGAGCAGGCGGAACTCGTCGGGACACCCCTGGCAATCGGCCAGCGCGCTCGCATACGCCGCGAGCGCCGCCGGACCCCGTTCCAGCCGCGTCAGGTAGAGGGCGCGCAAACGCAGGGCCATCCGGGTTCGGGGGTGCACCCCCAGGAGGGAATCGAGGACGGCCACCGCCTCCTGGGTGCGGTTCGCCTCGGCCAGGCTCTGGGCCCGGGCGGTGGCCCGGCCCACCCCGAGCTGTTCCTTGGGATCGGCCCGGTCGATCCCCGCGTCGGGTTGTCTGCCCTGGACGTAGCCGAGGCTGCGCAGCTTCTCCAGCGTCCCAGGATCCATGGCCACGGGGGCGGAAGCCGACTTCTCCGCGAGCAGGACCTCGGCCAGCTGCGCCTCCATGTCCTCGACGCGGTCTTTCTCCCGATCCGCCAGGTTGTTCAGTTCGCCGGGGTCCCTTTCCAGGTTGTACAGCTCCGGCTGTGGGGCACGGATGTATTTCCACGACTTGGTCTGCAGCCCGCGCAACTCACTCATCCCGAAGTCCAGATCGGGCACCAGGGTCTCGTGGTACAGCCAATCGTGTCCCGATGCCTTCCCCTCGACCAGCGGCAGGAGACTTTGGCCCGCCACCGGCGGAAGCTCCTGCGGCTCGAACCCCAGGGCATTCCAGGCGGTCGGGAGAAGATCGGTCAACCCGACCAGGCCTTCCACCCGCCGACCATGCCATGCCGTGCCGGTCCAGGGCCCGGCATCCGGCAGCCGGAGAAGGAGAGGAACCTCCTGCGTGGCGCCATAGATGAACGTGCAGTGGGTCGGCTCGCGATGGTCCATCAGACCTTCGCCGTGATCCGCCGCAACGAGGACGATGGTCCGCTCCGTCAGGCCTTTGGTCTTCAAACCCTCCAGGAGCTGGCCGATCGCCGCGTCCATCGAGGCGATCTCTCCGTCGTACGGTTGGCCCGGAAACCGGCCGAGATAGGGCTCCGGCGGATGGTAGGGAGCATGCGGATCGAAGTAGTGGGCCCAAAGAAAGAAGGGGCGAGCGGCATGCTGACCGATCCACTCCAGGGAGAGCCGCGTGACTTCGGCGGCCGGGCGCTGCGCCGTGTCTCCCTCGCGAACGGAGGAGAGGGGCGAGAACCGGTCGTCGTAGTGGGCGAAGCCCTGGGCCAGACCGAACCGATGATCCACGGGGAAACCGCCCAGCACCGCGCCGGTCTCGTAACCCCTGGCCCCGAGCAACTCGGCCAGGGTGGTGAAGCTGTCCGCCAGAACATAACTTCCGTTGTTTCGCACTCCGTGCTGGAAGGGGTAGAGCCCCGTCAGCAGGGTGGCGTGGGAGGGCAACGTCACCGGAACCGCGGTGAATGCCTGTTCGAAGAGGATCCCTTCCGCCGCGAGCCGATCCAGGTTGGGCGTCGTCTTCTCGGAGTATCCGTAGCAAGAGAGCCGATCCCGCCGCGTCGTGTCCAGAGTGATCAGGATCAGGTTGTACGCCGGGGTCCCCCGAGGCACCGCGGCCCAGGAGCTCCCGCTCCCCGAGGTCCCACCGGCGCTTTCCTCCCCGGAGGAGCAGCCGGAGCCGGCCGGGGTCACCAGGGTCCCCAGCAGGAAGAAGAGCGGGAACGCGACGGAGCCGGCGGCGCTGCGGCGAGAGCTATTTCTACGCATGGAATCTCCCGGGCCTGTTGAGCTGATCGGTCGTTTCTTACTTGAGCAGCGTGACCCTCTTCCGTTCGATCCCGGCGGAGGTCTCGATTCTGGCGAGATAAACCCCGGGCGGAAGCTTGCGCCCCGCATCGTCCCGGCCGTCCCAGATAAGCTGGAGCACGGTTCCTGGACTGCCGGGACAGCTTCCGCGGAATAGCTCCCGGACGATTCGCCCCGACACGTCCAGAAGCCGGACCGTAGCGTCCTTCTCGGCGGGAACCCGCAACTCGATGCGACAGGTCCCGCGGGTCGGGTTGGGTCGAATCCCCGCAGCCGGGGTTTGCGAAACCGGGATCTCCGTGACGGTCGTGGCGCCGCACCCCACCGGCCAGGCCCCGATCTGCCCACAGACGGGGTTGTTCTCCGGGGCGCAGGGAGAACTCGCATCGAGGGTCAGATCCCCGCCGGTCGGATCGCAGAAAAACGGATCCAGACAGATGTTTCCGTCCTGACCCGCCTGATCGGCGATGCAGCCGACCCAGTCGCCTCCCGCGTTGTCGGTCAGGTCGCTGCAGGAGAGGGTAACCGGACCGGCGTCCTCGCAGTAGACCGCCGAGCTCGTGATGCCGGACGCGATGATCGTGTTCCGCACCTGGATCGAGCCGTAGAGGACCGCGATCCCGGAGCCATAGCCCGCCCGGTTGCCGTAGAACGTGCAAGCGTCCAGCTCGACGTCGTCCTGGCTGAAGCAGAGCCCGCCGCCGAATGTGTAGCTTGCCGGAATCGTGTTGCCGATGAACGTGCAGTGGTCCAACTCGGCATGCGACCCAAAGAGATCGAGTCCCGCGCCGTACCCGCCGTAGTCGTGGTTGAGGGCGTTTTCGCGGAAGAGACAGCCCGCGAAGACGACGTTGGGATTGCTGTGGCAGGAAATCCCAGCGCCCGCCTGGTAGCTGACGTTCGCCGCGAAGACGCAATCCGTGAACGTGGGCGATCCCTCCATCGCGTAAGCGCCCCCGCCGGCGCCCCACCAGCCAGTGTTTCGCTGGAAGGTGCACCGCATGATATCGGGCGACCCGGCGCGCCACGCCATGAGCCCGCCGCCGTTCATGGCGATGCAGTCCTGGATGATCACGTCGATGAGGGTGGGGCTCCCCCCATTGATGATCAGAACCCCTCCGCCATTCGATTCCGGATCGGCGCCGTCGGTGCCGCCGGCATAGCCGTTGGCAATGGTGATGGCCTGGATGACCGAGTGGGGCCCCTCGCCCCAGTCGAACGCCACGCCCCGGTGGTGATCCGATTCGCTCCCCTGGCAGTCGAGGACGCAACCGGCCGGATCGTCGCTCCGCGAGCGGATGGTGATCGGTTTGCCGTGGAACCTCAGGTCTCGGTTGCCCGCACCGGTGAACGTCCCGTCTTCGAGTTCGAGCACGCTGCCCCACGCCACCTGGTCAATGGCCGCCTGGATCGTGGGGAAATCGCCCGTTCCATCCGGCTTGATGTGGTAGGTGGTGGCTGAAGGGGACGAGACCAGGAGCATCCCCAGCGGAAGAAGGCCGAGCAGAATCCCGCGCATGGTGTCGCCCTCACGAGCCGCTTCCGGTGCTCTCCGACCGGATGATCTGCAGATTACGCACCGCGTCCGTATTCCGGGGCCAGATGGCCAGCGACTGCTCGAAGTGCCGGATCGCCGCCGTCCGATCCCCCAGGCGGTAGAGGATCAGGCCGAGATGATTGTGGGTCTTGGCGATCTCCGGATCGATTGCCTGCATTTGACGGATCGACTTGAGATCGAAACGGTTCCAATCCGCTTGGCTGAGCTCACTCCGCCCCGCGGTTTCCAGCCAGCGTCCGGCTTCGGGATCTTCCTGGGCCAACTCCTCGGTCCGGCGGAGCATCTCCTGATACGGGCGCAGGGAATCACTTTGCTCCGCCAGAACCCGCTGGAAGGCATCGAGCGCATGCCCGAGGTCACCCATTCCCAGATAGAGCGTGCCCAGCCTCTGATGGACCAGATCGGGTCGCGCTCCCAGGCTCAGCGCCTCCTCGTAGTGGCGAATCGCCTCGTCCGGGTGACCGTCGGCCTCGCTCACCTCCCCCAGATGGACGCTGATCATCGCCTGCAGCCCCGCGGTGGGGTTCAGGCCCGCCGCCTGATGCAGCGCGTTCTCCGCCAGGCGCACATTCCCGGTCTTCAGGTAGGCCAGCGCGAGATTCACGCAGACGTCGGGTTGATTGGCATGGATCTCGAGGGAGTGGAGGTACTGGGAGATGGCCAGCCTGACATTGCCTTTCTTCAGTTCGTTGTCCCCATAGAGCCGACAGGCCTGCGCCTCCGCCTCCTGCCCTCCCTGTGACAGCCGCTGCAGCTCCACCGGATTGATCACCACGATCACACCGAAGGTCATCAGCACCGCCCAGGCGCTCAAGAGCACCCACGTGTAGAAGGTGCGCCGGCGCGGGGTCGGACGCTGCCCCGAGGCCTCTGCCGCGGACGGGCCCTTAGCACGTGTTGTGGAGGATGAAGAGGACATTCCGGTGTTCCCGTTTCAGACGGTTGAAGAGCTCGCACGCCTCCGGCGTCTTCAGCGTGATCACCTGCGTGGCGCGCCCCAGGTATGGGTTGTACAAGAACTGGACCTCGGAGGTCTCGGGGAACCCTCGTCCCCCCAGTCCCCGCGAGCCACTTCCCATGATGATGATGTCCACCTTCCGCTTGAGGAAGAAGTCCTGGTCGCGCTTGTTGAAGAGGTGCTTCTTGTCCGCCAAGCGGAAACGACCGTTCGGGTAGATCATGACATCGAAGAAGGGTACGGGGACCCCTCGGTACACCGTGAGCCCGTACTGATTGTGCGTGATCGGCTGGTCGCGATGGCCGAGCGCCCCGCTGGCGATCGATCCCAGCAGCACCAGGCACGCCACGGCCACCCCGATCCTCCCCCAACGACTCTGAAGGAGGAAAACGATGGTCACCAGGATGGCAAAGATGAGGAGCGTCAGTCCCACCGCGTACACGATGTGTTCGAAATCACTCAGGAGAGAGCCGCAGCTCAGGAGGACCAGGTCGAAGATCACCAGGAGACCCAGGGTGGCCAGGGGATTGCGCAAGGCTCCCCGCAGGCCTTCCTTGCGGAGCTGCGGCCAGCCACGCTTCAGCTCCTCCCAGCGCGAACCGGGCACGACGATCAGCATGATGCCCATGAGGCAGCCCCAGTTGTCCTTGGCGATGTCCGAAAGATCGAAGACGCGGGCGCTCATGAACTTCTGGAACGTCTCGTCGAAGCTGGAGAACGCCAGGGCAGAGAGGAAGATCAGTTGGAGGATCCGGGCCAGTGGGAGCTTGTGCTGAGAGAGCTCCCGGTAGGCCATGTACGAGAAGAGCCCGTACGCGATATAGTGCCAGTTCTGCTGGAGATCGAAGAACTTGTGCCCGAAGTAGAAGTCCGAGAGCCGCTGGGCCAAGGCATCCATGATGACGACGATGGCAACCGCCAGCAGCAGCCGGCGGGTGATCTTTCTCCGGTAGCGCACTAGCCCGACGATCAGCGCGACCGACACGACCGTGGGAACCAGCGGAAGATGGATCGGTCCCAACGGCAGGGGGAACTCGGAGGCTCTGGAAATGAGGTAGACCAGGTAGCTTCTCAGGAACAGGAAGGGCGTCATGACCAGCAGGAAGCTGTAGAGCACCAGGTGCAGGCGCGGGGAGTGAATAAGAGGCGTGCCGTCGCTCTTTCGCCGATGTCGCGGCTGCATCCCGCTGACTCCCTGACTCACCGTTCCGGCAGCTCCGTGACCCGTGCCTTACCGCGCAACCTTCGCCGACACCGACGATTCTACGAGCCCGCGCGGCCTTCGTCCAGGGCGCGAATCCGGTTCGAGTCGATTCGCGGAAGCCGGTACAATGGTTCCGATGCAGCCGCTCGTTCCAGGAGGAATCCGGATCCCGCCTCGGCTCCGGTCGCTAGTGGGTCCGGGCATTCCCGTGCTGGCATCGCTGACCGTCGCCGTGATGCTCGGCGCGTCCTGCGGCTCCCCGACACCATCGCGCCCCGATATCGTGTTGGTGGTCATCGACACCCTGCGCCCGGATCACCTGCCGTTTTACGCCTATGCGCAGAACACCGCGCCCTTTCTGAGCACCCTGGCGGCCCGGGGCGTCGTCTTTGAACGGGTGCACTCGACCTCTTCCTGGACCGCCCCGGCCACCGCCTCCATCCTGACCTCGCTCTATCCGATCCAGCATGGCGTG
>Ga0315286_10004475_pt1 | contig 13411 bp, 9 predicted proteins | sample YL17G10_0_MG_FD_205038 | JGI IMG/M metagenome (GOLD analysis project Ga0315286, IMG submission 205038) | Sediment microbial communities from Yellowstone Lake, YNP, Wyoming, USA - YL17G10_0 | ecosystem: Environmental > Aquatic > Freshwater > Lake > Sediment | place: USA: Wyoming | collected... | reverse complement strand
GGACCGGACGGGTCCGACGAGAACGGCGAGCGCCAGAACGAGGGATGCTGCGATATTTTTCATGGGCCTCCTTGCTTATGCGGGCGACGACTGGAATCGTTCGCGACGATTTCGATTCATTGTAATGAATTCATTGCCGGGAAATCAAGGACGCGGATTGCTCTATTTAGTCCTAAATGCTACAATCATAACAGGTTTTATCGATTGGAGGATTCCATGGCTGCCGCTATTAAAGCTCCGACGAACAAGGAATTGGTCGATTTTCTCGGCCCCGCCTCGGCTCTTTGGACGGACATCCTCATGGCCGTGGAGGCGATCATCGCCCCCATGGATCTGGTCTGGAAGCCCTCTAAGATGGAATTCGGCCGCATGGCCCTTCTCCAACACAAGAAACGGACCTTGCTGTATCTCATTCCCCAAAAGCGAAAGGTCCTCGCGGCCATCGTCTTCGGCGAGCGCGCCTACGGGCTGGCCAAGGCGAGCGCCCTGCCCGCCGCGATCAAGACGCTTCTCGCGGAAGCGAAACCCTATTCCGAAGGCCGCGGCATCCGGTTTCCCGTAAGCTCGGTCCGGGACATCCCGACGATTACGAAGCTCGTCGAAATCAAGATCGCCCCCGCGCAATCCTGAGGACCGGCCGGGCCGCTCCAGGATGATGAATCGGGCATGAAGCTCACCCTCGTCGACGGCCTGGTCATTCTGGCCTATTTCGCCCTCAACCTGGGGATCGGCCTCTACTATCGCCGGCGGGCCACCCGGAGCATGGACGATTTTTTCCTCTCGGGGCGGAAGGTCACATGGTGGCTGGCCGGCACGTCCATGGTGGCCACCACGTTTGCCGCCGATACGCCGCTCGCCGTTACAGGACTTGTGGCCCGGAACGGCATTTCCGGAAATTGGATCTGGTGGAGCATGGCCGCGAGCGGCATGCTGACCGTCTTCTTCTATGCCCGGCTCTGGCGAAGGGCGGGCGTGCTCACCGACGCGGAGTTCGCCGAAATCCGCTACGGCGGAAAACCGGCCCGTTTCCTGCGCGGCTTCCGGGCCTTTTACCTGGGCTTGCCGATCAACCTGATCATCATGGGCTGGGTGAACCTGGCCATCGTCAAAATCCTGGTCCTGGTCCTCGGCGTGACCAAAGTCCAGGCGCTGGCTATCGCCCTGGGGATCATGGCTTTCACGGCCTCGATTTCGACCCTGTCCGGCCTGTGGGGCGTCCTCGTCACGGACCTTTTTCAATTCGTTCTGAAGATGGGCATGGTCATCGTCCTGGCCGTCTTCGCCGTCCGTTCGATCGGGGGCATGTCCGGCCTCATCGCCGGAATCCGGTCCGTCGAACGGAGCGGGGCGGGGACGGGTTCGCTCTTGTCGTTCGTTCCCGACCTGAATTCCACCTGGATGCCGCTGATCACCTTCTTCGTCTATGTCGCGGTCAACTGGTGGGCCACCTGGTATCCGGGCGCGGAGCCGGGCGGCGGCGGCTTCATCGCCCAGCGCATCTTCAGCGCCAAGGATGAGAAGCATTCCGTGCTGGCGACCCTCTGGTTCAACATCACCCACTATGCCCTTCGGCCCTGGCCTTGGATCCTGGTGGCGCTCGTGGCCGTGGTCAAGTTCCAGGGCGATCCGGCGTTCATGGCCGATCCGGAATCGGGCTATGTCCGGATCCTCATCGCCGACCTGCCCCCGTCGCTGCGGGGCCTGATGCTGGCCGCCTTCGCCGCGGCCTACATGTCCACGATCGGGACGGAGCTCAATTGGGGAGCGAGCTACCTTGTGAACGACCTCTATCGCCGCTTCTTCGTCCCCGGCCGCAGCGAGCGGCACTATGTGCGGATCTCCCAGGCGATGACCGTCCTGCTTATGATCCTGTCGGCGGTCGTCACGTTCTTCATGGATTCGATCGCCGACGCCTGGAAATTCATGATCGCCATCGGGGCCGGGACGGGCCTGGTCTACCTGCTCCGCTGGTTCTGGTGGAGGATCAACGCCTGGAGCGAGGTTGCGGCCATGGCCGCCGCCCTCGTGACCTCGGTGACACTCCGCTTCGGGTTTCATCTGAAGGAGGCGGAGCCTCGGGAGTTCGCCCTGATCGTCCTCATCACGGTCGTCGTGACAACCGTCGCCTGGCTGTCCGTGACGTTCCTGACGAAGCCCGAGCCCCGGGACGTGCTCCTCGGCTTCTACCGCCGCGTCCGGCCGAGCGCCGCTCTCTGGGGGCCGATCGCCAGGGAAGCGACGGACATCGTCCCGCGCCGGGACGGCCTGTTCAACCTGCTGGATTGGGTGTGCGGCGTCTTCATGATCTATGCCTTTCTGTTCGGGGCGGGGAAGATCATTTTCGGGAACTTGGCCGCGGGTCTGGTCTTCATCGGGGCGGGGCTCGTTTTCGGGACCGTCATTTACCTGGACCTGAATAAGCGCGGCTGGGAGACGGTGGGCAAATAGACTATGATGGGGGGCAAGGAGCGAGCATGAAGAGCGTAGCGGCGTTCGGCGAGATCATGCTCCGGCTGTCACCGCCGGGGCGCGAGCGGTTTTTCCAGTCCCCGGGCTTCGCCGCGTATTTCGGAGGCGGAGAAGCCAACGTCGTGGCGTCCCTGGCTCAGTTCGGCCATCCGGCCCGGTTCGTCACGGTCCTTCCCCACAATGAGATCGGTTCGGCCGCCGTCCGCGAGCTCCGGATGCTCGGCGTGGACACGAGCGGCGTCATCCGCCGGGGCGGGCGGCTCGGCCTGTATTTCGCGGAAACGGGGGCCAACCAGAAGCCGACCCAGGTCATCTACGACCGCGATCATTCGGGCATCGCCGAAGCGAAGCCCGGCGACATCGACTGGGTCACGGCCCTGAAAGGCATGGATTGGTTCCACATCACCGGGATCACCCCGGCCCTGAGCCGGTCGGCCGCGGATCTCTCCCTCGAGGCGGTCCGGGCGGCCCAGGCGGCGGGCTTGACCGTCTCCGTGGATCTCAATTTCCGGACCAAGCTTTGGAACTATGGGGTTTCGGCGCCCGAGGTCATGCGCGAGATTTTCCGCTACGCGGATGTCGGGATCGCCAACGAGGAGGAATTCCATCAGTCGCTCGGGCTGGGGACCGCGCTTCCGCCTCCCTTCGAGCGCCTCGATCGAAAGATCTACGAGGCCCTGACCGAGGAAGTCATGGCCCAATTTCCCCGCCTTTCGAAGGTTGCGGTCACGCTCCGCGAAAACACAAGCGCCGACCGGAACGGCTGGTCGGCCGTCCTGCGGACGAAGACGGAGTTCATCTCCGGAGTCCGGTACGAGATCCTGGACATCGTGGACCGCATCGGCGGCGGGGACGCCTTCGTGGCGGGGCTCATCCACGGGTTCGACGCGTTCCCGACCGATGCCGAGGCCCTGGACTTCGCCCTAGCCGCGTCCTGCCTGAAGCATTCCATCCCCGGGGACTTCAACCTGGTTTCCGAGCGCGAGGTCCTCGCCCTGATGCGTGGCGACGGGTCGGGCCGGGTGCTGAGATAAGCCATGACGAAACGCGCCGAGGTCCTGGAACTCGTCCTCCGGACGAAGGTCATCGCCGTGATCCGGATGCGCGATGCGGCCAAGCTTGGGCATGTGACGGCCGCGATTTCACGGGGCGGGGTCAAGGCCATAGAAATCACTATGACCGTGCCTGGGGCGCTCGACGTCATCCGGACGATGGCCGGGACCAAATCGGACGGGACCGTCGTCGGCGCGGGCACGGTCCTGGACGTGGGAACGGCCCTGGCGGTCCTTGAAGCCGGGGCGGATTTCATCGTCTCGCCCATCCTCATTCCCGAGATCGTTCGCGTCTGCCGCGGGGCGGACGTCTTCGTCGCGCCGGGGGCCTTCACCCCGACCGAAATTGTCACCGCCTGGAACCTGGGCGCGGACGTGGTCAAGGTTTTCCCGGCGACGTCGCTCGGCCCCGCGTTTTTCAAGGATCTTCAGGGACCGCTGCCCGGCATCCGGCTGATGCCGACGGGCGGGGTCGGTCTCGACAACGCCGCGGAATTCATCCGCCGGGGCGCCTGTTGCGTGGCCGTCGGGACGGCCCTCCTTGATCCGGCCGCGATCGAACGGGACGATTGGGAGACGCTCACCCGCCGTGCCCGGACGCTGGTCGAGTCCCTGGCCGGGGTTTGAGTCATGTGCCCCGCGGAGTTTGTGAGCATCTTCAACGACGTTCTCGGACCGGTCATGCGCGGGCCTTCGAGCTCGCATACGGCCGGCTCGTATCACATCGCCCGGGTCGCCCGGTCCCTCCTCGGGGAAATCCCGGCCGCGGCCCAATTCACATTCGACCCGGACGGCTCCTATGCAGCCACGTTCCATACCCAGAGCGCGGACAAGGGGTTCGCCGCCGGGCTCATGGAATGGGACCTGATCGACGAGCGCTTCCCCCGCGCCCTCGAGACAGCGGCCCACATAGGGTTGGAGTTGATATTCAAAATCGCCGCCCTCGACGGGGCGGACCACCCCAACGCCGTGCGTATCGAAATGAGGGGGGCCTCGGGCCGCGCCCTTTCCCTCATGGCCAAATCGACGGGCGGGGGAGGGTTCCTGGTTTATCAGTTGGACGGCTGGTCCGTGGCGATCGACGGCAAGGCGCACGAGACGTTCCTGCTTCTCGACAAGCGCGATCCCAAGCGGCTCGAAGACCTCCTCCATGCCGTGCCCGGGGACAAGCGCCTGGCCGACAATCCGTGTCTTGACCAAACCCTTCTGAGTTTCCGCGGCGCCGATCCGCCGCCTCCCGCGCTCATGGCAGGCCTCGCCCGGCGCCCCGCCGTCAAGCAGGTTTGGATGTCGAGGCCCGTTTATTTCGCCCAGCGCGGGGACGCTCTCTTCGGGAGCACCGGGGAAATGCTCCGTTACGCCCGCGAATGCGACCTGACGATGGGACAGGCGGCCCTCCGATGTGAAGCCCAGATCCTTGGATTGGGGGAGAGCGAGGCCCGGACCGAAATGCTGCGCCGTTTCGATATCATGGCCGCGGCCGTATCGCTCGGGATCAACGATGCGAACGTAAAGATGAAGCTCCTGGACCCGAGCGCCGGAGCGATCCTCGAGGCCGAGCGCCGCGGGCAGTTGGCCGGGGGCGGGATCCACGCCCGAGCCGCGGCCCGGGCCCTGGCCGTGCTCCACATCAGCAACAGCGGAGGCATCGTCTGCGCCGCACCGACCGGCGGCTCGGCCGGCGTGATTCCGGCCGTCGCCGTATCGCTGGTCGAGGACCGCGGGCTCGACCGCGACCGGCTCGCCCTGGCCCTGTTCGCGGCGGGCGCCGTCGGATTCGTCGTCGCCCGGCGGGCGACCTTCGCGGCCGAGGTCGCCGGCTGCCAGGTGGAGATCGGCGCCGCCGGGGCCATGGCCGCGGCGGCCGTGGTGGAAGCGGCGGGCGGGACGGCGCGGCAGGCGGCAGACGCCGCGGCCATCGCCTTCCAGAACACGATGGGTTCGGTCTGCGACCTCGTCCAGGGGTTGTGCGAAATCCCCTGTCATACCCGGAACGCGGCGGCGGCGTCCAACGCGTTCCTCTGCGCGGACCTCGTCCTCGGCGGATACCGGAATCCCATTCCGCTCGACGAGACGATCGACGCCGTGTTCGCTTCAGGCCGGATGCTGCCCCCCGAGCTCCTCTGCACGTCGCTCGGCGGATTGGCCGTGGCCCCGTCCGCCCGGGCCCTGAAGCCGAAAAAATAATCGGGATCGGCTTTTTTTTTCTTGCTTTTCGCCACCCTTCTGCTAGAATGGGGAAAACTTCGTTTCGCTGGCTGTACGAGGTGAAACCCTTCTTTAGTTTCCCCTTATAAATATCATTTTCCCCAAACCCAAACAGCCAGCACTTCACCCCCCCTCGGCCCTCGAGGTCGGCGGAGGACGCATCCGGGCATTTGTGGTAAAATGTGAAAAATTCACGAAAGGATGACGGACATGGACATCTACGACCTGATCATCGCCCGGCGGACGATCCGCCAATTCGACCCGAAACCCGTTCCGCGGGAGATCCTGGAAAAGCTGGTGAACGCCGCCCGCCTGGCGCCGTCGGCCGCGAACCTCCAGCCGCTCGAATACATCGTCGTCGACGACGAAGGTCTGAGGAAGAAGATCTTCCCCTGGCTGAAGTGGGCCGCCTCGATCGCCCCGCTCGGAAACCCGAGACCCGGACACGAGCCGCAGGCCTACATTTTCGTCCTGGTCAACCGGGACATCCGGGAGAAGATGTACGAATATGATGTCGGCGCCGCCGTCGAGAACATGGCCCTGGCGGCCCTTAACGAGGGGATCGCAAGCGCCTGGCTGATTTCGATCGACAAGCCCCGGGTCATGGATCTGCTGCGCATTCCCGAGCGTTTCGAGCTGGACTCGGTGCTGGCCCTGGGATACCCCGGGCAGGCGTCCGTGGTCGAGGCGCTGACGGAGACGCAAAAGAAATACTGGCAGGACCCGGACCTGACGTTCCATGTCCCGAAGCGCGGGCTGAAGGACATCCTGCACGTCAATAAATTCTGACCACTCCTCGCCGGTCCTCGGCGGGAATTCCCGGCAGGTCCGGGACGGGCGGCCTCATTCCCCGGCGACGGTCATCTCCGCGACCTTGATCGTCGGGCCGCAAATCGAGCCGCGGAATTCAAGGTCGTTGCCGACCATCTCCACGTTCTTCAACAGCTCTCCCAGGTTGCCCGAGATCGTGATTTCGGAAACGGGATAGGCGATCTCTCCTTTCTCGATCCATAGCCCGAACGCGCCGCGCGAGATGTCGCCGGTGACAGGATTGAGGCCGTGACCGAGAGTCCGAATGAGGAGAAGCCCCTTGGCGCAGGAGCGGATGATCTCCTCGGGGGACGACGGGCCCGGCTCGAGGTAGAAGTTGTTCGGACTGACGCCGCCGCCGTCGGAATTGCCCGTGGTCCGGAGATCGAGCTTCCGGGCGGCGTAGGTGTTGCAGAGGTACGTCTTGAGGACGCCCTTCTCGATGACGGCCGTCCGTTGCGCCGGGACGCCTTCCGCATCGAACGGACTCGTGCCGAGCTTTCCGGGCATGAGTCCGTCGTCGATGACCGTGATCCGGTCGTTGGCAATCGGCTGGCCGAGCTTGTCCACGAGAAACGACGCTTTCTGATAGATTGAGGTCCCGGCGATGCAGCCGAACAGGAATCCGAGGAGGCTCGAGGTCATCAGCGGCTCGAAAATTACGGGGACGCGCTGGGTTTTGATCTTGCGCGGGTGGAGCTGGCGGACGGTCCGCTCGACCGCCGTCCGGCCCACCTGCTCCGGCGTTTCGAGGTCGCGGAAGTGGGTCTCGGAGGAGAACCAGAAGTCCTCGACCAGGTCGTCGGTCTCCCCGGCCTGAAGGCCGAGGCTCAGGCTGCAAAAAGTCTTGCGGAACTCGCCGCTGAAGCCGTTGGAGCTCGCCAGAACGGACCGGATTTCGTGCGTCCCGAAGCTCGCGCCGTAGGAATTCGTGATCCGCCTGTCGGCGAGGGCGACCCGCTCGGTTTCGAGAGCGAGATCGATTTTGATGATGTCGTTCAATTCGGACACTTCCGGGTCATAGAGGTCGAGCGAGGCCGGGTCGATCCGGCGGTCCGGGAGCTCGGGGAGCCCGGCGAACGGATCGTGGCTCGAGAGCTCGGCCCGCTTGACGGCGTTCCGGATGAGACGTTCGAGGGTTTCCGGGGCCAGGTCGGAAGAAGAGGCGAACGCCGTTTTTCCGTCCTTGATGACCCGCAAGCCCATCGACCGGGACCCCGCCTGGATGAGGTTCTCGATATCGCCCATCCGGACGTCCAGGGAGAACTCTTCGCCGTCGCCGATGCCGACCTCGATCTCGTCCGCCCCGCAGCTCCGGCCAAACTGAACGAGGCGTTCGGCCAGGCCGCGGAGTTCGTCGTTCGACGGGGCCGCGCTCACGTGTGTCCTCCCACGGTCATCTTCGTGATTTTCATCGTCGGGCAGCCGTCCATGACCGGGACGTCCTGGCCCTCCTTGCTGCATGTTCCCGTCTGCAGGCTGAACGTCAGGTCGGCGCCGACCATTTCGATCTTGTTCAGGATGTCGATGTTCGAGCCGATGAGCGTCGCCTGCTTGACCGGAGCGGTGAGACGGCCGTTCTCGATCAGGAAGCCCGAGCTCACCGAAAACGTGAATTTGCCGGAATCCTCAACCTGCCCGCCCTGGAACCGGTCGGCGTAGAAGCCTTTCTTGACCGATTTGAAGATGTCTTCCGGCGGTGTCTGCCCGGCGGCGATATAGGTGTTGGCCATACGGGGGATAGGCATGTCCGTGTAGTCCTGGCGCCGTGCATGGCCTGTAAGAGGCATTTTCATCAGGCCGGCGGAGAGCCGGTCCTGGAGGAGGCCCCGGATGACGCCCTTCTCGATCAGGAGCGTCTTGCGGGGCGGGGTGCCTTCATCGTCGATGTTATAGGATCCGCGGAAGGCGGGGATGGTCGGGTCATCATAAATCGTGATGAGATCGGATCCGACCTTCTTCCCGAATTTGTCCCAGAAGATCGATGTCTTCTTGCGGTTGAAGTCGGCCTCGAGCAGATGGCCGACCGCCTCGTGGATGAGGACCCCGGCATGGCCGGGGGAAAGGACGACCGGCATCTCGCCGGCCGGGGCATCTTTGGCCTCGAGGAGGCCGACGGCCTCGGCGGCCGCTTCCCGGCCGATGTCTTTGGGATCGCGGGCGTTGCGGAAATATTCCAGCCCGACGCGCCCGCCGCCCCCGGAATAGCCGGATTCCCGCAGGACGCCTTTTTCGGCGATCGCCGTGCAGGTGAGCTTGACCATCGGCCGGGCGTCCGAAACGAGCAATCCGTCGGAGTTGGCGATCGTCACGAACTGGATGCTGTCCTGGATGCCGGCTTTGATTTTTTTGACGGCGGGATCGGCGGCCTGGCAGGCAAGATAGGCCTCTTTGACAAAGGCGATTTTCGGCTCAAGAGGGATGCGGTGGGCGGCTTCGCCGACCCGATAAAAGTTGTGGGTCAAGGGGAGTGTCCGGAGATGGATCGAAGCCACGGTTTTGGGCGAATTGGCGATGGCTGAAGCGGCCAGGGCCGCCCTCCGGATTTTCTCGGGAGAGAGGTCGTTGGTGTAGCCGTAGCCGGTCTTCTCGCCGGAGAGGACGCGGACGCCCATGCCGAGGCTCACGCTTTCAGCGGTCTCCTTGATGATGTCCTCTTCCATCATGACGAAGTTGAAGGCCCGATATTCCAGAAAGACCTCGGCGAAATCCCCGCCGCTCGCGAGGGCGATGGCCAGGGTCCGCTGCAAGTCTTCGGTCGAAAGCAGGAAATGGTCCTCGAAGGGGACCGGCTGAATCAGGTTCGTATCGCTCATTTGTTCATCTATTCATTCGAAGATCGATAGATTCTGTCATAAACGGCGCCCATTGGCAATCTCGGGGGGTTGTCGGGGACGGCCGCCGGCATTCGGTGACATCCGGAATTCGGTGACATGACCCAATTCTCTTGCATTGGGATCGTGTCACCGAATTCCGGGCATCACCCGAAGCTGCCGCTACTTCTTGAGAAGAAAGAATCCTATCAGCAATTGGGAGCCGTCAGGGACGGGCGCGCCTCTCACGCAAAAGGGGGATCTCGATGAGGAGGATGCCCAGGAGGCCCAGGCCATACTCCCAAATGTTTGTGAGGAGATGGATGCCGAGGCCCGAAACCACGGCCAGCTCGGGGGGGAGGGCCATGACTCCGAAGGCCAGGGCCCAGGCCGATTCCCATGTCCCGAAGCCGGCCAGGCCGCGGATCGGGAGAAGGGCGGTCATCTCCGCGGCCGTGACGCCGAGAATCATCCTCCCGAAGCCGATCTGGGAGAGCGGGATGCCCCGACTCTTCAGCAGGGCCCCGAGGAGGAAGTAAACCGACGCATATTTGCCGAGGCGGATGAGCAGGGACTGGACAAGCAGCAGGAGCTCGATTTTCCGGTCCCGGATCGCCTGAAGGCCGGTGATCGTCGTCCGGATCTTCTCAGCGAAGGCCGTCACGCGTTTCCCATGGTCCGCTTTGAAGGCCTTGAGCAAGGCGAGGAAAATGCGCAAGAGGAAGCGGGAGATCGGGACGATTCTCCACAGGACGAGCGCGGTCGCCGCCAAATATCCGCCCGCCAGGGCCAGGAGCGCGGAGCTCGAGATGCCGGAAGCGCCGGCCCCGGCGGCCAAGACGGCCATGATCAGGAAAGGCCCGAGGGTCAGAAAATCGTAGACGATCCCGACGGCGAACGTCGAAACCGCGGCATCGAAGGGAAAGCCGAGCCGCTGGTTGAGGACATAGACGTAAGAGAGGGCGCCGATCCGGGCCGGAAGAAGGTCATCCAGGCAATTCCGGATGAGCGTCACGAGGACGATGTCCTTCCAGTTGATGGGCCGGGGCGCGAGCAGCAGCTTGGCTCGTCCGGCCCGCAGCCCGACCGCGATCAGGCTGATGCCCAGATAGATCCCGAGCCCGGGGAGAAAAAGTCCGGCCAACGTCCGGGCCAGGTCGGAGACCGAGGCCTTCGTGAACAGGAAGGCGAGGAGAAAAGCCGAGACGAAGAGCGAAATTGCCGCGGAGACGATGTTTTTCCGGGTCACAGCCGATATGTTCGCATGCCCGCGTCCGAAGTGTCAAACCGGGCGCTCGGACTTTTCGAAATGAGCTCATTGGGGGCGAATATTGTCAGCCTTCGGACGAAGTGATATCCTTCCGTCACGCGCGAGCGCGCTTCAGGGCGCAGCGCCGGTATTCCTAGGAGGGACGCATGCCATCCACAATTCCCGTCAAAGCTTTGATCGTGATCGGTCTTCTGACGTTCTGTCTTTCGCTGGCTCGGGGCCTGGCCGCCGAGGGCGATCCGCTGCCGCCGGCCGCCTTGCGGTGCGAATATCTCACGAATCCCCTGGGCGTGGATGTCAGGACGCCCCGGTTCTACTGGATCCCGCGCCATCCCGGGCGCGGCCAGGTTCAGACCGCTTATCAGCTTCTCGTTTCGACCATGCCCGGATGCGAGAAAGGCGATGCCTGGGACAGCGGCAAGGTCGCCTCGGCTGCCTTCACCCACATCGTCTATAAAGGGAAGTCCCTCGCGAGCGATGCGAAGTGCTATTGGAAAGTCCGGTATTGGGACAAGGATGGTCAGCCGAGCCCCTACAGCGCCGTCGCCTCGTTCGGCACGGGCCTGTTCGTCCCGGAAGATTGGAAGGGGACCTGGATCGGAGGGGGGAACCAGCTGCGAAAGGAATTCTCGGTCGGCGATTCCGTGGTTCGGGCCACGGCCTACATCTGCGGGCTCGGCTATTCCGAGCTTCGGATCAACGGCCGGAAAGTCGGGACGAACGTCCTTGACCCCGGCTGGACGACCTATCCCAAGCGGGCCCTCTACGTCGCCCACGACGTCACCGCCCTCCTCAAGTCGGGGGCCAATGCCGTCGGGGTGATGCTCGGCGACGGCTGGTTCAAGGCGAAGGCGCTTCTCTTCCAGCTCAACATCGAGCTAGCAGGCGGGAAAACCCTAAGCGTCGTCTCGGACGGGACGTGGAAGGCCGCGGCCGGCCCGATCCTCGAGGACAGCATCTACAACGGTGAAACATACGACGCCCGGCTCGAGACACCCGGCTGGGATGCGCCCGGATTTGCAGATAAAGCCTGGAAAAAGGTGGAATCCGCGGCGGGCCCGAAAGGCGTGCTTTCGGCCCAGATGATGCCGCCTATCCGGATCATGGACACCCTCGTCCCGCTCAAGATGACGAACCCCCGGCCCGGCATCTACGTCTTCGACATGGGACAGAACGCCAGCGGCTGGGCGCGCTTGCGCGTGGCGGGGCCGCGCGGAGCGAAAATCAAAATGCGGTTCGCCGAGCTTCTGTACCCCGACGGCATGGTCAATCAGGAAAACCTCCGGAGCGCCCGGGCCCAGGACGTCTATATCCTCAAAGGCGAGGGCGAGGAAGTCTGGGAGCCGCGCTTCACCTACCACGGCTACCGGTATGTCGAAGTGACCGGATTTCCCGGCGTGCCGACCGCGGATACAATCCGCGGCCGGGTGGCGTATTCGAGCGTCCGGCAGACGGGATCCTTCGCCGCGTCGAAGCCCATCCTCAACGGCATCCAGAGGATTATCACCTGGGGCCAGAAGACCAATCTCCACAGCATCCCGACCGACTGCAACCAGCGCGACGAGCGAATGGGCTGGATGGGCGACGCCCAGGGCACGGCCGAAGAGGCCCTGATGAATTTCGACATGGCCGCCTTCTACACGAACTTCATCCGGGACATCCGCGACGTCCAGGACGACGCGGGCACGATCACCGACACCGTGCCCCACATCTGGGGCAGCCGTCCGGCCGATCCGGCTTGGGGGACGGCCTACCCGCTCCTGTGCTGGTATATGTACCAGTATTACGGCGACACGCGGATTCTCGAGGAGCAGTACGCCGGTCTGAAGAAATACGTGGAATTCCTCCGAACCAAGGCGGAGAACGGGCTTCTGCTCAAGTACAGCTATTACGGCGACTGGGTGGCGGTCGACAAAACGCCGGGAAGCATCGTCTCGTCGTTCTACTATTACTATGATGTCAAAGTCCTGTCCGACATCGCCCGGGTCCTGGGGAACGCGGCCGACGCCCAGGCCTACGCCAAGCTTGCGGAGGACATCAAGGCCGCCTTCCACAAGGAATACTACGACCCCAAGACGGGCAATTACGCCAACGGCACCCAGACGGCCAACGCCCTGGCCCTCTTCCTGGAGCTCGCGCCCAAGGAGACGCGAGGCGCCGCCTGGGGCAACCTCTTCGACAACCTGGCCTACAAGAACAACTCCCACCTGACGACGGGGATCATCGGCACGAAGTACATCATGGAAGTCCTGACCCGGATGGACAATTCCGACCTGGCCTACGACATCGCCGCTCAGACGACCTATCCGAGCTGGGGCTACATGGTCGAGAACGGGGCCACGACCCTCTGGGAGCTCTGGCAGCGCCGGGAGGGACCGTCGATGAACTCCCACAACCATCCGATGTTCGGCAGCGTCGGGGCGTGGTTCTACAAGGCCCTGGCGGGCATCAACCTCGATCCGCAGGCGGTCGCCTTCGAAAAGATCCGGTTCGAGCCGCAGACGGTCCGGGACCTCATGTTTGCTTCGGGTTCGGTGGACACGCTTCGCGGGCGGGTGGTTTCGTCCTGGAAGAGGGCGGACAAGATCCTCGTTTTCGAGGCGGCCGTGCCGGTCGGGAGTGAAGCCGAAATCGCACTGCCCAAGCTCACCCTCCGGGATATTGTCCTCAAAGAGGGCGGGAAGGCGATCTGGACGCAGAAAAAATACGCGCCCGGAGTCCCTGGAATCCTCGGCGTTCAGGAAACGGCTGCGGCGGTCGTCATCAAGGTGGGATCAGGCCATTATGTT